>Ga0208754_100059_pt1 | contig 89292 bp, 78 predicted proteins | sample LakWasMet55_HOW8_2_FD_183889 | JGI IMG/M metagenome (GOLD analysis project Ga0208754, IMG submission 183889) | Freshwater sediment methanotrophic microbial communities from Lake Washington under simulated oxygen tension - Sediment Metagenome... | ecosystem: Environmental > Aquatic > Freshwater >... | reverse complement strand
GAGGACAGGCGAATTGAGCAACTGAGCCTGTTTTAGAACACAGCCCCCCTTCAGGTGGCACACATTTTAACCCGCTTTGAGCGGTTCACATATACAAGCCTCCGGCTTTGCCGGAGGTATTTTGACTTGTGCTTATTCCTTAAGGTAAGAAAACTGCCTATTTTTCGATGATGGGCGCGGGACGCTCCGAAGTGAGTTTAGCTGCGTGGATGTGAGAATATATTAACCTCATCCACGCAGCTAAGGCGCTGCTTTATATTACATAGCGGTTATAAACCATTTGCAGCATTTGCAATTCACCCTGTTCAGGTGTACTCCAGCCTTGAATCTGGATGTCCTGTAATATTTTTTGCCCCTGTTCATCGTTTTCCATGTCGAGTAAAACATCGACTAATGCCGAATCCTCATCTTTCAATTGCGGAGCAATACAAAACAGGTGATATGCAAAGTCGGTCTGGCTTTCGTCCAGTTTCCTGACATTGTTACGGCTAAAAGAAGACAATCCTTCATAAGTTTTCTTTAATATAAAAACCAAGTCACATTTTTTTCGTATCAATGTTTGTAACGCTTTTATTTCATTACCGGAAAAATCAAAAGTAAACTTTTCCGAATCGAGTCCGCTTTCATCACATAAAAAGCGTCCTAGTAGATAAACGAAGCTATCTTTGGTTGCAGTACCAACACTGGCATTTTGGTAGTCTTGTAGGCTGCGATTATCATCTGCCCGAGTCAAAATAACTACCTCATCCGTTTCGCTCTGGGGTCGTAGCAATGGTATAAATCCGTATTGCTTCATCATGAAACAGGCTTCAAATGGTTTTGCAAATAATAAATCCGTTGTTCGGCTGTCAGGTGTATCTACTGATTGCTCAAAATGAATGGCTTTTTTCAATCGCCGCTGTAAATAAGTATTCAGTAAATACCAGCCAGTTAGTTGTTGCCCCGATTGAAGGCTGGCAACAAAATTCAGCTTATCGTGGATTGAAGGTGCTGCAGATGCTTTGTGCTCTGGATGATGCGGCGGCTCAGGGTTGACAGTAGTTGGGCCGATAGCAGACTGGGGGTTTTGCCCATCTGATTTAACAAACCGACCTAATCCGGTAATTTTAAACAGCATGTTAACCATTCTATTTAATTGTTGCACTTCTACGCGGATTTTTTTACGTTCCCATTCCTCGAATAGTTTTAACAGTAATGATAAACCCATTGAGTTAACCCGCTCAACTTGACTGAAATCCAGTAATACATAAGTTTCAGATGGCAGCGTAGCTAACGATTCTAAAACTGCTGAAGCATGAGCATCAATGGATCCGATAAAATTAAAATGAAAATCTTTTTCCGATATTTGTTGAATACTGAAAGTATTAGTAATGCTCATAGCGATGCCCTCTGATAAGTGGCTTCATACTCGCTGTGATAGAGAAACTGGATGCCGGAATCAACATCCATATCAACAGTGCCGTTAATATCCCACAAGGTTGTGACTTGGGTTCGTTGCTGCGGATGAACACGAATTTGCAGATAATCGGATAAGCGCCACATCATGTAGATACCAACGCCGCCAACGCCAGCTTCAACGCCTTCTTCCATCGCTTGGGCAATGCTTTTGAGGAATACGCCTGGGGTTAAGGTTCCCCAGTTATCAGTTATCATCAGACCTAAAACGTCAGCAGTTATCGCGATATCAATACGCACTTCTTCATGTTCTGATAATTCTCTTGATTCACCTTTACTGTAATAAGCAACACCCTTACCATCGCGGGGTGCAGCATATAAGCTGTTTTCTGTCATTTCATCAAGGATAACCATCAGAGCTTCTATGTGATCTTTAGGTAAAGTACCTTGATCTGTCAGCCAGGACTGGATTTCTTCCATGATAAACAACTTGTCTTCTGTATGTGTTAACTGGAATTGCCGATATTGAGGATGTCCTGGAATAAGGGCATATAAATCATCACCGGTTGATTCATGATGCTGATTGAGTAAATGATTCCAGCCAAGTTTTTTACAAAAATCATTATGTCGAGGCAGAATTCGGCAAATGCCGTCCTGACTAAAGCGAGTCAGCAAATCGGAATAACCTTGTTCTGCCAGGAATACGACATATTCCTTGGAAACGCGTGGAATCGGGTGTTCGCCCTGGCGATAGAAAGTTTCCGAAATACGGATAATGTCACTGACCTCGCTGCTTGCAGCGGCCTGCATTATCCGGTCGCTGTGGGAAATAATCACAATAGTCACATCGTCTGTGTAAGCTGTGCCCCGGCAATGTACCCTTAGTGCGTCCATTAATATGTTGCGTAATGTTTCGGGATGTTCCGTACCGATATTGGCATTGAGTATAGCTTCCAGGCGGTCATAGCCAAAAGCCTCGCCGGAAGGAGACTCTTCTTCCACTAAACCATCGGTATACAAGAACAATTTATCGCCGACTTCAAGTGTTAATTCAATTGCAGTTTCCTGGTAATCGGAATCGGCACTTTTACCTAACGGTAAACCTGAGGCTTCCAGCATTTCCCATCGTTGCGCATTGTTGCGTAACAAATACGGCAGAACATGACCGGCATTAGCAAAAGTCATTTTGCCGTTACGGGCGTCCAGACTAACGCAAGCCATTGTCATTAAAAGTGATTGCTGCGCTGTGGCTCGCATGGTTTTATTTAGCAGGTTGAGAATTTCACTGGAACTGGTGATGCCTTCATGAATTAACGGATAGACGCCAGCTTTGGCCGCACCTACCATGGTGCCGGCAGCAACGCCGTGTCCGCTAACGTCGCCGATAAGCAAAATACTATGATGTCCACCTACTTTATAGTAGTCATAATAATCTCCGCCGACCTCACTTGATGTTAATAGGTTGGCTAGTCCCTGGATACCCGGCAGGTCAATTTTAGGTTGGGGAAGAATGGAACGTTGCAAGGTTGCTGCAAGATTGACTTCTCCTTGTAGACGAGTAGTCAGTTTTGCTAATTCGGCATTGGTTTGCTGAACTTTCTGTTCCGCTTCTTTTCTGTCTGTTATGTCCAGGCCAGTAGCCAAAAACATCGTTGGAGTCCCTGATTTTGCGTCCTTGATTACTGTTGGACTCCATACAATATTGATTAAATCATCAGTGCTAATCAGCATCTGTGTTTCAACTTCGTCGGCAAACTCGACAGCTCCCGACATCATGTCGACAAACAGGTTATGCAGTGTTTCCTGATCGTAATCTGGAATAAAGCGGCTGAAAAAGTCATTACCTTTCACTTCTTCTTCGGACCAACCGCTGTTTTCCTCTGCATGGTGATTGAAGAGCACCACTTGTCCATTTTCATTCAGGCCAATAATAAGCGCTTGTGTTGTGTTGATGACATTATCGGCAAAAGCTTTTTCTTGCTGCATCTTTAATGCGCTTTCTTTTAACTTCAAAACCAACGGTTGCAACAGTAATGTACCGACGAGCAATAATGTTGCTAATGATATGCCGAAAAATAAATGTTGCTTGTTGGCAGTGCTGCCCAGCATGAATTCGCTTTGCCTTTGATGCAAGGAGCTTGCCTGATTTACCAACTCCAGCAAGGAGGGCGAAATCGTGAAGAATAATTTATTGAGCTCAGGGCTGTTCAGTTTAAGGTCCGCAGAAGGTACTCGTTGAAGTTCGCGGGCCATCGACAGGAAGTCTCTCATCAGCGAGTCTAAAGGCTTGCCACCGTCAAAGTATAATTGCCTTAAGTCCGGGTGTAATTGGCCTGTTATATGGACAAGTCGCGTTCCTTCTTTGATAAATCTGTCGCCTTGCCTTAACGAAGTATGATATTCGTCTAACTGCAGTATATTGGCTAGAATTTTTGCGTTTATTTTTTGTAAAGTGCTTTGATCTTTAATATAGGTTTTTTGAGTCAGTAGCAGGTTGATGTTTTCAATCAGCTGGCTTTGTTCAGTGGCCATTCTTACAAGCCTTGCATTGCCTTCCTGACTTCGAATATCGGTGATAAGAACCATATAGGTTATAGCAGAAACGGCACCTAGAACTAAAAGCACCGTTGTATATTGGTCAAGCATATGACCAATAATTCGTCGAAAAATATCTTGCATTGGTTTAACTCCTCGTATAGTTATTTTTGTTGTGGTTACGTCTATGCGTAATTTATTTACAACATTTTGTGCTCCTGCCTCAATACACTTAAGCATTAGTGTAAATGGACAAATTTTGCACAAGCCAATTAACTGGAATTTATACTCCGGCCTTGGCTTTTTTATTTTTATGGATTTTAATTGCGGGGTTGTGGTTGAACCCTATGCCTTCCCTATTGTGTACCTCTCAGCTTGGTTATTGCGCTCTTTAGAGAGCTTTTTTGACATATTTAAACTATGTAAATCATAGGGTAAAGATCTATTAATGATGTAGAAATAATCAGTTATAAACCATCTATATTTAATGGTTTAAAAAGCCCTTACTTGTCGTAATCATTTGCCCAGGCCAATAATATGTCAATGGTTTTTTGAGTATAAAATCAAGTGCGGTTTTCATTTGTTTTCTGAAAATAGCCTGCAATCATATTGTCGGCAAGGCTTAACGTTAAAGTTGTAGATCGTTTTTTTAGGGGATTTTGGGGGGTGCAATAGGAGTTTTTAATAAAAATGAGATTTAGTTCACAAAAAAATCAGAACTAAAATTCAGTTGGAGGGATGGCTGGTTAATTGGATTGGTGGCTGCTAAGGTCCACTTTGAGTGGATAATTGTAGTGATTTGGGTAAGTTATTTTTAGCTGCATGCCAACAGCTGTGCTATAAATGCAATGAACAATAACCTCAGAAATAAAAGATTAGAGGATGCTCTCATGAACCTTAGAATACGCGCTTTACTTATTCTTACATTACTGTTTATTTCAGTTCCATGCTTCTCGACAACAGTTACTATCAATATAAAGAACCTACAGTTTCAGGCAAGTGCGATAACAATAAATTTAGGGGATAGTGTTAAATGGGTCAACCAGGATGGTTTTACCCATAGCGTTACTGAAGATAATAATCGATGGCCAAGCAAGGATATCAGCGCAGGTGCTTCGTATAGTCGTTTGTTTAATACTGAAGGTGTGTTTATTTATCACTGCCGGTTTCATTTCGGCATGACCGGGAAGATAACCGTCCGTACGGCCGAACAAACCCGCATCCAAACAGGGAAAAACATTATTAACTTGGCACTCAAGATACTGCCGATTACGCTGAACCTCACTGGGAAAAATAGCAATATGGTTTATCTGGGTAGTTACATTGTGAATGCCCAATCCGGTTGTGCCAATTGCCACAGTTGTCCCACTTATGCGGTGGGCCGCAATCCCTATCTTAAGCAACCCAAACAACTCAATGCGACCAGTTATCTGGCCGGTGGGGTTACGGTACAGGGAATAAGCTCTGCCAACCTGACTCCGGATGCCAGCGGAAAACCTGCAGGATTGACTCTCAGCCAATTCAAGGATCTGTTGCGGAACGGACATGATCCAGATGCTCCCGGTTTGCTCTTGCCCGTCATGCCCTGGCCGCTGTTCGGGATGATGAGCGAACATGATCTGGACGCTGTTTATACTTACCTGCAAACTATTCCCAAGGCAACAACCCCGACCAAAGCTTGTGTTCCAGGCCAGTAGGCTAGCTTAACCCGCTTGAAAAAATAACGTAAATACTGCGATGGGCTATCAACAACGGATAGCCCATCATTCATCAAATCTTCATTACCCGCGTTATTCCAATCCAAACTCAGCTGGATTAACTGCTAGTTCCCTGGCAATTCTGGACGCTATCTTTTTTTCGTTGCCATCAAAGTTACCGTCTGAAGAAGCAATCGCGATAATCATGCGAATCAACAAGCGCGAGGCTTCGATGTTTGACTTCATTTTGCCGAGCGCCTGATAAGCTTTGGCTTCACCGATGTCTTTATCGAATTCAAGCTGAGCTACGAAATCCTGAAAGGCCTTGATGACGTCGCTGGTGGTGAAAATCGACAGCGCGTCATGGTTTTCGATGAATTTAATCATTTTTTGTTTTTCTTCCGAACTGACGCTGCCGTCAGCCATTGCTACCAATGCGGAACCCGCCATTGCCGCGTTAAGAAAGTCCTTGTTTTTAAATTTCAGTGCTTCTGTTTTTAACTCGCTGGCCTTGGCTTTTAATTGGCTAAGAAAATTGTCAAAACTCATTATTGTTCTCCTCGGTTATATGGGTTGTTACACTAAAAATCCTGAGTACTCATCCAGCGTTGCTGGCATATTCACACCATAACACATTTGCCGGTTTATGATGCTTTCTGCCCATTGCTGATGGGTTGCGACTTCGCACATTGCGTTATGCATTTTGAAAACAGCAGGCGCGGTTTTGTCAGTCAGGCTCATTGCCATTTCGTAATCTTCAACATCTACGGCATATTCATCCTGGATAAACTTGACTTGAGAAGGGTGAATGGCAGTTTTGCCGGTCAATCCATAGGCTAAATCCTGTTTGATTTCTTTTTGCAAGGTTACGGTGTCGTCAAGGTATTCAAACACCGGGGCAGATAAAGAAAATCCGTAAGGTTTAAAAACAGTAACCAATTGCGAAATAACATTGCCAAGCGGCGTTTCATAAAGCGTCAATGTTCTGGGTCTGCGTATCCCTAAAAGATTCATCAGATCATTGCCGCCAATCCGCAGCATTAGAATCCTTGGAAAAATGTCATTTTGCAGCAAGCCTTGCCGCAGTGCGCTCATGGCATTGAAATCAAAAACGTCTTTGGTTTCCAGCGTCGGCATGACCTGGAAAGAGGTTCCCTGTAACTGATCGAAATAAGCGTGAAAATTATCTTCATTGAATTTCGGCAGTACAAAACCATCGATTTTTTCAATATCGGTAAGATCAAGTAAGCGGGCCAGAATTTCCGGGTTTCTGGCCCGGATAAAGCGGAATCGCTGCGGTATATTCCTGAAGCCTTGCAGACATAGGCCCAAATGACGCAGGCTGCTGTCAACTTCGGTATGGGACACGGCATCCTCAGTACAAAAAATCATCGAACGTAACATCGGCAATTTTTCACCATTGGCAATATCCATCAGGTCAAGGCGATGCGCTGGCATATAAAGCGGCGCGCCTAAAAACCAGGGTGAGAAAGCGTTGGGTTCGGGCTGATGTAAGGTCATAATGGAATCTCTTTGATTAACGCTACGGCTCGATAAGAAAGGCTGGGCACTATGTCTATCGGGATTGACTTGGATTCGGCTAGCCACCGCAAATGTTGAGTGGCTTCTGAATCGCCATCCTGTAATAACAATCGTTGCGCTTCACGACGCAATAACACACGTGTTGCTTCACCGATGCCGGGTTTAATGTAATTGTAGCGGGTGATGCCGTATTGTTTGCTAAGCCAGTGTAATAAATTTTGGGACGTAATCTGTAATTGTTTTCGGTCAAGTTCAACGTGGCGGTGAGGCTCAAAGCTTCGCCAAAGTTTATCGACTGCAGCAAGAGTCGCATCGATAAAGTAAGCAGATAAATCATGTGCTTCAAACTGCCGGTAATAAAGGCAGCCATGAAATTCGGTCGGAAGAGCGGTTAGCCGGTCATAAATTGAACGGCTAACCAGACCCGATATCGTGGCGTTCAATATACATGAAGGAATCAGGTAATCTTCGGAAGATGCAGCGACTGCTGCAAAACCTGACAAATCAGTTAATACATATAATTCGGCGGGAATTTTCACACCGTCACTGGCCGCAAAAGCCTGGAGACTGGTTGCCAGTTGCCGCGCAATCACGCCTTTTCCTGTCCAGCCGTCGATAAACACTAAGGACTCAGGTGTGTGTTTTTGTAGTATATGACGCAGGGCGTTCTGGTCTATGCCGACATCCCTGAGTATGGAAATGGAATAATGCGTAACATCAGTATTGAAATAGCGCTTGAGTATATGTTTGAGCAACACACCTACCGGCGTTCCGGCGCGCGCCAGAGAGACCAAAGTTATGCCGTTTCTGCGTGTGGCGATAATGCGTTCGGCCAAAAGCAATAAATGCTCCGCCATCCGCTCCTGGTTTAATGCCATTGCCCGATGAAATAGCTGCAAATAGTCATCGGGAGGCAGGGATTCATGGGTCAATAGCTCAGAATAATGCTTTTTGCCGGATTGAATCAGTTGTTCCTTGAGGTGCACGGGGGTATCGTGCAGAGTCATCGGTTTCAGCAGGAACTGCACGTCGTTTAAAGTATAACTGCCGGAGAAAGGAACCATAACAGTCATTCTGCAAAAGCTAGCATGTTAAACAACTGCGTGTTTCTGGGGATCAATGCATAGTCACATAAGCTGATAAATGGCGCATCGCTTTTACTGTCACCAGCTCCAAACGTTAATAATTCCTGATGCTGTTGTTCGTAGCCGTCTATTAAATAGCTCACCGCATTTTCTTTATTGATGATTTTCGGCAATACGGCAAGGTTGTTGCCATTCAGGTGCCAATACAGGCTACCTTCCAGGATATTCGGGTGCGGTTTAATGACACTGTCCAGCAGTGTTTTCAGCGTTGCTTCCGTGCCGTCTTTGTGCTTGATGACGCCATACCAGGTTATATCAAAATCAACTACCAATCGGGGTTTAAAGCCGTTATAGAGCGAGCAGTAAGTGATTATTTCCTGCCAGATTGCCATTAGTTTTTCATGATAAGCGGGGAGAGCTTGCAGCATTTTATCCATCCAGACCGGATCAATAACGCGTTGCCTGTCCAGGATTACGGCGCCATGATTTAGTACCACTTCTTCCTGAAACGGCAGATTAACGCGCTTGAAAGCATGTCCGTCACGCCCTGTTACCGGCACAATTTTGAAGCCTTGCGCCAGCCATTGCCACAGCCATTGCTGTTTGTGAGTTGCGAATGAATTGGCAGTGCCGTCCGGCAAGAAAGCCAGTGCTTGCAGTCTGGGATCTTCTGCGTCTGTGTCACACTTCCTTAAGGTCTGAAACAGCGTGTCATCAAGGTCTAAAAAAATGTAGTTTTGCATAGCATGATTCATCCGTAAGGGATAATTCTGGAAGAAGTTCAAATCGGGCGCTGATCGCTTGCCACCGGATTAAACACTCGAAAAGCGGCTTGCATATCGGTGTTTCATGGCAAAGGATAATGTCGCGATAATCATCAGGATTGAGATTGTAAATAAAGTTGGGGATGCCATCTTCGTAATTGTCTTCGAACTGGCAAATCGAGCCAATAGCATTGCCTTGGTGAATTGGGGAGCGCGTCGTGCTTTGGACTTTCACTTTAAAACCCTTACATTCCAACGCGCGTCCCAGTAAATAAGCCGGAGTGTTGCATTCACCTGTTCCTAATACCAGAATCGGGCGGGAGCAATTCTCTTGCGTCTTCGTATTGGCAAGTAGTGGCAACAATTGTTCCACTACGTCCGCCTCTAAATTAATCGGTGCATTCAAACCCAGCCGCCCAGGCCATGCTAGTAAATGTTTCTTGCAGTTGCCATTGCCCGAGACATTGACACTAACACTGTCCAGATTTGCGTTATGATGATCTTCAAAATGCAATAAACCCTGTCTGAAACACATCCATTCAACATCAACACCTGCCTGGGTTTCCAGCGAAGCACGGTCATCAGGATGGGCGAAGTTGACCAGGCTGACGATAAACACTTTATGCAATTCAGGATTAACCGCCTGATAAGCTTTGATAAGCCGCAAAAAGGTTTTTCCGGTACTGATTTCATCGTCAATCAGCACCAGCGTTTGTGCCGTTAAAAACTGCTTTCGATGCTCCGGTTTGTCAGGATAATACAGGAAGAAGTCAGTTGCATGACTATGCGCTTCCTCGAATTCCAGGCGTTCCGTGTTATTCAGGTGATACCTGGTGGTTTGTATAAACAAGGCGTTTTCCATGCCAGCCTGACAGGCTGCTTCAAAGACACCGTAACCCAAACCGGTTGCGGTTTCAGCCATGCCTATCCATAGTGAGCTATGTCCGATGCCGATTTTTAATACCGCCCTCGCCAACGCACGGTAAGACCAGCTCATCATCCGTGGTGTAACCGGATAATGTTTACCCAGTATTTTGCTGACTAATAAAAACTTGCGCTTGCTGCTGACTCTTGCCGCGAAACCCAGCAAACGTTTCAGCGGGATACGTCCTGGCTCAAGTTCAAGCCTTAATATGCCAGTGTCCAGAGGTATGGTTAATGATTTTTGCATGGTTTATTTGAAGGTTGCTTTGATGCGCGCCAAAGATTTTTCATGAAAATCCCAGTTTTCTTCAAATCCTATGAAGGAGCGGTTCAATGACTTTGCCGCGACGGCGGTAGTTCCGCTACCCATGAACGGATCCAGGATCAATTGCTGTTCCAGCGTTGTCAGTTTTATAAGGTACTCGATTAAATCCAGCGGCTTTTGTGCTTCATGGATTCTTGTTTCATTTTTTCGGAAGCCGAATTCAAGCAGATTGGTAGGACTGGAGCCGTTGATTGCGCATTCGGCGATGTTCATTGCACCGACCTGGTTTTCAAGAATATTGTCGGTGATGGTTCCACCCATTGGGTAGGGTTTCATAAACCAGGCTATAGGTTCCCAGATAGGTGCAAGGTTACCCAAGCGCCAGCCTTCCCAGTTTTGGGCTTCTTTGATTAGACCTCTGCGTTCAAGCACGGTGCTAAGACGTTGCGCACGATGGTGGGCCGAGGGTTTTTTCCACGCCAAGGTGTCTTTCAGTAAATAGCCGCTGTCTTCAAAGGCATTGATAACGCGGTGTATTGTTCTTCTGGCACCGAATACAAATAAAAACGAACCGTTTTTCATCTTCGGATAGACTTCGGTTGCCCAATTTTTGCACCATTGTTGATACTCCAAACCGATATTCCGATCAGATTGCGACCAGCCATTGATCGGTTTACCACGGCGTTTGAAGCCCGACTTACCTTCCTGGGCGGGCGACTTTCCGAGTAAGGCGGAATTGGTGTTGCTATGCAACATATCCCAGTCATCCAGGCTGACGCCATAAGGAATATCCGACAAGAAAAGATCGATGCTGTGCCCTTCCAGCTTTGAAATATGCGTTAAGCAGTTGCCCAAAGTAATTTTGTTGAGGTATTCATCATTCATAATGATTAAAGTTTACGCCAGGCAGAAAGACATTGTTTGAACAGACATATTTCAGAAGGCTTATAAATGTGTTTTTTAAGGAATGATAAAGGTTGTCGTGGGAGCGGTTTTTAAGCGCGACTGTCGCGGTTAAAAACCGCTCCCACAAAAGCATGATTTATGATGAAACAGTAGTGGAAAGACTTACAGCAATTCCTGCAATATAACGGGAGAATTGACCTCAGCAACCCTTAACCCATAATTGATAGTTGCCTGCTGTACTGCTTCACCTTTAAAGCCCTGCAACGCAATCTGGGCCAGATTTGCACCCGATAAACAGGCCATGCCGAAACCGCCCGAAGGCCGTGGGTTGATTTCCAGCAATCGTGGTCCATTGACACCTTCTTTGAACTGGATATTAAATAATCCGTTAAGCCGGTAATGGGCAGTCAGTCTTGAGACCATGCCATTGATTTCGTCATTATTGTCGATGGCTTGCCCGTGACCGACCAACTGCGACTTTTTACGCTGCACGGCGCACAGCAATTCACCGTGTCGCCCTGCACAATCGACACTCCATTCCGGGCCGGGCAGATGCTCCATGACCAGTAGTGTGTCGAATTCCGGCGTGTTATTCATACCCTGCCGCAGTTCCTGTAATGGAATCTGGTATTCAACACCTTTCAATAACTGACTGATACTATCACGTTGCACATCCAGAATCCGAAAACCCAGACCAAATACCGATACGGCAGGCTTAACGCAGAGGCTTGCGTGTTTTAACGATAAATTGTCAACGGCCCGATCAAAGGCATGGCAGTCATTAACAGCCGTAAAATCCATTACTTTTGCGACTTCCGAGTTCAACGCAGTGTAAAAGTCGGCCTTATTGTGTAACAAGGTTAAGGTATCGTAGTCGGCAACCGACATAACCTGCACACCAATAGCGTGAAACAGATGATGATTCTTACTGATTAGCGCAGCTTCCCTGCCGGGCCAAAACAGGTCTATTTTATGACTATGACAAAAACCCACGCACCACTGGAGATAATCCTGACCGCTTAACCCAGCAGGTTCCAGATAGCTTTCGTTGGCGGCCAGAAAAACTGTTGCTGCCGGATTGGTATGGCTGGCAATACAGATAATTTCACCACAGGAATCGGACTGGTGAAGGTTTCTGAAGACGGCATTGATGGTTGAAAACGTTTTGTTAAACCAGATCCTCATCAGCGCTTACAAATGCACGATAATTTGCGGCAATAAATTTTCAATGGTGCGGCCTGTACCGTTTTCACCGATTGCGTGCATTTTCCATTCGCCGTTATGGCGGTACAGTTTCGCCATGATTTGTGCGGTATGGGAACCTTGCGAGCTTAGCGTATAGCGGGCAATCTCTTTTTTGTTGCTATTATCGACAATGCGGCAATACGCGTTTTCAACGGAATTGAACGTTTGGCCGGTAAAAGAGTTGACGGTAAATACCAGTGATTTAACCTGTTCGGGAACTTTATCCAGATCGACAATGATTTGTTCATCATCGCCGTCACCATCGCCGGTACGGTTATCGCCGGTATGGACAATGCTGCCGTCCTTACTTTTCAAGTGCCCGAAATAGACGGTATCGACGACTTTGTTTTTCTCGTCAAACAATACGCAAGAAGCGTCCAGATCGATAGATTCGCCGCCTCCCCCGCCAAACATGCCTTTCAATAAGCTGGTGGCGGATTTTTTAGCATCCCAACCCAACCCCATAACGACCTTGCTTAGCGTGCCGCCGGATTCTTTGGATAAGGAAATTTTTTGTCCTTTCTGTAAATTAATGGCCATACATTTTCCTGTGCGATTAAAAGGTTGCAGAGTTACTTTTGATTAAACATTTACACCAAAAGAACTGGCCAAAGGACCCAGACCGCCGGCAAAACCTTGTCCGACGGCTTTGAACTTCCAGTCGGTACCGATACGATAAATTTCACCGAAGATCATCGCAGTTTCCACTGATGCATCTTCGCTTAGGTCATAACGAGCGATTTCCTGACCGCCTTCTTCATTAACAATACGGATATAGGCGTGGCTGACCTGACCGAAGTTCTGTCTGCGTGTTTCCGCTTCATGTATTGTTACCGCAAAAACGACTTTGTCCAGGTCGCTGGGAATTTTCGACAGTTCAACCTTGACGGTTTCATCATCGCCGTCGCCGGCACCGGTTGTATTGTCGCCAGCGTGTTGGACGGCGCCATCGGCAACGACTTTATTGTTGTAAAAGCAGAAGTCGCTATCCGAACGTACCTTGCCGTCTAATTTGACCAGAAATGCGCTGGCGTCGAGGTCAAATGCTGCACCGTCAGTCGCGCGAGCATCCCAGCCTAAGCCGACCACGATTTTGTTTAAGCCTGGGGCTTCTTTACTGAGATTAACGTTGCCGCCTTTCGAAAGTGATATTGCCATAATTAAGTTCCTGTTTTTCTGATTATTGTCGTCGTTATGGTTACGGCACATAGCCGCTGTGTTAAAAAAGTTTTCTGTGAATGTTAGACATTAATACCGTATTGACGGGCTAAAGCCGCTAATCCGCCAGCATAGCCCTGACCGACAGCCTTGAATTTCCATTCGCCGCTATGGCGGTAAATTTCGCCGAAAATCATCGCGGTTTCAATTGACGCATCTTCGCTCAGATCGTAACGGGTGACTTCATTGCCGGAGTCTTTATTAACAATACGCACAAAGGCGTGCGACACCTGGCCGAAATTTTGTTTGCGTGCGTCCGCTTCGTGGATAGTCACGGTAAATATAATGCGTTGAATATCGCCAGGGACTTTATCCAGCAGAACAATAAGCGATTCATCGTCGCCATCACCCGCGCCTGTCCGGTTATCGCCGGTATGTTCAACTGAACCGCAAACCGATTTGGTTTGGTTGTAAAAAATAAAGTCACTGTCGGATCTGACCTTGCCATCGTCTTTAACTAGGAACGCACTGGCGTCAAGGTCAAAATCGGCTCCATCTGTAGGCCGCGCATCCCAGCCCAGACCTACGATTACATTTTTCAGGCTGGGATCAGTTTTGGATAAACTGATGCTTCCGCCTTTTGCTAATGAAATAGCCATAAATCAATCTCCGTTACAGAGTCTATTTTAAGAAAAACTACTCGCCTGTCTGTGTGTACAAGCATTATTAATGATGGGCAATATCAGCCAAAGTTCAGTAATTGTTGTTAAAGTTGCTATACAGCTATCATAACCGTTAATACCTGGCTTGCCTAGTTAGCAAGCAGGTGTGTGGGCTGGGCTATTGGTTTTGCTGTTTCTTTAGTTCTTCAACCAGTTCTCGCAGTTTGTTTTGAATAATACGCGTGTTTTCTGCACCCATCCTTATCATCTGCTTATGCAGGGGCGGCAATGCCTCAAGCTTAGGGTCGGCATATTTATAACGGCTGGAATGTTTTACCAATGGAATTGTACCGTCAATTATCGGCGCTGCTAAAATTTCCTCTGCTGCTTTAGTGAATATACTTTCCAGAGTGTAGTCTTCAGGGTAACTAAACTCGGCAAAAACCTGCAGCAATAAGGGCTTGAGTTTTTTGTAGACGGATAGCGCTGCTTTTACATTAATGGCATCTATTGCTGATGCCAGCTTGTTGTAACGTTGCGGGTTACTGGCTGCCATGAACAGGCCGGTCTCTGTAACATCGGCAACAAACGGCTGGTCGGACTTCAGGAAGCGCAGATGTTTGTCAATTCTGAGGCCTTGGGAGAAATCATTGGCGATTACCATGTATTTTCTGATTAACTGGTCACTGCTGAACCACGGTGCAAGCTCAGGGGAAACATCAAACATTGCTTCGCGTACCGGTTTGTCGCTACTTGCAAGTTCAGGAAGAACAAAATAGTCTTCCGGGGGTAATTCTTCGATATTATCAGCGCTGGTTTTCGGCTGAACAGGTTTTAACAAGCCTTCGGGTGATTCTTTTTTGTTAATCGGTTGGGTGTTTATTAAAGCCTTCAGCTCTGGCATGACTTCATAGTTTTCGACTTGTTTAGCAAAGTAAAACCCCCCTATACCGGCAGTCGTCATTAAGATAATTACCACAGGAATACTGATGCCCTCAGATTTTTTACTTTCAGCGCTTTGGTAGCGCCCGGATTTTTTTCCTTTTGGTTGATCGTATCGCCCCATACTTTATGACCTTTTTTCATTTAATGTGTTGGATCAATAAAACTGTCTGCAAGCGCTCAAGATAGCCACCAGCTATTTCATGTTGCCATAACAAACAGTTCAATTTTAGCAAATTTTGGTGTTTTCTTGATCTATATCAATTCGAGTTCAGCTATCAATGCAAAAATAGTTTCACCCTTAAGAGATAACGGGTACGAAGCTTTCCTGATTTCCTTGGTATAGAGGGGACAGAGAAGGTTGCATATTTAAATTATATTTAAGAGAAATTCATGAAAATTCTTAGCCATTTGTTTTTGATAGTTATCGCCGTTGCTGCGCTTACAGCTTGTGATTCAGGTAAAGGTCCAAGCAAGCCAACCAGTTCAAGCAGTGTGCAAATTTCTACCAAATAAGAGAATCAGTGTCGATAGCTTCGCACTGTATCTTTTCAGTGCGGCGGTATCGGCGCAAAACCAACTGGGAGCTTTATCTCAGTTGTTACAAAGGATATCAGTTTCGCAGGGCTGTATTATCGATTTCAACAGGCCTATATCATTGATCTGGACGCCGCGTTGCTTAATGGTAATAACGCCATTCTTGCTAAGAATAGCCAGTTGACGGCTAACGGTCTCAATGGTCAAACCCAGAAAATTGGCGATGTCCTGACGACGCATACTCAAGTTAAACTCGGTGCTGGAGAATCCCAAGGCACCATAGCGTAGCGACAGCATCAGCAGAAAAGTCGCCAGTTTTTCTTTCGCCGAGCAATGCCCAAGCATCACTATTTTGTCGTGATCAGAGGCTATTTCCTTACTCAGGATTCGCATCATCTGCACTTGCAGTCCTGGTATTTCGGCACATAATTCATTCAGTCTTGCGAGCGGTAATTCGCAAACCGAACCAGTCTCCAGAGCTACGATGGAGCAGGTGAAGCGCCCATGCTGCAAGGAATCCAGCCCCATTAATTCACCGGGTAGATAAAACCCTATGGTTTGCTCCAGGCCATCGGCACTCACGATAAAACTTCGGAAGGAGCCGGATTTAACGGCATATAAACTCAGGCACTCATCGCCTTGCAAATACAGCAACTGGTCTGTAGTCATGGGGCGTTTGCTTTTGACAATAGTGGCGAGTTGCTTGACTTCGTTTACCTTAAGGCCGTAAGGAAGGCATAAATCAGACAGCCTGCAATCGGGACATGATGTTTTGGGTGAGCTGGATTCCATCAAAGCTTTCCTATCGGATTTATGTGGCTGCGCAAGCTAGTGTACCAAAAGTAGCTCAGGGGGATTGCTGATAAATAGTAAGCCTATCGCTGTGTATCGTTTTCTTGTAGAAATGCTGCAACTTGCTCAATAAACAGGGCGGGTTGTTGTACATGTAGCCAATGTCCAGCATTAGCAATAAAACTCAGCGTGGCTGCGGGAAATAATGGTTTTATATCAGCAGCTTTGACATAGTTTGAATTTGCACCGGCAATAAACAGGGTTTGGCCTTTATAGGGAACTAAGCTGGAGCTATCGGGAAAAGCGATGATATGGGGTGCCATACGGAAAAATATATGCAGGTCGATTCGCCAGTGATATGCGCCTTCAATCAGGGACAGGTTTTGCAACAGGAACTGGCGATAACTCAGGTCGGGGATGGTTGTTGCAAGCAATGTTTCAGCCTGTTTGCGATTGCTGATTTCAGCAAGCGGCAGTGTTTTTAAGGCGCTGATTAACGGATCGAAGCTATGGGTGTAACTGACCGGGGCAATATCCGCAATAATCAGTTTGTCCGCATAATCAGGGTAGTGAAGTGCGAACCACATAGCGATTTTTCCACCCATGCTATGACCCAGCAAATGGGCTTTTTTTAAGTCCAGTCTTTTCATAAACAGCAACAAGTCTCTTGCCATTACCGGGTAATCCATCAACGGATGATGCGGCGATGCTCCGTGATTACGCATATCCGGCACATAAACATGAAAATTGACAGCCAGCTTTTCTGCTACTTGCCGCCAATTTCGCGATGAAGCAAAAAAACCATGCAGGATAATCAGGGGGGCATGATCCGGATTACCAAATTCTTCAAATGCTAATTCAAGAGCATTCATTGATTACATCCAGATAACTGACTCGGTGTGTTGCCGATTATTACGATATTGTCCATTGTTAATAAGGTGTTTTTGGGTTCAGGCATTCTTATTTTATCCCGATGTGAAGATCGAGCAGGGAGCTTCGGCGTATTATGCGGATGGAAATCAGTACCAGATCAATTTGACGGCCATCAAGAAAAGCAGCAACGAAAAATAACGCTTCAGTTTTTGTGCCGGCAATCGGTGGGCTAGTCTGGCACCTATGGGGGCAGTCAACATGCTGGCTAGTCCTACGCCCAATACCGCTGGCAGGTAAACAAAGCCCAGACTCCAGTCAGGCAAGTTCGACGCATTCCAGCCGAGCATGGCATAACTTAAAGTTCCTACAACTGCAATCGGCAAACCACATGCGCTGGCGATTGCCACGGCATTGCGCATTTGTGTCTGCCCGAACACCAGATAAGGTACGGTAAGTGTGCCGCCGCCGATACCGACAATTGATGAGACCATACCAATTATATTTCCCGCGCAAAAATCCAGTATTTTGGATTGTTTTAAAGCGCCGGGCTTGGGTTTTATCTGGAAGGCCATTTGGATGCCAACATACAATAAAAAAACCACCAGAATAATGCGTAAATGATCGGCGCTGATATGCTTGGCAATTATTGCGCCTGCTGCTGCTCCGGTCATGATTCCGGGGCTTAGGCTAAATACTCTGTGCCATATCACAGACCCTAAACGATGGTGTGCCAGAACAGAGGCAATGGCTGTTAAAATGATCGTTGCCAATGAGGTTGCTACGGACATAAGTATGACTATTTCCGCCTGAAAACCGTGGGCAGAAAATAACGCCACCAATACCGGCACAATGACCAGGCCGCCGCCAATACCAAATAGTCCTGCCAATAGGCCTGAAACCAAACCTAATAAAATACCGGCCAAAAAAATATCGATCACATGATTTCCCTGTTTGCTGATAACCGGACATTAAACCTGTCTTCTTCTCGTCAACTGCCTTAAGCTGCGTCTAACAAGTGATTATGCTATGCTAAATACAACTTGAACAGCCAGATTTTTATGAAAATATACCTTGTTGGCGGCGCTGTACGCGATAAATTGCTCAATTTCCCGGTTACAGAACGGGATTGGGTGGTGCTGGAAGAAACGCCTGAGTCAATGCTAAAACAAGGGTTTCGGCCCGTCGGCAAGGATTTTCCAGTATTCTTGCATCCAAAAAGTAATGAAGAATACGCCTTGGCAAGAACAGAGAGGAAAACGGCACCGGGTTACAGGGGATTTACCGTTCATGCCTCACCCGATGTGAGCCTGGAGCAGGATCTGATGCGCCGGGACTTAACCATCAATGCCATGGCAATGACGCCGGATGGGCAACTTATAGACCCATGCGGCGGCAAACAAGATCTTGAGAAGCGCATTTTTCGCCACATTTCCCCGGCATTTGCTGAAGACCCGGTGCGAGTTTTGCGTGTTGCCCGCTTTGCCGCGCGTTATGTGCATCTTGGGTTTACGCTGGATCAGGAAACCAGAGCGCTGATGCAGGCCATGGTCAATGCGGGAGAGGTGGATGCCCTAGTGTCTGAGCGAGTATGGGCAGAACTGTTTAAGGCGCTCGGCGAGCAATCGCCTTCTGCATTTTTCTATACGCTGAAAGATTGCGGGGCATTGGAGAAAATCTTCCCTGAACTCCATGATTTATTTGGTGTGCCGCAGCCTGCAAAATACCATCCTGAAATTGATACCGGCATACACAGCCTGATGGCTTTGGAACAGGCGGTATTATTGTCGACTAACCCGGAAGTCAGGTTTGCCGCATTAGTTCACGATTTAGGGAAGGCCCTGTCACCTAAAGAGAACTTGCCCCATCATCACGGACATGAGGTCAATGGCTTGCCGGTTTTAGAAGCCATGTGTGCTCGTTTGCGTGTACCTAATACCTTTAAAGCGCTGGCAGCCCAAGTCATGCAATACCACACCCATTGCCATAGGGCGTTTGAATTACGTGCCTCCACCTTAACCGACATGCTGGCGGCTTTGGGAGCTTTTAAACCTGTTAATACACTGCCTGAGTTTCTACTGGCTTGCGAAGCGGATGCCAGGGGCAGGACAGGGCTTGAGCATGTACCTTATCCGCAAGCCGGAAGAGTAAGGCTGGCTGCGCAAGTAGCGGCTTCGGTGGATATTTCCGTCGTTTTAAATAGCGGCCTTCAAGGCGCTAAAATCGGTGAAGCTATCCGCCGCTTGCGCATCCAAGCAGTGGCGGGTGTTTTCAGCACCGATCATCAATTGTAAAAACAACCATTAACCCCGTTTTAAGATAAGCACATGCCATCCTTTGATATTATTTCCGAATTCGATATACACGAAGCCAAGAACGCAGTCGACCAAGCCAACAAGGAAGTTAGCACCCGTTTTGATTTTAAAGGGTCAAGTTCCAGCTTTGAGCTGACAGAAACCACCATTGTTATGATTTCCGAATCGACGTTTCAGCTGCAACAAATGTTCAGTGTGGTTTGTTCAAAGCTTAGTCGTCGTGGTATCGATATCGCCTGCATGGAGCTGGGCGATGCCAAAGGTAGTGGGAAAATGATGCGCCAGGAGATTACCCTGAAGCAGGGACTGGATACCTTGCTGGCAAAAAAGATCGTCAAATTGATTAAGGATAAGAAACTGAAAGTGCAGGCCGCGATTCAAGGTGATAAAGTCAGGGTGACAGGTAAAAAACGCGATGATCTGCAAGAGGTTATCCAGATGCTAAGGGAAGAAAAACTGGAAATGCCGTTACAGTACGATAATTTCAGGGATTAGTAATCCCTTTTATAATTGCTGGATTGTAGCTGCGGCTACCCGAAGATGTAAAAAACCACAAAAAACTCAGAAAACCCGGAAAAATTCCGTATTTTTCGTTCTTTGTGGTTTTATGTTTTAAGTCGGCTTGTACACACTATCAGTAGTAAGCCGACAGATATTTTTACTGCTTGATATTTTTATAGCTTTCCTCGCTTTCACGCACAATTTTCTCGCCTTCTTCAATCATTCGGTTACCTTCGTCAACCTTGGTCTGGCCTTCGCGAACCTGAAGATTTCCACGATCAATAAGTTGTTTCCCGCTCTTCCAGCGATCGCTTAAGTGCGCTATACCCTGACTTTCTCGCAACATTTGATCTCCGGAAAGGATTTGGGCTGAAGGTGGCGGAGCCGCTTGCTCAGTGGCACAACCACTGATTAGCAAAGCCAAACCAGCGAAAAACTTGCCCGCTCGAACATTGTTAAGGTCTTGCATGATTAGGTTCTCCAAAGTTTATGAAATTAAGGTGTTCAATTTTACAAAATGGTATGCAGCTTGCAATCTATTTCTTAATTAACTCGACAGCGTTGAAAAATGCCTAAAGCAAATTGGCGACTAGCTGACTGATTTTGTCAATAATATGGATGACGCATAGTTCTGTTTACCGGGAGCAGTTCAACTTTTGGCTATACTGTGTTGAAAGCGTACAATAACTTTCTTTAAACCCAGATGAATTTGTAAGACGATGTCAGATAATAAAAACTTAAATGAAACAACATGGCAGGAGAAGTTAACGCCTGAGCAATTCAGTATTTGTCGCTTGAAAAGTACTGAACTGCCATTTACTGGCAAATATGTCGACTGTAAGAAGGAAGGCATTTATCAATGCGTTTGTTGCGGTAATCCTTTATTTAGTTCTGAAACCAAGTACGATTCGGGTTCCGGCTGGCCGAGTTTTTGGGATGTGCTGACAGTAGAGAGTATTGCTGAACATACGGACATTAGCCATGGAATGCGCAGGGTTGAAGTGACTTGCAAAGTTTGCGATGCGCATCTGGGGCATGTGTTCAGGGATGGCCCCAAACCGACGGGTTTGCGCTACTGTATTAATTCTGCTTCACTCGACTTGAAAGAGAAATCATGAGCGCCACAGCACAGGCACAAAACTTACTGGATTTTATTGATGCCAGTCCCAGTCCCTGGCATACCGTTAAAAGCATTGCAGCGCAACTTGAACAGTTTCAATTTGTAAGACTGGATGAATCCGCCAAGTGGCAATTGCAGCCGGGCGGTCGTTATTATGTTATTCGTGGCGATTCGTCTATTATCGTTTTCGTGCAAGGGCAAAAACCACTGCTGGAAACAGGATTTAAGATTGTCGGTGCGCATACCGATTCGCCAGGTTTAAGAGTCCGGCCTAATGGCGCGAGTTGTATGGATGGCTTTTTAAGATTAGGCGTTGAGGTATATGGCGGGCCGATTCTGGCGACTTTTGCCGATAGAGATTTAAGCCTTGCCGGGCGGGTCAGCTATAAAGACGAGCAAGGCGCTATTGCCAGTTTGCTGGTAAAGTTTGACCAATCCCTGTTACGTTTGCCGAACCTGGCGATACATATGAATCGGGGGGTCAATGATGAAGGCTTGAAGCTGCATAAGCAGAATGAATTGCCGTTAATCCTGACCCGGCTGACAGAGGAGCAACTGCCGCAGGCCTATTTTTCAGCATTATTGCAACAGCAAACAGGTATTGAAGCCGAGCGTATTTTATCCTGGGATTTGAATGTGTATGACACACAAAAAGGCATATTCTGGGGAGCTGAAGGTGAGTTTTATGCAGACAGCCAACTTGATAATCTCGCCTCTTGTCATGCCGGTATCCAGGCGTTGCTTGATGATGAGGTATTGCAGGCTGATAGTACCCTGGTTTGTGCGCTATTTGACCATGAGGAAATTGGCAGTGAAAGTACCAAAGGCGCTGATGGCAGTTTTCTTCCCGATGTTTTGCAGCGTATTGCTCTGGCAACTGTGACGGAAAGGGAAGATTTTGCGAGATCGCTGGCGAAAAGTTTTCTTATCAGTGCTGACATGGCGCATGCTTATCAGCCTAATTTTCCTAATGCCTATGACGCGGAGCATAAGGCCATTGTCAACAAAGGTCCGGTGATTAAGGTCAATGCCAGTCATCGTTACAGTTCGGACAGTATTTCAGTGGCAATGTTTGCGGACTGGTGTGTGCAGGCTGGCGTACCTTATCAAAAATACTCTCATCGTTCAGATTTGGCTTGTGGTAGCACTATCGGGCCAATAACTTCAGCTAAACTCGGTATTCGCTCTGTAGATGTCGGTAATCCGCTATGGGCTATGCACAGCATCAGGGAAAGTGCCGGCGTATTGGATCACAATTATATGATAACTGTGTTGAAAAGGTTTTTTGCCGGGTAGCAGCTTGGGTATATTAAACTACACTACAGTTTAAAAATTAAGTATTCCCCTCGGTGCTGGCAAGTAGTCCTGAGTCTCACAGCCACATAGAATCCATGATGACTGGTAAGCCACCACTTAACTTCTACCCTACAATCTAGCATTTATGGTTATTACCTCGGGACAAGCGCAGACAGTATCCTTATGGGAAACTTGGACATAGCAACACAATGACGAAAAACAGCTTTTCAGGGATATTACTTTGGCTGGGTTGCCTGTTGTTTTCGCAGGTGCTTTACTCGGATGAGTCTTCTGTCGAGTACAAAATCAAAGCGGGCTATTTATACAATTTTACCAAGTTCGTTACTTGGCCGAATGACGGTTTAGAAACGTTTAATCTTTGTGTTGTCGGGGATGATCCTTTTGGTGAGTCGATTGATCCCATCGAACAACGCACCGCGCTTGGACGGCCTATTAAACTAATCAGGCTGGAAAGTATAGATGCCCTTAAAGGCGATAATAGAGACCGGCATTGTCATATCCTGTTTGTTAGCTCTTCAATTAAAGCTAGCGCTTTTGTCAAAGGTTCATTGGTCATTCGTGATATAGATAAAACATTAACTGTCGGTGAAAGTGAAGCTTTTGCCAGGCAAGGCGGCATGATTGGTTTTGTTAAAAAGGGCGACAAGATAAAGTTACAAATTAATCTGGGGCTTATTAAACAAAGTAGCCTGAAGGTCAGCGCAAAGTTACTGGAAGTCGCTGAGCTTATCGAAGGGAAAGGCATTGATGGGGGACAGCAATGATTAGCCAGATTCGAAATCTCTCAATAACCCGTAAGTTACTGCTAGTTGTATTATTTCCAGGCATAACGTCATTACTGGTTGCCAGCATGTTTTTGGTAATGCTTGAAATCAAGGAGTTTAAAGAGAATACCATCAATGACCTGTCGAGGCTTGCAACGGTAATTGGTAATCGTAGTACTGCGGCGTTGATGTTCCAGGACGTTGACTTGGCAAATGAAAATCTTTCGGTACTGAAAACCCAGCAGGATGTGCAGATGGCTTGTCTTTATGATAAGCAAGGCCTTGTTTTCGCTAAATTGCGCAAAACCGACAACCAAGAGTTGTCTTGCCCATTATCGATAACGAATGAACGCACCCGTTTTGAAGAGCGGAATTTAAGTTTGGTGCAGCCGATTCTTGTCGATAATGAAAATTTGGGTACAGTTTACATTTATGTCGACTTTACCCGGGCATACCAACGTAAAATCGAGTACAGTGGATTGCTGTTTTTAGTGTTGACGATGGTATCGGTAGTTGCATTCTTCTTATCGATCCCGCTCATCAGGCTAATTTCAAGGCCAGTCAAACAACTGGTGAGCACGGTTAATGCTATTACCAACAGTAAAAACTATTCTCTTCGCGCTGTTAAAGTACATAACGATGAACTGGGTGTACTGGTCGATGCATTTAATGGATTAATCATTACCGTAGAAGCGCAAAGCCAAGCGCTGATAAGGGCAAAAGATCGTTATCTGGCGCTTTATGACGACAATCCTACGATGATTTTTAACCTTAGCGAGTCGGGAGTGATTTTATCGGTTAACCTTACCGGCGCTATGCATCTGGGCCTGTCTGTTGAGGTGTTACAGAGTCGCTTGATTTTTGATTTTATTCATCCCAGCGATTTGGCGATCATGCAGGATTTGATTGAGCAGTGCGTTATTAATCCATTGCTGGTATACAAGCAAGAATTCAGAAAGATTTGCCACAATGGCAAGATCATCTGGGTTAGAGCGACGGCCAGGTTGGTTGAAAGCGATAGTCCGCAAGCCAGTTTGTTGCTGGTTTGTGAGGATGTGACTGAAACCCGCGTACTGAGTGAAAAAGTTGCTTATCAGGCCAGTCATGACGCCTTGACTGGACTTGCCAACCGCACTGAGTTCGACAGGGTTATTAAAAAGGCGATAACACTGGCGCATAGCGATAGCTCTGAACATGCCTTGTGCTACTTGGATCTGGATCAATTTAAAGTAGTCAACGATACTTGCGGACATCTTGCTGGTGATGAACTGCTCAGGCAGTTGGGTGAGCTGTTAAAGAAAAGCATACGCCATCATGACTTTGTCGCCCGCCTTGGCGGTGATGAGTTTGGCGTGTTGATGTATGACTGTTCCCTTAACCAGGCGTTTTCTGCCTGCGAAAAATTACGCAATATGATTCGCGACTTCCGTTTTGCCTGGGAAGGCAGAAGCTTTACCATCGGTGTAAGTATTGGTGTGTCCTCAATCAATGACACCAGTTCCAATGCCGTCAACCTGCTCAAAGAAGCCGATGCTGCGTGCTATGCAGCAAAAGACAGAGGGCGCAACCGGGTCCATGTTTTTCGCCCTGATGATGAGGAATTAGCTCTCAGGCAGGGGGAAATGCAGTGGGTGGAGAAAATCCAGCAGGGCTTGGAGGAAAATCGTTTTATTCTTTACGGGCAGCCGATAGTTTCGATTGCCAACCACGAAGAAGGTCTGCATTTTGAAACGCTGATCCGGTATCGTGACAGCAATGGCTCGCTTATTCCGCCAGGCGCATTTTTACCTGCCGCTGAACGCTATAATCTGGCATCTGCAATCGATAGATGGGTTATTAGTCATTTATTTGAATGGATTGCCGGTAAACCTGGTTTTCTTGATCAACTCACACTGTGCTCAGTCAATCTTTCCGGCTTGTCGCTCTCTGATGAGTCTATGCTGAAGTTTATTTCGGAACAATTCAGCCGTTGGAATATTCCGACCCATAAGATCTGCTTTGAGATTACAGAAACGGCGGCTATTGCCAATCTAATATACGCAACCAAATTTATTAACCAGTTAAAGGAGAGGGGCTGCTTGTTTTCGCTGGATGATTTTGGCAGTGGCTTGTCTTCTTTTGCTTACTTAAAGAATCTGCCGGTAGATTTTCTTAAAATTGATGGTTTGTTTGTTAAGGATATTCTGGATGACAAAGTCGATCTTGCCATGGTGAAGTCAATCAATGAGGTCGGGCATGTTATGGGTAAACAAACCATAGCGGAATTTGTTGAAAATGAGCAAATTTTCAATTTGCTTAAGGAGCTGGGCGTAGATTATGCGCAAGGTTACGGTATTGGTAAACCTGTGCCGCTTGATGAACTTATAAAACCTTTTGTTGTGATCTCGAAATGAAAGCTGGATTTGCAAGCCCTGTTCGCTATTTGGTTCTGATGGTCTGCTTTGGTTCGGATCAGGTCTTGGCTGAAAAAACCGAAGTGGATGACTATTTTGCGATGTCACCGGCTGAATTGGCTGCAACGCCTGTTACTATCGCCACCGGGACGCCAAAACCTATGTTTCAGTCTGCAGCTGTGACCAGTGTAATAAGCGCCGAACAAATTAAAGCCATGGGTGCTACCGAACTGCATGAGGTTCTGGAAACGGTGCCGGGAGTGCATGCCGCTCTTCGGCAAGATACCTATGATTATAGTTACAGTTTCCGCGGTATCCGTAATACGCAAAACTCTGAAGTTTTGATGCTGGTAAACGGCACCCGCATTACCATGCCTTACGATGGCACATTAATGACGGGTACGGAGTTGCCGATTGAGGCTATTCAGCGTGTCGAGGTTATCCGGGGGCCGGGCTCTGCGCTGTACGGCGCGGATGCGTTTGCCGGTGTCATCAATATCATCACTAAAAAAGCCAAAGACATTAACGGTACAACCCTGGGCGTTCGGGCCGGTGATCATGGCACCCAGAGCGGCTGGGGACAGGTTGGCGGTCAGTGGGCTGGCTGGAATGCGGCGACCAGTCTGCAATATCAGCATACCGATGGCGATAACGGGCGTATTATGAATGCCGATGTTCAAACCGGTATTGATAGTGCGTTGGGGACGCAGGCTTCTCATGCTCCGGGTTCGCTGAATACGCGCTATGAAACGCTCAACGGACACCTTAACCTGCAGCGCAAGCATTGGGATATTGGTTTCTGGGCATTTAATTCGATTAACTCGGGCCTTCGTGCAGGCGCTGCCGGTGCATTGGATCCAAACGGTAGTGCTGACGGTGAGCAATATTTAGGCGATGTGCGCTTCTCCACAGAAGACTGGCTGGATAACTGGGAGTTGCTGGCTCATGCGAGTTACCTGCAGTCTGATTCTCAAGTTCAAGCACAGCTATTCCCGACTGGCGCTAAGTTACCCATCAGTGCTGATGGCAATGTTAATTTCTCCCCTCCCAATTCATTAGTTTCATTTTCTAATGGAGTCAATGCTGATATAGGTCGAATACAGAAAATTCCTTCAATTGAGTTAAGTTCGATCTATAAGGGCTGGGCTGATCATCTGCTACGCCTTAGTACCGGTTTTCGGTATGAACAATTTAGTGCAAGCGAAAGTAAAAATTTCGGACCTGGGGTCATCAACGGCACCCAGCCTGTCGTCGATGGTACGTTAACGAATGTAACGGGGACGCCTTTTGTGTATATGCCGGATATTAATCGATCTATCTGGTCCCTGGTAGGGCAGGATGAATGGCAGATCGCTACCGACTGGCAGTTGACTGCCGGCATACGTTATGACGATTATTCTGATTTTGGCGGAGCCATCAACCCGCGTGTAGCCCTGGTTTGGGATATTAATAAACAATTGACCAGCAAGCTTTTATATGGAAGGGCATTTCGAGCGCCCAATTTTGAGGAACAGCGTGTCCAGAATAATCCGGTCGTGAGGGGCAATACAAGTTTAAATCCCGAAACCATCAATACTTATGAATGGGCTTGGGATTACCGACCCTCTTCCTCACTGAGAACCGCGGTCAATATGTATTATTATCAAATTAACAACCTGATATTGCCGGTGCTTGATCCAAGTAAACAAATAAACATCTATACAAATAGCGGCAATCAAAACGGCTATGGAAGCGAGTTTGAATTTAACTGGCAATTTGCTGAGCAATGGAATGTAAAAGGCAATTACGCCTGGCAACATGCCATTAATGAAGTTACTGATAAAGCGGTGACCGGTGTGCCCGAGCATCATGTTTATGCTGCTTTCCAGTGGCAATTTATGCCGAACTGGCAATTTCAGCCCCAGATTAACTGGATAGGGGGGAGAACCCGTTTGCCCGGCGATAACCGGCAATTGGGTGATTATGAAACCATCGACTTTACACTGCGGGGCTTGAAGCTGTTCGGGCATCTAAATATCGCAGGCTCTTTACGCAATGCCTTCGATACCAATTATTATGCACCGGCTGCTCAGCAATTGCCTCAAAATCTGCCTATGCAAGGAAGAAGCTTTTATCTTGAGGCATCGGTTAACTTTTGATGCCCGATCAAAAGTGTTGTCGGCTTATAGCTCTTTTCATGAAGGAAAATTGTTACTAGAACGGAACAGGCGAGGTGGGCGGCTTTAGTAGACCGTCGACTGATGTGTGCTCTCTGGCTGAGTGGCTGACTCGCTTATCAATAAGCCTAGTTGGCCAAAAAGCCCCTTTATTGGTAAGCATATTCCAAATTTCCAGGTCTTTTTCTGCTACCCCATCAAGTAGATCAGCTACTTTTATCACACTAGGCCACCGTTCTCCATGATAGTTTGTTAATGGCCCAATCTTGGTAAAATTGATATTCCAGGCTGATGATACAAAACGCAACAGCGACGGTTCTATAGTGGCATATAAATAGTGAATATCGTTTTCATAGCTTGCTTTAATGAAACAAGCGATTAAGGCGAGAGTAAGGTGAGGGAAAGTCCGTCGCTCTTCTAGTGTGGAACAATTCTGCCAATCAGAACTGCTGGGTGCTAAGGCATGTGTTTCATGTTTTCTTTTTTTAAACGCTTTCGATACACAAAATCGTGATATTTCTGCTAAGTGTGCTCGGTTAATAGGCTTAATCACTGCAAAATTATCAATCTCACAATGTAGTTCGAGTGGAAATAATTTTTCCGGGTTATTGGCACCTGGCAGTATAAGGCGAGTTGTCGCAGCATACTCTCCAGACCTGCGGTGACGAATCAGGTAATGAAGTGAATTCTGATCAAAGTTATCAAATTCCATTTGATCAGGGAATTGATTGGGATATTCGAAGTGGTTTTCAATGCAATACACTTGATAACGGAGTTTATACACCTCATTTTTGAGATCATCAGAAATAGCAGGCACCATCTCAAAGTATTCATTAAAAGTATCAATAAGTTTATTGTTAGCCAAGTGATCGTCTCATAAATTAGGTTGATAGGTACTAAATGATTAAGTTCTCACGCGGACAGTGGATGTAACCCCCCCGTCCGGTTTTGATGCTTTTGCTATCTTTGAATTCTACAAAAAACCTCCGGATTATAAAGATGCTTCAGTAGCAACGTCATACCGGCATGAACTGGCGTATCCAGATTACAAGAATGTAAAGATTGTAATCCTTCCATGGCTTCTGGGTTCGGGCAATCCCTGCCGGAACGACGCAATTTGAGTTTTAGCTGAAGTCTCTTACTAATCAGGAGAAACTTTGCGGGTGGGGCAACATACCCTGTCCGCTTTTAAGGACGTTATCCACCCGTTAAATCAAAGGAGAGTAAAGATACCATGTCGAACTCCTAAACAAAAACAAAGTTTCGTTTGTTGAGATATACTTGATGAATAGGCGGTAGAGACTTGTTGTCTTAACAAGCCAAAAATGCAAACCATGTGCTGTCGCACTAGCAAAGATAGACCTATGATTGAACAAAACACACTACCCGCGCTGTTAAAAAACCAAGCAAGAGAAAAGCCGCAAGCCGTTGCCCAGTGGATTCACGATAGTGATGGAGGTAAATGGTTACCGATAAATGTCCATGATTTCTATCAGGAGGTTGTTGATTTAGCCTGGAAATTAATCGCTTTGGGCATTAACAAAGGCGATGCCGTCGCCATTATGGCGGCAACCGGTCGTCAATGGGAATTGTTTCATCAGGCCGTTTTAGCTTTGGGCGCTATTGTTGTGGGTATTGATCCCGGCGAGAAACCCGAGCAACTGGAAGAGATCGTAAAAGTGGCGGGTATTCAAGTGTTGGTCACTGATAGCTTGGAGCGAATCGACAACTTCAGCGAAGACATAAAAGCGCGGTTTAAAGTAATTGTCACTTTTGACGAAAGGGCTTTCGATAGCAACAGTACAGAATCGATATTTATCAATATTCCCAAAAGACAGACGAAAGAACTGAAAAATCCTCCACTACCCGAGGTTGTGCTTCCCGAAGATATTGCAACCATCATCTTTACTTCAGGAACAACAGGAAAGCCGAAAGGCATTACTTATCGGCACGATCAAATTTTAGCGGCTATCGACGCCATATTGGAAACCTATCCGGAACTTACGCAACTGCCTTGCCGTTTGGTGTGCTGGATGCCGCTTTCCAGTCTGTTTCAGCGCATGCTTAACTTGTCGGCTATTGCCTGTGGCGCCGAAGTTTACTTCGTTGAGCAGCCGCAAAAAATTATTGAATATCTCCCGCAAGTTAATCCTCACATATTCTTTGCTGTGCCCCGCTTTTATGAAAAACTTTATCAGGATTTCGAAACCAGGCTGGGTCGGCAACCCAGGCCAACTGTCAGTCTCCTTCAGTATTGTTTGACCGCAGGCGAAAGCCATTCATTGAGCGGCAAGTTATTCAGGAAAATTAATCATCACCTGTTCAAGCCGTTCAGGACGGTATTAGGCAGCAATATCCGCTATATGGTGAGTGGTTCCGCGCCTATGCAGTTAAGATTGTTGAAGCGTTTTCATGCGCTGGGTTTATTGATCCTGGAAGCTTACGGATTGAGCGAAAACATAGTGCCGATTGCAGCCAATAGGCCTACAGATTACCGGTTGGGTTCTGTTGGCAAAACCTTGAAAGGTAATACCATCATGCTGGCTGAAGATGGTGAGTTACTGGTTAAGGGGTTGGGTGTTTTTAATGGCTATCTGGCGGATCGGCAGCCTGATCGTAGTCTAAATGCAGAGGGGTATTTAGCAAGCGGTGATTATGCGGAAATTGATTCACAAGGTTTTATCCGCTTGATCGGGCGTAAGTCAGAAGTGTTTAAAACGTCGACGGGTCGAAAAATAGCGCCTGTTGCCATTGAAGCACTGCTTCGGCATGCCGCCACGGTTGATCATGCGGTTGTTTTTGGGGAAAGCAGGAAATGTCTGATTGCGCTGATTACGGTCAGTACTTCACGGCCAGTCGAACAAACAGCAACGTTTGCGTATGCACGAAAACTGGCGGCGGATTTGGCGCAATGCGTATCGGATTTGCCGGAATACCAGCGGCCTGCGGGTGTGATTTTGAGTTTTAAAAGTCTTTCGATTGAGCAGCAAGAGCTGACCGGTAACCAAAAACTTCGACGCAAGAATATTCAACAGCGTTATAGGGTTTGGATAGATGAGTTCTATAACGCATTGGACGAACCTGAATCAGATGTTCATCGCCAACCTCTATTGGTTGATCCAGAAATTGTGTTGTTAAAACTGTAGTTTTTAGTCGCTCTGATTTGAAAAATTACATCGTAATTAAGGTGTTTTGAATGGCAAAAAAATATTTCGTGACAGGTGCAACCGGTGTTATTGGCAGCGCCCTGGTGCCGATGTTGATGGAAGATCAAGACTGTCAAGTTTGGGCACTCATTCGTGCTGGCTCACCAGAGCATTTAGACACTCGATTGGAAGAACTATTTGCCTTTTGGGATATGGGCCCGGAGTGGGGGGAAAGTGCACGGCGTCGAATAATCCCGCTACTCGGCGATACTGATAAAAGTAAGTTTGCTTTATCTGATGATGTATATGCAGAAATTACTTATCAATGTACCCATATTATCCATTGTGCTGGTAATGTAAGAATGAACTTGGCGCTGGAAGTGGCGAGACAGCATGCGCTTGGTTCGGCTCAAAACATTGTTGAACTAGCGTTGGCCTGTCAGGCGTCCGGTTCATTGCAAAAAATTGAATACGTTAGCACTGTTGGTGTCGCTGGCAGGATGCCCGGCATATTGCCGGAAACCTGGATTACCCAACCCAGGGAGTTTCATAGTACTTATGAGCAGGCCAAGGCAGAGGCCGAAGATTATTTGCGCGAACAAATTGAGCAACATAATCTACCCGTTACCGTGCATCGGCCCAGCATGGTGGTAGGCGATTCTAAAGTCGGCAAAGTCATTCATTTCCAGGTTTTCTATTACTTGTGTGAATTTATAGCAGGACGCCGAACTTTTGGAATTTTGCCTTATTTCGGCGATGTGGTTCTTGATATTGTGCCCGTTGATTATGTCGCACAAGTTATTAAATGGAGTTCAGAACAAGGTAAAGGCACGGCCGATAAAATTTTCCACCATTGCTCAGGACCCAAATTTTCCATTCGTTTAACGCAACTCCAGAAGATAGTTAGAGCCGCGATGAAAAATCACGGCGTTAAATTACCGTTAATGATTCTTGTGCCATCAGTACTTTATACTCCGCTGTTAAAGCTGGTTACGCCTTTAGTTTCTGAAAAGATGCGGCGTTCTATAAAGACATTGCCGATTTTTTTGGACTATTTAGGAGAGAGTAATTTATTCGATAATAAAGATACAATTGCATATCTTAAAAAACAATCAGGACCAGAATTACCCCCTATATTAAATTATCTCGAAACAGTGTTCAGCATCTATTTAAACACTAAGTCGCCTAAATGATCTTCTTTGACTCCACCAGGAAGATGCATTTCATGCATAATAAGGTTGGGCGCAATTACCAGTGAGGAATTGCAACGCTGGCATACCGGTGGCTTGAACAGGCGGATGCTGATTGATATACGGCATAGAAATGGGTAAGGGCTGCGCGCCCTTACCCCGGTATTGATACTCTTAACAGTTTTTGCTTCCTGCCTTAAGATTTATGTATGTCTGTTTATTGCTTATTTGATAAACAGCATTTCCTGGTAGGTGGGTAAAGGCCATAGTTCATCAGATACTTCTCCTTCGAGAGCGTCGGCGAAGCTGCGGACTTCATCCATTAAAGGACGGATGGTTTTTGCAGAAAATTGCAAGTGTTCTTCGATGGTTGAAAAATCGTGTGTGCCGATAGCAGCACTCAGTTTGTTTACTGAATCGGTCAGCGAGTTTACTAGGCCGGCTACTTTGTCCAGACTTTCAGTACCAATCGTCACGCCAGCCGCTTTAAGTGTGTTATGGGTGGCGGAAAGTTCGGACAGGTATTTGACTGCCGCAGGATAAATAGAGATTTTTGCGATGCTTACGACAAGTTTTGCTTCGACTTCAATAGCAAGTATGTATTGCTCCGAATAAATTTCAAAACGGCTTGCCAATTCTACTGGCGTCAGTACGCCCAATTTGTCAAACAATTCCTCGATATAGGCTTCTTTCAGCACAGGTAAAGCATCTGCTCCAGTGCGCAGGTTCAGCAGGCCACGCTCTTCAACCGCCATTTTATGCCACTCGGCGGAATAGCCGTTACCACCGAAAACAACGGCACCGTGATTGTCGATGATTTCTTTAAGTACAGTAAGTATCGCGGTATCTTGATCCAAGCCTTTCGCCAACTCTGCTTCCAGCTTTTCGGCAACCCAGTTTAGCGAATCGGCCAGCATGGTGTTCATGGCGACCAATGGGCCGGCAACGGATTGGCCGGAACCTACGGCACGGAACTCGAAGCGGTTACCGGTGAAGGCGAAAGGCGAGGTGCGGTTTCTGTCGCCGGCGTCTTTGTCAAAAATAGGTAGGGTATTGACGCCCAGGTTCATAACACCGGCATTGAGTGAGCCGGTAATTTTTCCATTGCGGATTTGTTCAAAGACATTTTCCAGTTGTGAACCCAGATACACCGACATAATGGCAGGCGGTGCTTCATTAGCGCCCAGACGGTGGTCGTTACTTGCGGTAGCAATAGCGGCGCGTAATAGCGGGCCGTATTTATGAACGCCGCGGATCACCGCAGCACAGAACAGCAAGAACTGTGAGTTGGAGTGAGGGGTACTGCCAGGGTCAAGCAAGTTGCCTTGTGTTGAGTTGCCTACAGACCAGTTAACATGTTTTCCTGAACCATTAATGCCTTTAAACGGTTTTTCATGTAATAAACACACCAAGCCATGTTTTTTGGCGGTATTTTTCAGGATAGTCATCAGCAGTTGCTGATGGTCAGTAGCCACGTTGGCTGCCTCAAAGAAAGGCGCAATTTCGAACTGGCCTGGAGCCACTTCGTTATGCCTGGTCTTTGCGGGAATGCCCAGTCGATAGAGTTGGTCTTCAACATCCTGCATGTAGATCTGAACGCGTTCAGGTATAGCGCCAAAATAATGGTCGTCGAATTGTTGGCCTTTTGCTGCCGATGCGCCAAAAAGTGTCCTGCCTGCCAACAATAAGTCAGGGCGGTTGCTGACAAAATTGGCATCGACCAAAAAGTACTCCTGCTCAGCGCCGCAGCTTGAATTTAAGGGCGCAATGTCGGTATGGCCCAAAAGCGACAATACTTTTCTTCCAGCTTTATTTAGCGCCGTGTTGGAGCGCAACAGCGGGGTTTTTTTGTCCAGTGCTTCACCTGTCCAGGAAACAAATACTGTCGGAATACATAATGTTGAACCATTATCGGTTCTCATGATGAACGCCGGGCTGGTTACATCCCAAGCTGTATAACCGCGCGCTTCAAAAGTTGAACGAATACCGCCATTAGGGAAAGAAGAGCCGTCTGGTTCGCCTTGCACCAGAACTTTACCGCTAAACTCGGATATGACAGAGCCATCGCTTTGAACGGATATAAAGCCGTCATGTTTTTCAGCGGTGGCGTTGGTTAATGGGTAAAAAACGTGGGCATAGTAAAGTGCGCCTTTGGACAAGGCCCAATCTTTCATCGCCAAAGCCACTGTGTTGGCTATCGAGACATCAAGTTCTTCACCGGATTCAACTGTTTTTTTCAAGGACTTGAAAACATCCTTAGGCAAAGCGCTTTTCATTTTGCTCAAACTAAAAACATCAGTTGCCCAGATAGATTCTAATGGCTCCGGGAACTTGGTTGGTACAGGCTGACGATTAACAATTTGTTGAACAGCCTGAACGCGTGCAGCATTTCCACTCATTTTATTTTCTCCTGATTCGATAAATTAATACACTCTTTGGACGGCAAGCAATAACTGAACCAGTTTTTACTTTAGTGGCGTTGCTTTTTTATATCGGAACTAAAATATATTGGCTGTCATTTACAGGCCAGTAATTAATACGAATGAGCAGATGGATAAGCATTTTGTTGAGGGGTGGGTTCGTTGGGTACTGATTCGCTTTAAAGGAGCAAATTCGACATCACGGGAACGGGTGCGTTATTTTGGGGCAATAAAATACCGGATAAGTTATATTTTGGTGCAATTGGCTTTTTTAGGTGTGCTGTCCAGAAGAAAGTCGCATTTTTTGGCTACCCGTCGACAGTTGTAGCGTCCGCAAACTCTTTTTTAAATATGCTCTTGTATTTGAAACGTACTAAGTGTTTTCATGCAAATTTTTAAGACTGTTATACGAGCATGGCCTACTTGCTCAAGCGGATTACCGGAGCTGTTATGAAATGGTTAAGATCAAGGACGAACATGAGGGTGTTGTTTTCGGGACAAAAGTGCTTTATTTGCAGTAATCAATACTGGCACAATACCTGCAGCTACCAAGGGTTATCAAAAAATATGCCCGAAAATATCAGGACAATGCCGTTTTTCATCAACATCCGACTATCACTTTTATGAAGTATTACCGAACATGAAACAGGATAAACTGAGTGCTTATTACCAACAGGTCCAGGAAATTATCCTTAACCGGCAAGACTGGGTTAGCGGTTTATTGCCTGCCAGTACTGCCGTCAATGTACATGGCAATTACACTGATGCCTGGGTAAGGGATAATGTATACAGTATCTTGGCTGCGTGGGGTTTGGCGCTGGCTTATCGGCGCGAAGGCGAGGATCAGGGGCGCACCTATCTTCTCGAGCAAAGTGTCGTCAAGTTGATGCGCGGACTCTTAACGGCAATGATGCGTCAGGCACCGAAAGTTGAAAAATTTAAACATACCCAGAATCCGCTGGACGCATTGCACGCCAAATACAATACAAAAACCGGCGCAGTTGTCGTTGGCGATAATGAATGGGGACATTTGCAACTGGATGCGACTTCCCTTTTTCTGCTGATGTTGGCGCAAATGACCGCATCCGGTTTACGCATTGTATTTACCATTGATGAAGTCAATTTTGTACAGAACCTGATCCACTATATCAGCCGAACTTACCGTACACCTGATTACGGCATCTGGGAGCGCGGCAATAAAATCAACCACGGTATTGCCGAGTTGAATGCCAGTTCAATCGGCATGGCAAAAGCCGCGCTGGAAGCCATGTCAGGGTTTAATTTATTCGGAAAGGATGGCGGGCAGGCTTCTGTTGTCCATGTTATCAGCGATGATATTGCCCGTACCCGAATCACGCTCGAATCGTTGCTGCCCAGGGAATCCATTTCCAAAGAAACGGATTCCGCTGTGCTCAGCGTCATTGGATTTCCTGCCTTCGCTGTCGATAACCAGACACTACGCAAAAAAACCGAAGCGATTATTTGCGAAAAACTGGAAGGCCGTTACGGCTGCAAACGCTTTTTGCTGGATGGTCACCAAACGGCTATCGAAGACAGCCGCCGCCTTCATTACGATCCGCACGAACTTAAACAATTCATGCACATTGAATGCGAATGGCCGTTGTTTTTTACTTATTTATTACTTAACAACCTGTTTACCGGTAATGCTGAAGCTGCTTTAGATTATCGAAAGAAGCTGGAAGGCTTACTGGTTGAGCAGGACGGTCAAAAGCTCTTGCCTGAACTCTATAGCGTCCCGAAAGATTTGATCGCCGCAGAAAAAGCCGCACCGCACAGCCAGGAGCGTGTTGCCAATGAAAACATTCCGTTAGTCTGGGCGCAAAGCCTGTTTATTCTGGGAAGCCTTATCCAGGACGGTTTGCTCGAAATAGACGACATCGATCCACTGGGTCGGCATAAAGTTGTTAACAAAAAGCATGATTGCAAATTACAAATCGCCTTGCTCGCGCAGGATGAAGCTGTACAAGACGACTTGTTGCAACACGGTATTAATACCCAAACGCTTGCTGAAGTTGCGCCTATTCAGGTAAGAGAAGCGCATGAGCTGGCAGAGGCTTATACGCATGTCGGCAGAAATGACCGTATTGGTTTGACCGGTCGTCCGTTCAGACAACTCAGGTCGTTGTCCACATCCAAGATGTATCGCTTATCAGGTGAAAAGCTGATTTTTTTACCGCAGTTCCTTAGTCAGAAAGGTTTTTATCTGGCTATGGATAACCGCTTGCTGATCGAACGTCTGCGCCTGGAGCTGGCTTATATTTACCGGCATTGGGACAAAGACGGTAATCCTCTGGTTGTCATGACCATAAAACATAATATGCTGGACAAACCTGTCCGCAAAAAAATCCTTATCGAATTTATCGAAGAGTTGCAAAGCGGCGCGACCCAGGGTATCGCCTTGCAATTGGGCAATCTTTCGGATTTTGCAGAAACCTCCAGTGAGGAAAAAATTAATTACCTGCATGATTTTCAATTTTCCAAGGCGTCATGGGAAGATGCGGAAAGAGCGTTTTTTCAGGTGCTGCCTATCAGTAATTCGCCATCCGAGCCGCTGAGTGCTCAGGAGTTGACGCACTTGGAAATCAGCGCCGATGAAGTACTCATTGAGCAATTGAAAGTCAATGCCAACCTTTATGCACAACTTGAGGCATTAAGCCTGTTAAGTATCCGCCACGGACTGGATTACGCAACCGGCTTAACAACGGCAGATGGTACGGCCTGCATTGTGCGCGACTTGTTGGAAGAAATCTATGAGAGGGCAGGTGATTTACATATCTGGTATGTTGTCAGGCGCAGTGCCGGTTTATTAGGCAAGTACGAAATTAACCTGGAACAGGCCGCAACTGAAATTCTGGTTCGCCAACATGAGTTGACCCTTGGGCGTGCTTACAGCGGCAAAGCAACTTTGACCCGGCCTGCCGATTCTTCAGTGATCCTGCAAACCATCCGCACATTCAACAGCAATGATGGTAGTGAGCATATCATTATTCAGGAGTTGATCCTGTATCTGGGTATGCTGGTCAAGTCCAACCCCGAATTGTTTGCCGATATGCACACCGTCAGGGTAGGGCATATCCTCCAGTTAATCATTGTCAGGCAAGCGCGGGAATCGAACAGTACACTGGATCAGGCATTTAACAAAATCCTGTCCTTGTCTCCGTATCAATTATCCAGAAAAGTACGCGAGACACTGGAGGATTACGATAATACTGAAAATCAACTGGGTCTGGTAGAAACGCTGCATTATGAAGGTGATTGCCGAGAACTCGCCAGTGCACGGTTTGCCGCCAGTATGAATCCGAAAGACCGCGGCGATGCCGCAGACTGGTATGAATGGCGCGAGCAAAAAGGCAGTGTCGGCAGGGAGAACGATGCCTTCTTTGCCTGTGTCTGGGACATCCTGCACCATTGCCAGGGCTTGATGATCGGTGAAAAGCTCAACAGCAAAAGACGTCTGGATAGTGAAACCACTTTGTCGCAAATGACTTCGGGTGAACAAAGTTTCAAGTTGCTGGTCAATCACCTGCTGAATAAAATCCAGTCGCCTGTGTATCGGCAATTAACAGTAGAGGCGTTGCGGGCGATAGCGTCAATATTCCGTGACAACCCAACACTACAAATTGAAGATACCTTATTAACCGACATCATTGTGGGTCATGCTGTCAGGATTAGCTGGCTACAAGCCCATCCTGACCATAAGGATAATTACGATGAGGTTGTTTCGCTGGCGTGGCAGGCGTTTTATCAATTGCCGCCACATAACGTCGCCAACGGTATCCTTGATGCCTTAATACACCTGCTCAATAACAATAAAACTTCATAACAAGGAGATCGCAGCATGATACTAGCCGGTGACATAGGTGGAACTAAAACAGTGTTATCTTTGTTGGTCAGGGATTCCAATGGTTCTCTGGTTTCCAAGCAGGAACAATCTTTCGCAAGTCAGGATTATCAGGAGTTTGATGATATTCTAGCGGCGTTTTTACCCCCCGGTATTACTATTAAGTCTGCCTGTTTTGGTGTGGCGGGTCCTGTAGTTAACCAGCGTTGCCAAACGACTAACCTGCCTTGGCTGCTGGATGCGGAAGAGCTGAAAGTAACACTGGCTACCACCCAGGTAAAACTCCTCAATGATCTGGAAGCCATGGCGCTGGGTATGTTGTATTTGCCGGAACAGGATTTGGTCGAGTTAAATCCCGAGGCACAGTCTCAGGAAGGCAATATCGCAGTCATTGCTGCTGGAACAGGTTTGGGAGAGGCGATACTTTATTGGGATGGCACGACCCATCATCCCATTGCTACCGAAGGCGGACACTGCGACTTGGCCGCCCAAAATGAGCAACAGGATTTGCTGTTGGCCTACCTTAGAAATTTATATCCCGATCATGTCAGTTGTGAGCGTGTCATTTCCGGTATCGGTTTTAGCCATTTGTATGATTTCCTTGACGCCCATCATTTCGCGCCCTCATGTCCGGCAGTCCCTGCTCCTGACAGCAGTGTGGGCGGTGACCGGAACGCTATCATCTCGCGCTTGGGCGTAAACGGTGAAGATGCTTTATGCGCCGAAGCCGTGCGGCTTTTTGTAGAACTCTATGCGGCTGAAGCAGGCAACCTGACGTTAAAATCGCTGGCTATAGGCGGGGTTTACATCGGCGGCGGCATCGGTGCCAAAATCCGCCCTGCATTGGAAGATGGCCGGTTTATCCAGGCCTTTAAAGCAAAGGGCCGCTTTTTCAACTTGCTGGATAAGGTTTCGGTTAAATTGTCATTAAATCCACGCACACCTTTGATAGGGGCTATCAATTTTTTTGACGCATAGAAGCTGGAGCTTGGATAGGTTGCATGGCGTAGCGCCATGCAACCCTTCAGTTGTGGATTAGCGCTTTAAGCGTTAATTGATGACAAGGCCTGCACTCGCGTAGCCGCTCACCGTATTAATAAGGCTGAGGCCAGCGGCTGTTGAGGAAAAGACCACTAGAAAACGGGTTTGAGACGTTGCAGGGATGGAGAGTCCGGTAATTATGCCGTTGGAAACATTACCTAAACCTATGATGCCTGTAAGCGATGGGGCTAATGTTACCAATGTTCCGGGAACCGGGGTAAAGGTATTGTCGGGCGTGGTTGAGCTCCATAATTCAGCTTGAACAGTTACTGTTGAGCCAACAAGCGCTAATGCAACGGTATTGCTGAAATAAGCGCTGAAGGAAGTAATTGTGCCGTCCCGGGGAAGCGAAAAGGCGTTGTTGCTAATAGAGGTAAGGTCTATAAACCCACCCAGGATGCTGACGCCAGTGGTGGAGCTTCCAAATCCCAAAGTACTTGCTGTGCCTACTAGTCCTCCTAGGAGAGTCGTCATGGTTATTGGCGTACCGGAAGCAAAGGGAATAATTGCACCTGCCCCTGGTGATCCCGTTGGCCCTGTGCTACCCGTAGCGCCGTCTGCACCGGTTGCTCCTGCAGGGCCGGTAGCTCCTTCGGGTCCTGCAGGACCGGTAGCTCCCGCAACTCCAGCAGGGCCGGTAGCTCCCTCGGCTCCTGCAGGACCGGTAGCTCCCGCAACTCCAGCGGGGCCGGTAGCCCCAGTAGCTCCGGTATTCGCCAGAGCAATATCCAGCCAGGCTGCTTTGCCAGTGCCTGTATTTTCCTTGGCGTCTATACTGAGGGTTTTACCAGGGAGGGCATCTATTACAAATTGAACGGTGGGCGTGGCACTCAGTACATTAGCTTTTACAATATCGGTAACATCCACGGGATACCAAAACTTGCCGCCGTTACCAATCCCTGAATTTTTAATCGTTTGGGTGGTAGCCCCGTTAGGGACGAGAGGCACTCCGGCGATAGAGTTATAATTCGCAGAGAGTTCAGCCCAACCACCCGTTTCTTCTGTTACAGTAAATAAATCGTCGTTTGTAGTTCCGTTCGTACTGTTTACATATACCCACAGCGTTGCTTTTTCGATATCAGTACTCAGTGTGCCGGCAGGTAAAACAGGAGTTGGGAAACTATTATTGGATGGTATAGGAAGTATAAAAAACTTCAGCAGGCCGGTTTTAATACCGCCGGTAACGCCGGTGCCACTTATGTCCAAACTCTGCCCAGAGCCGAAATTGGCAGTCGGTGCTGCCGCGGAGAGATAGGTATCCGCTCTTATAGGTATGTTAACAGCTTGTGAGGTTATTGGCAGGAAAGCGCATAGACCGGCAGTGAGGTACAGGTTGCGCAAATTGGTTTTTTTACGAAATTGGCTTTTCATTGGAACATCCCCTTGTAGATTAATCTTATCAAGAATAATTGTTTGGTAACCGTTGCTTCCTATATCATCTTTGAATAGGCTTAGTTAATGTTATCCGGTAATTTGTGCTTTTGGTTTGTTGCCCAATCGATTATATAGAAAGTTTTTGGCGTTGTATTTTCGGAATAGCTGTATTGTGAACCCGATCAGACAATAACCAAGTGTTCTAGTTGGGCCCAATAAAATTGGGCCAAGTTAATAATACTTTTATATGCAGGGATGTGCAAAGATTAAGATATCAATTTAAATTTTGCAGTATTGCCACTGTTTGCAGCAGATTCATGCCAAAGTCAACGGCATTTTCTGCCTACCTTTTATAGGAGACGGCAATAAAGGGTTGAATTGTTTGTTTAGCCTGAGAGCCAGGCCAATTACCAATTCAGTAATAAACCCGAAATGAGTTCTGTATTTGCTGAAACTCATAAAGATAGGGTTTTGCGACTTCGTGGTTGGCGGCCACCACGATCAGGTCATGGGAAAAAACCGAGGTGTTGTACCAGTTGAAACTGCCTTCGATGATGATGTAGTCGTCGATAATGCAATACTTGGAGTGTATCGGTGAATAAGGTACCGGATGGTCATCTTGCCCATAAACCAGGCCGACCGGAATTCCGGCAGACTTTAACCTTTCTATGGAGGGTAGCAGCGGGCGTTGCAACTCCTCATACATGGGTCGTTCCACGCCTATTTTTCCTTGTCTGGCCAGATGTCCGTTAAACAGCATGTGGACATAGACGCCCCGGTTCTTGGCGTGGATCAAGGCATTGACGACGCTGTCGTGATGGTCGCCCAATAAATCGCCAACCAGGAATAATGACACTTTGATGGAATGGCGGGCGCGGTTGATTTCTGCGAGGATGGCGTGATGGGGGCGGTAAATTTTGCCGTTGCTCATCGTATGCCTGCCGAAGGTGTAGAGCAGGTTGAAATGGCTTAACGGGTCGATGCCGTATTTTTGGATCACGCCGCCGCGCTGGCTTTGGAAGATGTTGTCCAGCAGGCGGCACACGCCACGGGAATGGAAAGTCATGCCGGATTCCCAATTGGCCCACCAGCGGTCGAAAGTAATGTTGAACGAACCCAGGATGCAGTCCTCGTCGTTAAAAATGATGAACTTGGTGTGCATGTCCGGTTCGACTTCAATCAGATGGTGCTTGGGGCTACAGAATACGCCTATCAATTCAATGCCCGAGCGCTTCAGGCGCGCATAATTCAAGCTGTTGGTCAGAGTCATCTTGCGCCAATCGACAATACACTGGACACAAACACCTTGCTGGCTGGCATGAATCAAATGGGTGATGAAGTCATGGTCATCAATACAATCGACGCTGACTTTGATGGTGCAAAACTTGTCGGGCCATTGCCATTTGCTGCGTATGACCTTGTCGATCAGGTCGTGGATGTAGCGCTTGGGATGATAAGGATGGTGCTGTTGTCCTTTGGTAAATTTGGGAACCAGATGCAGGGATTCAAAATGATGGTTATACCAGTCGACATCGCTCTGCAATTCGCCGGCATTCAGCTCGTAGGTGCGGTAATAATTGGCGGTTGTCCAATCTGCGGTGATTCGGCGGTATTGCGGCTGGTTGTTTTGTATCTGGTCGCGCTCCATGAAGATGTATTCTCCCCCGGATGGGATGGAATGTTCGCCCAGATGGATGATGAAAGCGAATTTGATGCAGTTAATCTGGCCAAAGTGCCTGGAATGCGGGTGGATATAAAAATCACGGGTGCAGCGCCTATGGAAATTCCATTGAATGTCATAAGCGTCGGTGTCGACAATATAGGTTTCGCAAATATTATGCTCGCGATAAATTTTCAGGATAACTTTTACATTAACCTGGACGCCGAAGTACACATCAAAATCAATTTTTCCCCAGCGGATATGGAATTTATCGTTATAGTCATTGACTCTTTGGAAATAGCCGCCCAGATTTCCATGAGTAGGCATAGCGTAGTGTTCAGCTAAGGGCATATCTTATCTCCTGTTAAGCGGGGCCTTGTGGATATTGGTTTGGGGTATCAAGCACTTGTTTCGCAAATCACTTCGGCTCGAAGGTCATGATATAGCCGCAATGGTCAGATACCCTCCCGTAATCCTGGTCGGTAAACAGGACGTTTCCCGAGGTGACGAGCAGGTCGCTGGCTTTATTCATAAAGATATAATCGATGCGATAGTCATTGTCCAGGTAATGCTGCCAGTGCGGATCCTGGACCCTGAATATTTTTTCAAACACGCCGTGCGCATTGGCTGCCAGGAATTGGTCGTCATATTCATTGGCATTAACGACCAGATCATAACCGCTTGAACCCGCTGTGATATTAAAATCGCCACACAGCAGGGTAGCGGCGACATGATCGGAATGTTCATCATTAGCCCATTGGCTGAGCCTTGCAAACTGCGCCTGAAAACCATCTTCAAGCCAACTCAAATGCGCCGAGTACACATTGATAAGGCCGATATGGGGAACCGAAATTTGCGACATAACGACTTTTCTGGAATGTATGCTGAAAGCGTCATGGCTATCCGATACATATTTTGAATGCTGTCTGGCAATCGGATACCGGCTTAAAATGGCGACGCCTTCGCGATAGCGGTCAAAACCCAGATGTGCCCAGTCGGTATAGAGATGGAAAGGTGCAGGCAGACGGTCGTTGATTATTTTTGCCGAATTTGAATTCCAGTCGCCTGCACCGTTATTCCAGAGTTCGGCGACTTCCTGAAAGCAGACAATATCGACATTATGCTCGTTGATCGCTTTAGCTATCTGGGAAAATTTGTAGTCCTGGTTGTCTTCCTGGTAACAATGCAGGTTCAGGATCATGACGTTGAGCGGTTTGCGGCCGAGCGAGTAGTTATTGCCGTAGTTATTGTCCCAGAAAGTCTGGGTCTTGCCCTCACAGCAAACTGTGTATTGCAAGCGGAATGCTTTACCGACTTTAAGCCAGCCTTTCCAGACCTGGACACCGTATTGATTAGGGTTCCTGGCATTGCTGAGCGCTACTTTATCCCAGTAATTCCTTTGAAAGTGACAGTGTGTTATTTTCGTGTGTTTCCAGTTGTCCGTCGTCCAGTGAACAGTGACTTTTTCGGCATGGGCAGACTGGTTTACCGCGACTGTGATAGGGACGAATTTCTGGTCATCAGACAAACTATGAGCAAAGTGAGTGTTCAGAACCGAAGTATTGTCGGTAACCTTAATGCCCGAGTCGGCCTGACTGGAGTAATTGTTGCCCTGTTTATTATCCCAGTATTCTTTCCCCAAGGCCTGAAAGCGCAAACCGAACTTGATATTACCCGGCAGTGATTGATTGGCTGTCAGTTGCTGGCTGACTTGGGCATGCCAGTATTCCCAGTTGTGGTTGAGCTTGCTGTGAAACAGTGCCGGAAGCGTTTGCCAAACACCATCCTCACCTGCCCAGACAACATCAATCCGCTTGTCATAACTAAGGTTTTCCACGAGTATAAAAAACGACAGCGTCTGTTGGACACCCCGTTTTTTTCGGGTAATCACGTTTTCTACATACAGTAGCCGGATTTTATGCATTTTCAGTCTTCATGGTTACGGTCCTGAAATGAGGCTTAAGGGCAAAGATAAAAACGCAACGCAAATTTCAACACTGCTAAGATCGAGTGGGTTTGGAGCTCGTCCCGCCATTTGAAGGATTGTAATCGCGGAAATCGATGTCTGGAAAAATGTTATCCATGATTTCCAGCGCGGTCAAATAGCGTTCGTTGATCCTGTTCTTACGGATGCAGTCGTGTAAATAGTTAAATCTTGCCAAGTGGTCAGTGATGCGTTTTTTGGCGTATTCGACAGTCGTTCCTGATTTCAGTATAAACGCCCAATCGGAGGCCTGTGCCAGCAGAATTGATCGGGCGGCCTGGTTCAAAGCTCTGGTTTGCAAGGCGGTGACCGCTAAGCCTTGTAGATCAGATGCAAGCTGTTCCAGCTCTGCTTCGGCTTTGTGAAGAACGGGATAGATCCAGTCATTGGTTTCATTGATCCAGTAACTGGAATAGCCCTGGTCGCCCCAGGTTGATGCTGAAGGTGTTGCTATCTGGTGGGACGTAATCTGATTTAAATAATCGCTGCAAGTGATGGTGTGGATGTTATTGCTGCTTTCGCTTGCCAGTCTTAACACCTGTTCCAGCCAGTTCGGCCCTTCAAACCACCAGTGTCCAAACAATTCGGCATCGTAAGGCGCGACAATAATCGGCGGTCTATCCATTGACTCGCCAAGTGCATCGATTTGCAACTGGCGTTTGTTGATAAAATCCTGGGCATGCACACGGGCTTTTGCCAAAGCGTTTTTTGGGTCGTAGATTGCCTTAGGAAGATCCCCGCCGGTAATCCGATAATATTTTATGCCGGTATTGATACGGGTTTTGCCGTCAAGAATATAGGGAGCGATAGTGTCCAGATCAAGATCGAAGCCGATGTCCCGGTAGTATTCGCGGTAATCGAAATCGCCAGGATAACCTTCATGGGAGCTCCAAACTTGCCTGGATGATTCAGGATCACGCCCGAATGCCACTACACCATTGCCGCAATCCAGCGGCGCATAAACACCGTTCTGGGCTGGCTGGCTGGCATCGGTAATGCCGTGGGTATCGACGAAAAAATAGTTGATTCCGGCATCGCCAAGCACTTTTTCCAGGCCAGGGTAATAAGCGCATTCCGGCAACCAGAAGCCGGATGGGGCAAACCCCAGATTTGCTTTAAAAGTGTCAATGCCGATATTTACCTGGTTGCGGACCGCAGTTTCGCTGACATTCAGCAAGGGCAGGAAACCGTGGGTGGCCGCACAGCATATCAATTCGAGATTGCCCGCGTTGTGATGCTTTTTGAAAGCAGCCACTAAATCGCATTGATACTGATTTTGATAGACCTCCAAGTTGTTCCGAAAAAAGCGCCGGTATAGTCGCGCCAGCTTTTGATACTCGGGTTGATGGCGGGTTCTGGTGACTTCTTTTTCAGCCAGTTCCAGCAGCTTATGCAGATGCCTTAAATAACGTGTTTGTAGTAATTCATCGCGCAGCATGGTTATTAGCGTGGGCGATAAGGATAAGGTTAGGCGATAGTCGATGTTATCGTTGTGCAGACGGTCCAACGCAGAAATTAAGGGCAGATAGCATTCGGTAATGGCCTCGAACAGCCAGTTTTCTTCAAAAAAACTATCGTGTTCGGGATGGCGCACATACGGTAGATGCGCATGAAGAACGATGCTGAGAAAGCCTTGCTTGCGCGAAGGGTTATGAGCAGATTTTGCCATTATAATTATTTCTTTCCCTGGCCTGAGGCGTTTTTACTGGCGTAACTGACGGGCTCTGTGCCGTTTGTATTGGTTGCCAAAGTAGGATCCGAAGCGGTTTTATGTTCCGTTTCGAGGTGCGGAGCGGTTGTTCCGCGCGGCGTATAAATGGGGGCGGAAGAAGCAAGTATGTTAAACGTATTGTCAGTTGAACGTTCACCTATGCTTGCTGAATAAGTTAAGCCATTGCCGGGTTCGGGTAAAAGCACTTTATGTTGGGCTTTGGGGCTATTAATAGCAACTTCGAACCATGATTCTGTCCGTGGGCCGGTTGTCTCCTCGCCATGCTGAGAATAAAATCTTAGAGCCAGTGGATGTTCTTCAGGGGGGTATTTTTGCGCAGTGTTGATTTTGTGTTCAGCTAAATTCCAATAAGCATAAACATGGTCGGGATCAACCGGCATCAGAACCAAGCTGGTATTGTCTGATGTTGCATCCGGCGCAAATTCCCGGCTGATTTCCTGGCTTATGTCCAGGAGTTCCCGCGGTGAAAATTTTATAGCGGCAGATGGTTCGGCGAGTGGTGTAGAAAATGCCGGAGCAAAATCTCGGCTTATTTCGTCGCTGATAGCAAGTAATTCTTTGGACGAAAGCGGTAGTTTGTCGGCTAAAACACTTGCGGAAAAGCCGAGGCTGACTTCAAGCGGCTCTTTCGGGGAAAGATTAATTTGGGAGTTATAACTTGAATGAGAAAATGCCATCATCAGCCTTAAACCGTTACTATCGCCTGCCAGGATTTTCCCTAGGCTTCCATGCAAATGGGATACAATTCCCTCTGCTCTCTCTAAAAGCTGATTTTAAAAGCAATCCGGTATACTCAGTATAAAAGGGAAATTCAATGCTGCCAGCCGATTGATTTCCAGAAAACTCTAACCGTTGTCGATTATTTATGCAAGCAGTTTTAATTACTGAATAGACAGGTAATGTCCACAAATAAAACCACTGGATTTATATTGATAAGCGGGATTTCTTATAGCATTGCCCGCTTCAAAAACAACGGTGCGGAGCTATCAGGTTTCAGACAATATCCACAAATCCCGTTTAAGCGCTAATATTTTCGAAAACCACAACAGTTTTGCTATTGACCGGATAAACATGGTGGCTGACAGGCTTTTGATCCACTGGCGGAATAATGTCCAGGGGCGATGCCTGTGCCGTATCCAAAGCTATACACCATTTTCTTGCTGTAATAACAGGCAGTTCTACGTTTGCCTTTTCATCCGACATATTCATTACAATGTGTAAATCAGGTTCGCCATCTTCAACGCCAGCCAATGTGTAAGCCAGAATTCTTGCGTCAGGGTCATTCCATAACGGGGCGTTGACTTCGATGCCGTGCCATGAAATATCGGTTATATTTTTGCCCTCGACCAGTTTGCCGGTTAAAAAGCGGCGACGCATGATCGCAGGATGCCTTTTCCGCAACGCTATCATTTGCTGGACAAAGCGCAGGATATCGGCGTTCTCGTTAGCCATATCCCAGTCTATCCAGGTTAATTCGTTATCCTGGCAGTAACCGTTATTATTACCATACTGGGTATTCAATAATTCGTCGCCGGCAAGCAACATAGGGACGCCTTGGCTTAGCAGTAAAATGGCAAAAACATTTTTTGCCTGCTTTCTGCGTAACTGCAAAATGTCGGGGTTTTGGGTTTCACCTTCAACGCCGCAGTTGAAGCTTAAGTTATTGCTGCAGCCATCCTGATTGTTTTCGCCGTTGGCGAAATTATGCTTTTGGTTGTAGCTGAACAAATCATACAAGGTAAAGCCATCATGGCAGGTGACGAAGTTAATACTGCTGATGGGTAAACGGCTTTGATATTCATAAAGGTCGCTGCTGCCGCAGATACGGGTTGCCAGTTCGTTAATCAAACCTTTATCGCCGCGGATAAACCGGCGCACAATATCGCGGTACCTGCCGTTCCATTCAGCCCAGCGATAGCCCGGAAAGCTGCCTACCTGATATAAACCGGCCGCATCCCAGGCTTCAGCAATCAGTTTGGTTTTTGTTAGCTGTTCTGAAAGCTCAATACCCCAGAGCACAGGTGGGTCTTGCAGTACTTCACCGCCCTCGCCACGAGCCAGCGCGCTGGCTAAGTCAAAGCGGAAACCGTCAACATGCATTTCCCTAACCCAGTATTCCAGACAGCTGATAATAAAACGCGCGACTAAGGGATGGTTGGCGTTGACCGTATTTCCACAGCCGGTATAGTCACGCATTATGCGCTTGTCATATTTATCCAGATGATAAAAAGACTTGCCGCCTATGCCTCTGAAATTAATGACCGGGCCACTTGCACCAGCTTCCGAGGTATGGTTAAAAACGACATCCATGATGATGGCGATGCCGGCCTTGTGCAAGGCTTTTACCAGATCCCGGAATTCTTTTACATGTGTACCCTGTTCAGGAGTCACACAATAGCCGGGATGCGGGCTGAAAAAACTGTGTGTACTGTAGCCCCAATAATTTTTCAGGCCGAGATCAGCCGTATTCAGGGGTACATCCTGTTCATCGAAAGCCATTACCGGCAATAGTTCAACATGGGTGATGCCCAGTTGCTGAAGGTAGGGGATTTTTTCTATCAGGCCTGAAAATGTACCCGGATGGGCTACTTTTGATGAGGCATGTCTTGTGAAACCACCGACATGCAGCTCGTAAACAATGGATTTTTCGCTTCGAATCGCAAGCGGTGTATCACCTTCCCAATCGTAGCTATCGTCAACGACAACGCAACGCATGGCGGAGCGGCTGTTGTCGCCCGGCAGGCTTGCCTCTGCCCGGCTCCAGCGCTTATCACTGACTGCACGTGCCCAGGGATCAATCAGGTGTTTGTCTTTTTCGAAGCGGAAAGCGTAATCATGGCCTTGGTCTGGCCCATCCATCCGCCAGTTATACCAGGTGCCAACGGGTAAATTGACAACAAAAACATGCCAGGAGAAAAAAGTACGATTAACATCTTCCTGCAAGGGAATTATCTGGAAAGGCTCAACACTTTCTGCTGAATCAAATAGCAGCAATTCTACATAAGTAGCGCGGCGGCTGAAAATGGAGAAATTAATGCCGCTTCCACTCGGTTTTGAGCCTGATGGATATGGGCTTCCTGCCTTTATGTTGTATTCTTTTTTCTTCATAGGTTCACATTGCACTTAAGAAAACAATCCGCTGCTGTTCATTACCAATGTCAGTTACCTGTTGCGTGACTGTTGGTTTTACAGCAAAAACTATAGAACTTACTGGATTAATTGGCCTTTTTAGGTTTAGTATCCCATAAATCATTATCGGTTGCTGGCTTTCTGTAGATATTGGTTTTTTGCCTGTCTTAAGCTGCTTATGGGGGAGGATAAAGTTTATTTTAAAATCATGGTGTTGTGGTTTTTAACAAGACGATTTGCAAGACATGGTGTCTAGCTTATCGGTTGCGTCGGAAAATACTGTCAATGGATTCGGAGTCAGTAGAGTCCAGAAGTTTTCTGGAAATATTTTTAGCGATTATTTTCTTGCTTCGATCAACTTAATAATATCGCTACTTTGTTCATCAATCCGTACTCGTTGAAAAGCACAGGCTTGCACATTTTTTACGGTTTGTCTGTTAATATTGGCACCAACCAGTCTGGTTACCAGCGGGTTTATCAAGTTCATTGCCCCGGCAAGCAAAGGTCTTGAGCTTAGTACATGCTCCAGCAATAATACCTGTCCGTTGGGTTTGCAGACGCGGTGAAGTTCCTTCAGGCCTTTGACTGGCAAAGGTACAGAACAAAAAACAAAGGAGGCGATAACCGTATCAAAGCTGTTATCAGCGAAGCATAAAGACTGGACATCCATTAGCTCCAGTTCGACCTGAACGTTTTTTCTATCCTTTTTTTTAGCAGCTTGTTTAAGCATTCCCTTGCTGAAATCAATGGCGGTTATTCTGGCATCGGCAGGGTAATAGTCAAAGTTTTTGCCGGTTCCCACGCCGACTTCAAGAATATGGTAACCGTCAACTTTCGCCCAGAGCCTTTTTCGCCAACGACTAAGGAACAAACCTTCCATCATGGCTTCAAGCCCTTCAAAATAAGGGGCGATCCGGTCATATCGCTGTTGTATGCTGGGTGTATCAGGTTTCATAGTAATTTTAAATGTCCGCATCCGATGCAGGATATTACCGTGCAAACTTAAGCTTCATCAACAATATTATTCACCGTCATGTAAAATACGCGTATGTCCTTGCAAGCGTGAGGATAGGACGGCATTGCCAAAAAGGAATTCGGCGCTGCAAAATACAGTATTCTTGATTAAGTATGTTGACGTGAAACCACAATTAGAAGATCTAGTGCAAACGCCTATACCGACCAAACACGGCGAGTTTATCCTGCATTACTACAGCAATAATATTGATGATAAAGAGCATATTGCCTTGGTCAAAGGCAATGTCGATGGTCAGGAAAAAGTGTTTGTACGTATACATTCCGAATGCTTTACCGGTGATGTGTTAGGTTCAAGGCGTTGCGACTGCGGTGAACAACTGGATATGGCTTTGCAACTGATTAATAAAGCAGGTTCCGGTGTATTGGTTTATTTGCGCCAGGAAGGCCGCGGCATAGGCTTGTTGAAAAAATTACAGGCTTATAACTTGCAGGATAAGGGCATGGATACGGTTGATGCAAATATCCATCTTGGCTACCTTGCCGATGAAAGGGAGTACAGCATTGCTGCTTTGATACTGGAAAGTCTTAACATCAAATCGATAGAACTGATTACCAATAACCCAAAGAAAATTGAGGCGTTGAAAAAACTGGGTATTGATGTGGTCAGTCGTATCCCGATTGAAGTCGCAGCACATGCGGAAAATGTCGGATATTTAAAAACGAAAGCAAAAAAAATGGCTCATATCCTGTTTCAGCCGCTTAAATAGCGCTTAAGTGGGGTTTGAGCCGATTGCCGTATTTACCTTTTCAGCAAGCAAAAAAAGCGGCCATGATGGCCGCATTAAGAGGAGGGATATTAAACTCTGATTGGGTAATGAGCGCATTCAGAAGTTGCATATAGTCTATCGACTATTTATGTCCTTGAAAATGTGGCAAATTGCCGCGCGGCATTTTGTCGCAGGGCTATTACACAGAGCTGGTTCAATAGGATCTCATCTTTATGCTCTGACAAGGTTGTGCAGCATGAAAATCAAGGATTTTCCAGTTTGGCTTTGGCATCAGCTACATCTTTTGTGATGTTTTTAATTGCAGTCCGTAGCCGTGCCTGGGTGTCATTGGCGATTTTGGCAATCAATGCGATGTCCGCATTGGCTTCGCTTACAGCACAGGTAGCGTAGGCATTCGCTTTGGTTTGCCAGTCATCAATGAGCTCGATGCTTTGGTTGTAGGCATCGGGGCTGCTGCTGTCAATGGTCGGGACTTCGGGTTCGGTACCACAGGTGCTGGGTGACCATACACCATTATTGGTGGCAATGGTACCCGCTGTACCGATCGGGATGTTGACAAGCATGACTACCAAAGTAATACAAAAGTTTTTAAACATTTTCAACTTCTCCGTTAAGGCAAATTTTCAGATTTAAAGTATAGCAGGCTGTCATTCATTATTAAGCTGCTGCCTGTTTACTTCCGTTATGACTTTATGCAATAAATCCGTTTCTCCCGTTATGAACCTGGTTGCGCCGGTTTCCCGGCGTAACCAGGTAAACTGGCGCTTGGCCAGTTGTCGGGTGGCGATAATGGCTCTTTCGGTCATGGTTTCCATGCTGAGTTCCCCTTGCAGGTATAACCAGACCTGCCGGTAACCGACAGCCCTGACGGAGGGCAGTTTTTCTGTTAAATCGCCACGTTTGTAGAGCGCCTCAACCTCAGCAATAAAGCCTTGTTTCAGCATGTTTTTGAAGCGCTGGGCGATAATGTTGTGCAGAATTTGTCGGTCAGCTGGAGCGATTATCAATTTTACTACTTGGTAGGGTAGTTTTTGCTCCTGATTTTTAAAGAACGAGCTTAACGGTTTGCCACTTATTTCGTACACTTCCAGTGCACGCTGGATACGTTGCGGGTCATTAGGGTGGATACGGGAGGCCGCTTCGGGATCAATTTCCGCGAGTCGTTGATGCAAGGCAGCTTTGCCTGATTGCTCCAGTTCCTGGTCGAGTTTGGTTCTGATGGCTGGGTTTGCTTCAGGCAACACTGCAAGGCCACTGCTTAAAGCATTAAAATACAGCATGGTACCGCCTACCAATATCGGTATTTTTCCGCGCCTGTTTATGTCCTCCATCAATGTCAGGGCCTTGCTCCTGAATTGACCGGTAGAGAACGATTCAGATGGATCCAGTATATCTATCAAGTGATGGGGAATGCCGCCCCGTTCTGCCTGTGAAGGTTTGGCTGTGCCAATGTCCATTCCTTTGAATACCAACGCAGAATCAACACTGATAATTTCGCCATTGAGCGCATTTGCCAATTGCACCGAGAGAGCCGTTTTGCCTGAAGCGGTCGGTCCCATCAGGAAAATAGCGGAAGGCTTGGATTGTTCTTGCATCATTAATTATTGTCTTATTCGTTTCAAATGTTAAATTAAACCCTGCTAATGGTTTTCTGCTTCAGGTGATTCATTTAAAAGACTATGATTTTGTGTGTGAGCTATTTGTTTCTTCAAACCCGATTGTGCCGACATAAATTGCTTTGCTGAACCTGAATGTCAGATAATGGCAGCTATTAATCCGGGAAGCCCTATAGTTTTCGCGTTGTATGTAATATTTTGCACACTGATGATATGGCTTCCAAGAACACTGAAACAATTAGACAGGGTAGGGCAGCTTATTATTTCGGCAGCAGAGATTACGTATATCACTAAAGTCTGGATGCTACGGCCAAAAATTGCTTAACAATAGGCAATATGTCTTTAAACCTCGAACACTTTTTCAATCATCCATTGCGAATTATGAGCCTTCAACCGTTTTTATCCGTTTTTATTTTAGTGTTTATCGTTTTACGAGCTATCTGGCTCATTAGAAAACCAGATGTATTATTTGCTAATAGCGTTGGCAGGGTTGGCTCATTGTTCAGGAATGACGCATTATCCAGCTTACTAGAGTTTATGCCATGCATGAAATACAGCCCGCTACTGCTTACCCTTGTTTTCCCTTCCCTAGCAATCGCAGATGATACTGTCGGTGTACATAGTACGTCAAAACCCCTGGATTTAACTCAGCACTGGGTCGGTTACTTGGCCTTGGCTTTATTTGCAGTTGCTTATTTTTTTGCGATGATCGAGGAAGTTACCGATTTACGCAAGTCCAAGCCGATGGTGTTTGCGGCTAGCCTGATCTGGGTATTCATAGCTGCCATTTACGCCAATGATGGCATGAGTGAACAAGCGGGAATAGCATTCCGCTCGACGCTGGAGACTTATGTCGAGTTGTTTTTGTTTATTATGGTTTCGATGACCTATCTGAACGCTATGGAGGATAGGGGGGTTTTTGAAAGTCTGCGGGTTTGGTTGTTAAGCAAGAATTTTAGTTACCGCCAGCTATTCTGGATTACCGGCTTCCAGGCTTTCCTGATTTCCTCGGTATGCAACAATCTGACGACAGCTTTGCTGATGGGTTCTGTCATTATCGCCATGGGTAAAGACAGTCCACGTTTTGTTACCTTGTCCTGTATTAACGTAGTTGTGGCTGCAAATGCCGGGGGGTCGTTCAGTCCATTTGGCGATATAACGACACTGCTGGTTTGGCAAAAAGGCGTTGTGCCGTTTGGTGATTTCTTTTCACTTCTGATCCCGGCTATCGTCAACTTTGTTTTGCCTGCCACTATCATGCATTTTTTCATTCCCGGTGAAAGACCTGCGGCCGTGCAGGAGGCACAGGCTATAAAACGAGGCGGTTTTACGATCATTGTTTTATTTCTCTTTACTATCATTACTGCTACCTGCTTCGAGAACTTCCTGGATCTGCCGCCGGCTGCGGGTATGATGCTTGGTCTGACCTATCTGAAATTTTTCAGCTATTACATGCAAAAAACCTCGTTGGTTTCAAACGAGAGTCAGGATAAGGAAAGTGATTTAACGGAAAATCAGACTGTTGATGCCAGAATCGATTACTTCTCACCGATGAAGTATATGAATAGTTCAAAACCATTGGCGCAGGCGCGCATCAATCTGGATCAGCCATTTGATGTTTTTAATAAAGTTGCCAACTTGGAATGGGATACCTTATTGTTTTTTTACGGGGTAATGATCAGTGTTGGCGGATTGAGCTTTATTGGATATTTGGCTATGGCTTCTCAGCACTTGTATGGCGAGATTGATCCGACTATAGCTAATATTCTGGTCGGTATTGCCTCTGCATTTATCGATAACGGTACCATTATGTTGGCTGTGCTGACCATGGCACCGGATATTTCTCAGGGCCAATGGTTGCTGGTTACTTTGACTTCAGGCGTTGGCGGCAGCTTATTGGCGGTTGGTTCAGCCGCAGGAGTGGGCTTGATGGGGCAAGCCAAGGGTGTTTACACATTTACCACGCATCTAAAATGGACGCCCGCTATCCTGCTTGGTTACTTTGGCAGTATTGCCGTCCATTTCTTTATGAACAGTCGTTACTTCTAGGTTTGCCCTGTAAATAGGATGCACTGGGATCAACAATAAAACGACCATTCATGGCGGTGCGTCCAATCAGCATGCGGAATAACATGCTGTCGCGGTTAGTCAGGGTTATTTCCGAGGTAATGATAGATTCTCCCAAAATGAGCCTGGTTTCTATTACATAACGGCGTTGTTTATGGCCGCCGGAATCCGAGACCATGCGGCGGTCTTTAATAGGGGCATGGCATTCAATCGACACATCGCTACGACGTTGCTTGGGATGGATGGCGAACATAACCCAGCGTTGCCCACCTTTTCGGTAGGGTTCAATAGTGTAAGCGTGTAGCGCTGAAGATCGCGCCCCAGTGTCGATCTTGGCCTTAATCTGGACTATGTTGAGTTCCGGCAAAGCAACCCATTCGCGCCATCCTAGTATCGATCTATCTGTGGAGCCGTCTGCGGATAACTCTATCATTTCTAAGGCCTTGATTAATTGACTGTAACAAATGAATTGGTCTGTTTATATCATTCTCTGTACGGATAACTCGCTTTATACAGGTATCAGTACTGATGTGTTTAGGCGCTTTAACCAACATGCAAACCGGAAGGGTGCCAAATACTTCCGTGCGCGGCAGCCTAGAGAGCTGGTTTATGTCGAAACCGGGCATGACTGTAGTACCGCCAGCAAGCGGGAAAAGGACATAAAAAATCTGACCAGGGCTGAAAAACTATTGTTAATTGCATCCGAGCTAAACCAAATTAACAATTTAATGTAACAAACTTGCCGCTTATTGTGCCAAAACTTCTAGGCCAACATTTTCTGAAGCCTCTTGCCCAGTGTCGATTTGGGATGCTTTGAGAGCAAGGAAATCAAATAAACGGGTATCGGCTAATTGTGAAGGGGCTACATTTTGTAAGCTGGTAAATATTGTTTCCAGACGTCCCGGAAATTGTTTATCCCAGCTTTTCAACATGACTTTCATGGCCTGTCTTTGCAGGTTTTCCTGTGAGCCGCACAAATTACAGGGGATGATAGGAAAGTTTTTAAAGGCAGCGAAGCGTTCTATATCTTTTTCGCGGCAATAAGCCAACGGCCTGATGACAATATTTTTCTTGTCGTCGCTAAGCAATTTGGGTGGCATGGCTTTGAGCTTGCCGCCATAAAAAATATTCAGGAAAAAGGTCTCAAGTATGTCGTCGCGGTGATGGCCCAAAGCAATTTTGGTGATGCCGTTGGCTTCAGCGAAGCCATATAAAGTGCCACGTCGCAACCTTGAACAAAGTCCGCAGGTAGTATTGCCCTCAGGAATAACGCGCTTGACGATGCTGTAGGTGTCTTTCTCGATAATATGATACGGGACGCCCATTGCTTCAAGGTAGTCCGGTAATACATGTTCGGGGAAGCCGGGCTGTTTCTGGTCCAGGTTGACAGCAATCAATTCGAAATCAACCGGTGCTGTTTTCTGCAAGTTCCACAAAATATCCAGCAATGTATAGGAGTCTTTGCCGCCCGATAAACAGACCATGACCTTATCGCCGTTTTCGATCATTTTATAATCGGCAATAGCATCGCCGACATAGTGACGTAAACGTTTTTGCAGCTTGTTGAACTGGGTTCTGGTTTTTTGGTTGAGGTCTGACATGACCGGAATAGCTTTATTGGGAAATGGGAAGGATGCGGGATGCACTGCTGTGTGAATCCCGCTTAATTGGCTTAACCGTTATAGCGTTGGAAGATTAACGTGGCGTTAGTTCCGCCAAAACCAAAACTGTTGGACATAATCGTATTCAGGGTCACATTATCCTTACGCTCACGAACAATAGGAATGTCTTCTGCGTCAGGGTCAAGCTGGATGATATTGGCTGAAGCGCTGAGGAAATTTTCCGTCATCATCAGCAGCGAATAAATGGCCTCATTAACTCCAGCTGCGCCTAAGGCATGGCCTGTCAATGATTTGGTCGAGCTGACAAAAGGTACATTGCCTTGACCAAACACAGCCCTTAATGCGCCCAGTTCCTTGGTATCGCCAACGGGTGTGCCTGTGCCGTGGGCATTGATATAATCAATCTTGCCGTTTACAGTTGCCATTGCCTGTTGCATACAGCGCACCGCACCTTCACCGGATGGTTGCACCATATCGTAACCGTCGGAAGTTGCGCCGTATCCGGTTAATTCCGCATAAATTTTAGCGCCACGCGCTTTGGCATGTTCCAGTTCTTCAAGCACCAAAACGCCGCCGCCACCGGAGATAACAAAACCATCACGCGTTGTGTCATAAGGCCGTGAAGCTGTTTCCGGCGCGTCATTATATTTGGAAGACATGGCACCCATCGCATCAAACAGTACGGACATTGTCCAGTGTACTTCTTCGCCGCCGCCGGCAAACACAACATCCTGTTTGCCCATTTGTATCAACTCCATGCCATGCCCGATACAATGGGCGCTGGTTGCACACGCTGAGCTGATAGAGTAGTTAACGCCTTTAATTTTAAAAGGGGTAGCCAAGCAAGCGGTATTGGTGCTGGACATGGCCCTGGTCACCATATACGGGCCTACTTTTTTAACGCCTTTTTCACGCAAAATATCAGCTGCATCAACAAGATTTGAAGTGGATGGACCACCTGAACCCATGACCAAACCAGTTCTGACATTGGATATTTCAGACTCATTTAAACCGGCATCATCAATCGCCTGTTGCATGGCGATATAATTAAAAGCTGCGCCATCGCCCATAAAGCGTTTTATTTTGCGGTCAATGAACGCGTCCAGATCTATGTTTATTGGGGCGTGAATCTGGCTGCGAAAACCCAGTTCCTGATAAATATCTGCGAAAACAACCCCTGAGCGACCAGACTTCAGGGAATCGATAACCTCTGTTTGGTTATTACCAATGCTGGAAACAATGCCTAAGCCGGTTACGACGACTCTTTTCATGACCATAGCCCCTAGAAATCTTCTGTAGAAGTAAATAAACCAACGCGTAAATCAGTGGCTTCATAGATTACCTTACCATCTACTTCCATGGTCGCATCAGCGATACCCATCACCAGTTTGCGCATAATCAGTCTTTTTAAACTGATCCGGTAAGTCACTTTTTTATTGACCGGCAATACTTGCCCGGTAAATTTTACTTCGCCGACACCTAATGCCCGGCCCTTGCCGGGGCCACCCATCCAGCACAAAAAGAAGCCGACTAGTTGCCACATCGCATCTAGCCCTAGGCAACCGGGCATAACAGGGTCGCCTTGAAAGTGGCAGGCAAAAAACCATAAGTCGGGAGTGATGTCCAGCTCAGCAACAATCTCGCCTTTATCGTATAAGCCGCCAACATCCGTAATCAGAGTGATCCGATCCATCATTAACATGTTGGGTAAGGGCAATTGCGCGTTTTTTGGTCCGTAAAGTTCCCCCCTCCCGGACATCAATAATTCTTCGCGCGTAAAGCTGTGCTGTTTCTCCATGTGTATGTGTACCTTGGTGATTATTCTTATTATCTAACTGGCTATTATCTTACAGACACTGAAAAAAATCAGCTCAATTTTTAACCGGGCAGCACATCGCGCAACAGGTTTTTCATTTTTAGCGAATTTTTCTGTATGCGTTGTTGATAAATTAGCGTGTAGGAAAGTACTGCGGTGACATATTTCCGGGTTTCTTTGTATGGGATTGTTTCTATCCAGACATCTGCTGCAACCAACTTATCTGTCGGCAACCACTTAACTACCCGGTTAGGGCCGGCATTATAGGCGGCTGTTGCCAGAGCAAAATGGCCGTTAAACCGATTTAACAATTGCTTGTAATAATAGCTCCCGTATCGGATATTTATGTCAGGGTTGAGCAGGCTGTTTTCGGATTGCCATGATTCGTTTAGCTCATGGGCAATCTGCTGCCCGGTTTTCGGCATGATCTGCATGAGTCCTTTTGCGCCTACCAGCGACTGGGCGTTTTTATCCAGCATACTTTCCTGACGTATCAGGCCATAAACCAGTGCGGGGTCGAGGTTTTGTCGGTTGGCGCTATCTTGGACCTGTGTCAGATAATTAACGGGAAACCTTAGTGCCAAATCGTCCCAATAGTCAGCTTTGACTAAAGTTATAATAGCAATTTGATCCCATCCCCATTGTTGTGCCATTTTTGCGGCAATCATCAACCTGTCTTTGCTCAATTTACTGATTGCAAACCACCATTGCCTTTGTGCTTCCTGCTCCCGGTTAAAGAATCTTAACTCCTGTATTACCCTGAAATCTGTTTCATTTGCCAAAGATTCAAGCTGGTTTTCTTCTAGAAAAACAGGTTTGTCGGCAAATTGATAAGGTTTATTAATCGTGTCGGCTGCCAGAAAGCCATAAAAACTCCGGTCTTCAGCGAGAATATTGTAAATGGCTTGTGCTTGCAGCGTATTTCCTGCGACATCGAATGCTCGTGCTTGCCAATAGCGCCAGCCCGGCTCCTGCTGTTGTTGGGGCGTCAAACCTGCCAACGCTTCGGCTATATGCTGCCAGTTTTGTTCATATAATGCGGCTCGGACTTTCCATTCCCGGGTTTCTTCATCAGTTGCAAGCAATTGGTTCAGGCGATTATAAGCCCTGCTATCCTGTTTTCGCGCCAGTGCGAGTGCAAGGTCACGTTCAATAAGTTGGATAGTTTCCTGGTCAATTTTTAAAAATTGCTTGCGGCCGTCCCAAACTTCAATCGCCAGATTAAGATCCGATTTCGCCATTCGTTTTATGCCGTGAGCGAACAATCTTCCTGTTAGGTTGTTGTTTTCGATAAGAAAAGTGCTGTTCTGGACCAGTGCAGGTTTTTTATGGATTTGTAACCAGCGATCGGCAATGTCCTGTGCAGACTTGTCCATGAAGCGTCGCGCAAATTCAGCAATAGCGACATTGTTTTGCTCTAATGCCAGTTCGAATCGTTGCCAAATTGCGTCAGGGGTAAGTGATGGCGAGAAAATCAAGGCGGAAAACAGTAAGTCGCACGCTTTAGGTTGAGAATGACCTGTCACCCACAAACGCTTTGCTTCGTTTAACGCCCGTTGCTGGTCACTGGTCTTATATAGGCTCCAGTAGAACTGGCACTCAAGCGCCGGTGTTGTTTCGCCTACTTGGTAGCTTTGGCTAAATTCATACCAGCGCTCGTGCTCAGCCAGATAATCCAGCCACTTTGATCTGAGTAATGGAGCGTAGCGGGTTTCTTTATAAGCGTTTAAAAAATAAAGTATTTTTTCGGTTTTCTGTAAATTATTTTTTAACCATTGATACTGTAAATAAGGGTAGAGAGGATAGTTTTCCAGGCTAGCGCTAAAGATTGAAAAATCGGTCTCATTACCCTTGGCTATAAGTTTTTCCGCCAACAGGAAGTCATTTCTTTGCTGGCTTAAGGTGTCGCCAAGCATTGAGCCGGGGAATAAAACCCACGCACACAATAACAGGCTTATGCAGGTGTGTTTTATGTTCATAATTGGTGACCAGTCAGCTCTGTTGGTAAAGTTTATTTTTAAGGCGATCAAATGATTTGTTTGAGATAAGACATTACTCCGCAGATATAGTTGTAATAGTGCTTATAAAAAATAGCCGCCATCTGGCGGCTATTTCTTTATCAATATAAGCTATTAAAACTTAAGAAGATCCAGAATTAAAAACAATACGATTGTTAAACCCAGTCCGCAATGGATCACTCCTTTAATACTGGCATAAGGTGTTAATATCCCCGCCGCAGGCAGTTTTTTTAGCGCATTACAATTTTTGATAGCGGGATAGGCTCCGTTATATTCCAAAGCCAGGATCACAGCGACTGCCAGGACAAATGCCAGCAAATGAAAGCTGTGTGGATAGTGGGCTGATGCTCCCATGAAAAACAACATGGGAATGGAAAATAAAGCATTGGTTCTTGACGCCAAACCCGCAGTAGCCAGAGCTCCTGCAGCCTCTGGTAAAGCTTCGCCACCAGTCGCGACTTGTGTTGCAGAAGCGATCACGGTTTTTTGGTTTGGCCAGATGATGAGCCAGACATTCAAAAACATGATTGTGCCCAATAGTGCGCCTACATAGATGTCGACCGACATACCACCACCCCTTACGGCGAAGATGCCCACGCCAGTCAGGAATGTCAGTGCAGCTCCCCAGCGAAACCACCACAAAGCGCGCGGAACCAGTTTTTGTATCGCGTCCGATTTAGCGGCGGCTTCTGCCTCTTTAAAATACTCGGTTTGTACAAAGTTAAAATAATAAAGCAATCCGATCCAGGTGATACCACCCAAAAAATGCCCCCACCTTAATAGCATTTCTAAACCGATACTTGTTGTTACTATACCCATGGTTATACCTCATTTATTGTTATTGTTTAAGATAGCGCGCCGACAATTTTGTCGGCGCGCGGGTAGATATACACCAAAAGATGGTAATTATGTCAAGCTAAACTTGGCGGGGTATTTATGTTTTTATAAGAATGTGAAATTTGCTGCTGTGCAAGCGGGATGCTGTTGCTTTTTAAACAAAAGCTGCGTTCAGTATTTAAAAATAATCAATTAAATTGACTGGTATTTTTTCTCAAATGCGGCAATAAAAACTGGCAGGTTAGCCAATGGCAAATGGTTAATGCCTGCAGCGCTTTTACGCCCGCCACCTGTTGGAAATGAGGAGCATAATTCATCAGCGCCGGTTTTGTTGGTTAACGGGGCGCGGACACTGATTTGATAGCCTCCCTGAGTGTTGTGGCTCAATACAGCATGCGCGCGCTCCGGGTCCTGGTTGGTCAGGGCGTTACCGAGTACGCCGCTAATTCTCCTGGCCCAGGTTTCATCAGGTAAAATATAAACACTAATGGCGCCCGTATAGTATTCGGGTTTTATCTGTAGTGCCTTGGCCATGTCGTCCTTATAGGCCGTTAATAGTTGGTTATGGATAATAGGTTTGTCAGATATGAACTCAAAGGGTGATGCATAAGGTGCAAGCTCACGGTAGAGTGCGTCAGGCGCCTTATGCAAATCCGCCATGCTGATGCCGTAAGCGTTATAGTTAATGCTCACCCCCAGTTCTTTAAGCTGGCTAAGTTTGTCTGCCGATAATGACAGCGGGCGGGCGGCTCGTTCGGCACTTTCAATCAGGTTGTCGCCGAACGCCGCAGTTACTGCCCAAGCCAGATATTTTCCTTGCAGGCACTCATTTACCAGTAAACTGGTACAGGTATTTGCATCAGTATTGATAATGGTTTTAAGTCTGGGATGCCGGGGGATTTTGCCAGCCTGGTGGTGATCGACATAAAACACCTCGGCACCCTGCTCAAGAACGCAATCCAAAGCGCTACGGTTTTTTTCCAGGGAAATATCGAGAACAGTGATTTGGTCGCCGACTTTAGCGGATACTTGCTTTAGTAACTGGATATCTCTTTTTGTGCCGGTAACCAGTCTGGTTTGCGCAGGCTGTGCCAGACGCAGTTGTATAAGTGCACATATACCGTCAGCATCACCATTAAATACATCAATTTGCATAATTTATCCTTATTACAGGTTTTTTTATCCAGTCCGGTTTATGCGCGACTCTTTGAAATCATCGGAGCTAAAAGCTTTATTTTAGGTAGAATATCGCAATTGTAGACAAATATACTTTTATTAAATGACAACCCAAGCTGAACTAGTAAATCTACGTTTGTTCAAAGAAACCTTCAAGCGATTTTTGCCGAATTCACAGGCTGTTTCGCTGGCTATCATTTTGGTTGTCAGCTTTGTTTTGATTTATTCCTTATCCGATCTGTTAATGCCGGTTTTCGCATCAATAGTTCTTGCTTATTTACTGGAAGGTCTGGTTGGTAAAGCTGAAAATATCGGTGTTCCTCGGGTTCTAGCTGTATATCTGGTTTTTTCAGTATTTATGGCTTGTTTGGGTTTTTTACTGTTTTATTTGATGCCTATGGTTTCGCAGCAAGCCGTCGAGCTTGTTCAGCATATTCCTGACATTATTAACAGAGCACAAACCGGCATCATGCGCTTGCCCAAAATGTATCCAAAATTTATTTCCGAAATCAGGATCCAGCAGATGATGTTTGCCGTCCAAAAAGAGTTGCTTAGCTATGGACAAAATGTCTTGTCGCTTTCGGCCGCGTCAGTGATGGGGTTGGTGAGTGCAATGATTTATCTGTTTCTGGTGCCGATGATGGTGTTTTTCTTTTTGAAAGACAAACCATTGCTGGTTTCCTGGTTTTTGCAGTTTATGCCCAGAGACCGCAATTTAACAGTGCTTGTCTGGCAAGAAGTTGATATGCAGATAGCCAACTATGTGCGTGGTAAATTTGTCGAGGTATTTATTCTCTGGTTTATCAGTTATGCAACTTACGCAGCTATGGGTTTGAATTATGCAATGCTTTTGGCTGTGCTAATGGGTTTACAGGCAATTATTCCCTATGTAGGTGCGACGCTAGTCACCATTCCGGTTGTTAGCGTGGCATACTTTCAATGGGGCTCGGGCAGCGACGATTTTATGTATGTTGTGGTTGCTTATTCAATTATCCAGGCTCTGGACGGTGTTGTGCTGGTACCTGTGTTGTTTTCTGAAGCGGTTAATTTGCATCCTGTCGCAATTATTATTGCCATTTTGTTTTTTGGCGGTTTATGGGGGTTTTGGGGTGTTTTTCTGGCAATACCATTAGCGACTGTTGTTAAAGCTGTTTTGACGGCCTGGCCGCGGATTGGTGATGAGAGCCGGGTTGCTGTTTAGCCCTCCCTGTAAATAAAAGTAACTTTAGTCGGCTACAGCCTGCAGCGACAGTACGACTATTCCATTGACTCTTTTAACCTTAAACCTGGGGCCTGATTTATGAACGCTGAACCCTGTACTTATGTCATCTTCGGTGCTACGGGCAATCTGTCCCGTATCAAATTAATGCCCGCTCTTTACCATCTGGATGTTGCCAATCGCTTGCCGGACGGCACAAGGATTCTGGCAATAGGCCGCAGACCCTGGGATCAACAAATCTGGTTGAACGAAGTCAGGCAGATGATTCAGGCCAAGGTTAAATCAGCTTTTGATGAATCCGTTTTTCAGCGTTTTAGCGAGCGCCTTTATTATCATCAGGGCAATATAGACCAGGAGCAATGTTATATCGATTTAGCAGTGCTGCTTAGCCAGAAAAATCAGTTTACCCAGAATATCGCGTTTTATCTTTCCATCAGTCCGGCAGATTTTGGTGCGGTGATGGGTTTCTTGAGCCAAAACAAACTCTTCGATGAAGAATACGGCTGGCGGCGCGTCATTATTGAAAAGCCGTTCGGTTATGATCTTGACAGCGCTCAGGCGCTACAGAAACGCATCAGTAATTATCTGACCGAAGAACAAATCTACCGTATCGACCATTATCTGGGTAAGGGCACGGTGCAAAATGTGTTGGTGTTCCGTTTTGCCAATGTGATGCTGGAACCGTTATGGAACCGCAATTATATAGATCACATCCAGATTACCCATTCTGAAGAGCTGGGTATAGAAAGCCGCGGCGATTACTACAATAGCGCCGGAGCATTACGGGATATGCTGCAAAGCCATTTGCTGCAATTGCTGACGCTGGTGGCGATGGAGCCGCCGGTATCGATGGAAGCGGAAGCCTTGCGTGATGAAAAGGTCAAAGTATTAAAGTCCATTCGCCCCATCCCTAAAGAAGCCGTGCATGGCCACGCTTTCCGTGGGCAGTATGCCAAAGGCAGTATCAATGGCGAGAAAGTTAACGGCTATTTGCAGGAAGCCAATATACCCGCTAATAGTGTGACTGAAACCTATGCGTCGATGAAGCTGTATATCGATAACTGGCGTTGGCGCGGCGTACCGTTTTATATGCGTACCGGCAAACGGATGGCGAAAGCGCAATCAACCATCTCGATCTGCTTCCGCCATCCGCCGTTACAATTCTTTCGCGGCACCAATGTCAACTGCATGAATCCCAACTGGGTGCTTTTGGGTATTCAGCCGGAGGAATGTATTCGTATTGAAATGACGGTAAAAGAACCTGGGCTGGAAATGACCACACGCACAAGCAGCCTGGATGCAAGTTTTCGTAACCAGGATGAAAAGCCAATCGATGCCTATGAAGACTTGTTACTGGACGTATTGAAAGGTGACCGCTCCCTGTTCTTGCGCTTTGATGAAGTTGAATATGCTTGGCGTATCGTTGATCCTATTTTACAAACCTGGGCGATTGAGCGTGATTTCATCGCCACTTATCCGGCGGGTTCCTGGGGCCCTGAGGATAGTCGGTTATTTAACAAAGGCAGTCAGTCCTGGCGCAGTTCATTAACACCGGAGTCGAAATAAATGCAGCAAAACAGTCAATGGCATATCCTGGAGACTTCTGACCAAGTCGCAACAGCCGTTTTTCAACAAATCATTAATGCCGCTGAACAGGCCATTGTGGAACATGGAAAATTCAAGCTGGTATTAGCCGGCGGCAGCACACCGGAGAAGGTTTATCGCTTATTGGCCCAAGCTGATGCCGACTGGACCAACTGGTATATTTATTACGGCGATGAGCGGTGTTTGCCTGTAGACCACGTCCACAGGAATAGCGTAATGGCGACTCAGGCTTTTCTGGACAAAGTAGCGATACCAGATGCACAGATTTTCACGATTCCCGCTGAACTCGGCCCGGAACAAGCCGCTGCAAGTTATCGGCAAACCGTTGCGGCGGCGCTTCCTTTTGATATGGTGCTGCTGGGTATGGGCGAAGATGGACACACAGCCAGCCTCTTTCCGGGTCATCAGCATCAGCAGGATGAACTTGCTCATGCTGTTTATAATTCACCTAAACCACCGCCGGAACGTGTTTCCATCAGCGCCGGGGCGTTAAGCAATGCAGGGCAGGTTATTTTCCTGGTTACCGGAGCGAACAAGCAGGATGCGGTAAAAAGCTGGCGTTCAGGTCAGGATTTGCCTGTTGCGACTATTATTCCTGAAAATCCGGTTGATATTTATATTGATAGGGATGCTTATCAATGACAAAAAACTATACCATTAGTCGCATGACATTGCAGGAACTTGATTTTGCGATTGATTTGGCGGCCATCGAAGGCTGGAATCCCGGTCTATATGACGCAGAGTGCTTTCATGCAGCTGATCCGAACGGTTTTCTGGTAGGGTTACTGGACGGTAAACCGATAGCCAGTCTTTCAGCCGTCAAATACAAAGGCAACTTCGGCTTTCTTGGTTTGTATATTGTTAAGCCGGAATTTCGCGGCCAGGGTTACGGTAAACAACTCTGGAATGCGGCTATAGATTATTTGCAGGGCTGTACAATCGGATTGGATGGCGTTGTGGAACAGCAGCCGAACTATAAAAAATCCGGTTTTACGCTGGCCTATAGGAATATCCGTTATCAGGGCGTTGGTGGCGGTGAAGTAATTGAAAATCCGCAGATCAAGAAACTTTCCGGACTGCCTTTTGAGGAAGTAAAACGGTACGACCGGCTGTTTTTTCCCGCTGAACGTGATGCATTCCTGTCTCGCTGGATTAGCCAACCGCAATCTACCGCGTTAGGAATAATGAAAGGGGAGCGGCTTTGCGGCTACGGAGTGATCCGCACTTGTCGCAATGGTTATAAAATCGGGCCGTTGTGCGCCGATCAGCCGCTTTTTGCGGAGGCGTTATTTAACGCTTTATGTGCAAGTGTGCCGAAAGAATCAGCGGTATTTCTCGATATTCCGGAAGCAAATCCTGCCGCGCTTGATCTGGTAGCTCGTTACAATATGCAAAAAGTCTTTGAAACCGCCCGAATGTACGCAGGTGCAGCGCCTGAGCTGCCTGTGCAGAACATTTTTGGGATAACTACATTTGAATTGGGTTAGAGTCTAGTCGTACAGCCCAAACCAATCGACGGGTGGTTGAATGGAGGTTTGAGGTTTTGCCGTTTTATTTGCGAAAAAATCGTCGAGAATATATTCCAGTCCGTAAAAACTTTCGCCGTCAAATTCCTGACACAAAGCGTCAAAATTATTAGGATGGGCATCTGGAGGTTTGCTGGTATTTACTAACTTCATTATTATCACCTTGCACTTTATATTTGTTGCCTAGGACATTATTTCTTATACCCTTATTTTCAGGGTTGGGCAAAGGATAGCGGGTAGTAGCTGAATGGTGCATGAATCGAAATTAGAATTTCTTATCGAAGTTATGACATACATGTTTTTTACACAAAAGCTCTTGGATTTAGCCCATGCACCCAGTTTCAGCTTTTACTGGGCAAGAAAGGCCTGTTAATGACTATAGATCTTCCTGTCACCGCTATTGCCCATGCCATACAACTCGCTGTTGCGCCCGTATTTTTGCTAACCGGTGTTGCCAGTATCTTGTCGGTTCTGGCCAACCGTTTAGGCAGGATAATCGATAGGACACGCTTTTTGCACAGCAAGGCAGCGTCATCTGTTGAGGCAAATCAGGATATTCAAGCGGAATTAAAATCATTGAAACAACGCGCTCGGCTTATCCACTGGGCTATTGCTCTCTGTACGACGTGTTTGCTGCTGATTTGTACAGTGGTTGCGGTATTGTTTCTAGGTTCGTTCATGAACCTCGATATGGCAATGATGATCGCTTTGCTGTTTATTGCAGCCATGCTTACCTTAATTATGGCCTTGCTTAATTTTATGTGTGAGATTTATCTGGCGACGGCAAATGTCCGTGGCAAACCTTAAGTTTTGTGTAGTCAGGCACTAACGGGGTATTTGTACAATAAAGCAACCGAAAAATAATTAGTATTCATTCAAAAGCATAGGATCAGCCGATGGGACTTAACATAAGCAGGTTTGTTAAAGAAGAGCTATGGCTGTTACACGAACAAAAATTTCCGCCACATAAAGCCGCATTATTTAAAGCTTTAAAAATTACTGTATTAGCGGTGCAGGGCTTTTCTCGCGATCTTTGCCCGCTTAGAGCTTCCGCGTTGACGCTTTACACGGTGCTGTCGATAGTCCCTATTATTGCCATGTTGTTTGGTATCGCGACGGGCTTCGGGTTTGAAAAAATGCTCGAGCAACGTTTGATGGAACAGTTGCCGGAACAGGATGCATTAGTGCATCAATTAATCAGTTTTGCGCGAAATCTTCTGGATAGCACTAAAGGCGAATTGATTGCCGGGATCGGTATCGTTGTGCTGTTTTGGACAATTATCAATGTGATCGGTAATATTGAGGAGTCCTTTAACTATATCTGGAAAATACCCAGAGGACGTTCTATCAGCCGAAAGTTTAGCGACTATTTATCGCTTATGCTGCTGGCACCGGTTTTATTGATTGTTTCCAGCAGTATTACCGTGTTCCTGAATACTAAAATAACCTGGCTGATAACCGTGATTGAATTGCCTGAATTCGGTACCTGGCTGGTACTTAGAGGTCTTGGTTTATCGCCGTTGCTGCTGATGACCGGATTATTTGCTTTTACGCTGATTTTTATGCCGAACCATAAAATCAGCTACAGGGCAGGCATCATTGCCGGAGCTGTTACAGGGGTTTTATACCATTTATCACAGTGGGCTTATTTAAGTCTTCAGGTTGGCGTGTCGAGCTATAATGCGATTTACGGCAGTTTTGCAGCTTTGCCTTTATTTGTGGTTTGGTTGCAAATCGGCTGGATGATTGTGCTTTTTGGTTGTGAAGTGGCCTTTTTCTTCCAGAACTATGAGATTTACCGGAACAACAACCGTTTTTCTGACTTAAGCGTTGCCTTGAAAAAAGTCATTGCCTTGCAAATTACCCATCTTGTCATCAAAAACTTCACGCAATTGAACAATCCGTTAACTGCAAGCGAAATAGCAGCCAGATTGGTGATACCAATAGCCATAATCCAGCCTGTTTTATCAAAACTGATGGCCTGTCATATTCTTCTTGAATTTAAAAATCAGGGTGAAGATGATGAAGTTTACCAGCCGGCAGTCGACATCAATATAGTAACAGTGGCTTATGTGGTTAATGCACTGGAGCAGTGCGGACAAAATCATCTACCGGACAGCAATCAGGAGCAACTGTTTATGGATGCCGTGGATACGTTCACGAAGCTGATGGAAAGCTCTGAAAAAAATCGTTTGTTGAAAGATATTTAACCGGGTGCAATTGCAATAGGATATTTCAGTGGTGTTTTTAGTAAACTATAGCCGGAAAATCTTGTATGACAACGTATCCTTACCCATGTACTTACTAATTGTCAGCCTACTGTCTTTTACCATGTTTTTTACAGAAATAACGCATGCTAATCCCGCCTCTATTCCGCAGGACTTTGTTTACCTGCATGAAGTGATTCCAGGCATCAGGCTGAAAATGAGCTATTACACAGCAGATAACTTTGTCGGCAAACCTATCGACGGGTATATCAGACCCCGCGCGCTATTGACCAAGTCTGCGGCCGATGCACTTGCTGCTGTGCAGAAAGAGCTGGCGGCTTTTGGTTTGGGGTTGAAAATATTTGATGCTTACCGTCCGCAACGTGCTGTCAATCATTTCGTGCGCTGGGCGGGTGACCTCCAGGATAATCTGATGAAAAGTCGGCATTACCCTAATATCGATAAATCCAGGCTTTTCGAGGAAGGTTATTTGGCGTTGCACTCCAGCCATAGCCGAGGCAGTACGGTTGATCTGACGCTGGTAGCGTCAGGTAGTGGCGAGGATATCGATATGGGCGGCATTTTTGATTTTTTCGGTCCCGAATCCTGGCCGACGGCGATTACAGCGACACCATCCCAACGTGCTCACCGCATGTTGCTCAAAACCTTGATGGAACAGCATGGGTTTGCGCCTTTCGCACAAGAGTGGTGGCATTTTACGTTGAAAAATGAACCGTATCCTGATACTTATTTCGATTTTCCGGTTCAGTAAGTTTCTTACAGGCAAATATCAGTGTTGGGCACAACCGTATTAATCATCAACACATACCCATTTCGCGCTTAAAAAAATCAAGCCCATGAGGGCGTAGGCGATTGCCCATTCCCATGCCGGTGTTAATGATAGGGCAGTATCGCTGACTGTCCAGCGGTAAGAATGGATCAAGCCGCAAGCTGACAATAAACTGGCTGAGCCGCTCCATAAAGCCGCTTTGATAAATTGTCGTTCGATAATGGCAACGGTTAATGCCGCCAATATCATCGCCGTAAAAATAAAACCCTGTTCCAAGGCAAAAGCGCCGCTTATCCATATATCGGACTGCTGGAAGCGGGTTAGCAGCGTATCTGAAAATGCGGGCATTTGTCCTGCGCCGTAATCGGCGGCGCGCACCCCGCTTTTTGCCATGAATGCCCCCCAGGCGGCAATGCCGGGCAACAAGCCCATGACCACCGCTGGTGCATGGCTTTTCGGGGTTTCCTGAAAAGCCTGTGCCGCAATCACAATACCGATCCATAAGACAATTGCCATGCCGGCATCAATCGGAATTGCCCACGCGATATACGATAAGCTGCCGGTAATGCAAATCAGCGTAATAAATGTACCGTTCAAAATTGAATAACCGGCGCGGGCACCCATCGCTTTCCAGCCGGGATGCCCGATGTAAATGGTAGTCGGGAAACAGGAGCCGAACAGGCACGCAGCCAAGGTTCCAATGCCGTTAACAGCTAATGAGGGTTGGGCTGGAAAACTGTCGCCGGCGGCTTCGGCAGATTCGATATTCTGCAACGAACCGATCACATTAAACAGCCCCATCGGAATGATAACTGATAGATAACTGAGGCTGTTCTGGGACGTTAAGGCTTTAAATAAATCGCCGAATACCGGTATCGGCAGATACAGCCCTAATTCATTATCAGGCTTGGTTCCGACAGGTGCCAAGCCCATTAACCAGGATAATAATGTACCCAGGATAACCGCAACCAAGCCACCAGGAATATTGCCGCGAAATTTGAGCTTGCCGAAATAGACCAGCAAAATCACGCCCAGCGTTACTAAACCTACGACCGGATGGGCGTATGTGCGGAACAGGAAGCCGAGGGAAATAAAGGTTAGGGCAATGCCTGATAGTGTCGATAACAAGGCGGCGCGAGGCGTAACCTGCCTTAATTTGTCGACGACAAAGGCGCCGCCAAATTCGATCAGGCCTGACCCAAAACAGGCTAATAAACCTGCTTGCCAGGCAATATATTCAGGATTTTCGGCACCATTTGCTTCCGCCAGCATTTTTGCAGGCAGCATCACCAGAAAAATAAAAGCAAATAAAGACACGGTGTTAATACCGTAGGGTAGGGCGCAAATATCGCTCCGGCCTGTAGCCACCGCTAATTGCCTGGCTTGATAAGCATAAAAGCCATTGCCGATTAACAGCGAGACGGCAGCACCAGGCAAGATATGTTGATAAATAAGGCTTTCCGAAAAACCCAGGACATGCTGGCAAAGACCAACAATGACCAGCAACTGCACGAGGTTATCCAGAGCCAAACCAAAAAAGCCGTCAATATCGGCGCGTACAAACCATTTCATAGCAACCTAACCAGAAAATGAAGCAGAGCAAAATTACATCTTGGTGAAGAGCCGCAATATGAAAGTGCCTAGCTCACTAATGGAATAGTTTAGTGGCTGTCGCTCAGGAATCAATAGTGATTGATTGGCAAGCAGTCTTAAGGATCTATTAGCCAGTCAATGGCGTTCTGGTAATTATCGAAAATCCGAACTTTCAAGCCCCGGTTATAGCAAGCCGTTTCCCAGAAATCGACGTTTTCGGCGGAGTCGGGAAGCGATGGCAGCAAAATGGCTTCTTTTAGCGTCTTAGGCATGTTGCTTGCCGCGAGCGTTTCCGCCAGGAAATAAAGGTCGAAAACAGAATGTCCGCCGCTATCGAGAGCGGTGCAATCAGCTAGTATCAGGGGTATGTTGTGGGTATTAGCCAGGGCAAGCGTATCAAGGAAGGCATCTGATAGCTCGGTAGCTGTTATAACGCCTGAATAGCTGATTTCGATAAGAGGTAGATCGGGATGGATACTGGTACTCCAGGGCATGGCAATAACCTTGATTTGTTTTACGGGTGCTTTAAGCATACCAATGATAGATGCTAAGCATATAGGTCACAAGTGTCAGGTAAAAGAGTAAAGCTTGTTGATAATCTCTGTTGACTGATGAGACAGCTATTTTTTATTGCGTGAACATTGCTGAAGACGCTCAATTTCAGCCAATACATCTTCGGGTTTGGTTTCCATTTCAAGGTCTGCCAGCTCGCTGTCTTCGTCATTTACGATACCCATCTTGTCTTGAATGGCCTCAAGCATTTGTAATACCCGGGTCAGTTCATGCTCGGTCAGAAGATCAATATGCAAAGCCAAATCAGCACGGCGTTCGGATTCTTCACTTAGTCGGTTTTGGCTGATGAGTACGAATGTTGAAAGGAATATCGCTTCAAGTGACACGACCATGGTCAGCAAGCCATAGGGAAACGGATCAAAAGCGGGTAGGCCCAAGCGACCATCATTCAGCAGAATCCAGACGCCAAACCAGACAATATGCACATAAACAAACAACATATGTCCTGAAAAAAAAGTGATGGCATCAGCTATACGGTCTTGCAGGCTTCTTTCATCGGCTGCTTTCTGGCGAAGCTGGATAATTGTGCGGATGTTGCGTTCGATAACATTGCTTAGCGCAGGATTATCCTGTTCGTGATCTTCTTCCTTGCGGCTATTGTTCATATTGGATTTCCCTGGAGCACCAGATTGATTGATGTTGTAATGAGCGATAACGGCTTGCGCATTATTAATATTGGTATTTTACGTTGATTAAAAATACGCTCCTAATCATTTAGCTTTACACTAACGATTAAGATTCACGGGCTACCGGGTAACAATAAACGCTGGTAATCTGAATAAATAACCATTGGCGGGTAACAAAATGAGTAGGGAATTATGGTTGCTTCGGCATGCAAAAGCCGAACGGGATACCCAGACAGATGATTTTGATCGGCCGCTAAAAAAGCGTGGAAAACGGGCAGCCGAAAAGCTTGGTGCGTGGCTGGAGGAACAGCAATTGTTGCCTGATGTGATGATAAGTTCTCCCGCAAAAAGAGCATACGCGACGGCAAAAATCGTTCGTGACGCCTCCGGGCTGGGTGAGTTAACCATTCACCAGGATACACGCGTATATTTTCAGGGTGTTACGCAATTGCTGTTGGTTCTTGCTGAATGTGCAGGCCGGTTCAACCGGGTTTTGCTGGTAGGGCATAATCCTGATTTGGAGGAATTATTGGTTTATCTGGTTGCTGAACAATTATCTGGAGTCAGTAAACTGTTGCCTACAGCCACGTTGGCAAGAATTACCCTGCCTGATGACTGGACCAAACTGGACGCAGGAAGCGGTCAATTATTATCTGTTATTTATGCCAAGTCTTTACCTGAAGCGGACAAGGAATGAGCATCAAGAGAAATTAAAGATTGTCATAATACTGTAATATTAAGTTAATATTCTTGTCATGTGCTTTATCTACAGTGTGTCCCACAATAAATTATTTTTGAGAGTTGATAATGAGATTATCTTTTAAAACAAAATCGCTAATTGCAGCGATGGGTTTTGCTTCTATAACGCTGATCAGTACTGCTGCAAGTGCAGTACAAACGGTTGACGCAGGTGTTCCTGATTACAAAAAGGCCAGCGGCATTTCAGGTAACTTGTCCAGTGTGGGTTCTGACACATTGGCCAATCTAATGACGCTATGGGCTGAGGCTTTTAACCGCGAATACCCCAATGTCAACATTCAAATTCAGGCTGCGGGTTCTTCAACTGCGCCGCCAGCCTTAACCGAAGGTACTTCAAACCTTGGCCCTATGAGCCGGGAAATGAAAGATGATGAGCTGGAAGCATTTGAAGATAAATTTGGTTATAAACCTACCGCTATTCCTGTAGCTATTGATGCCTTGGCGGTACTTGTCAACAAAGATAACCCTGTCAAGGGCTTGTCTATTGATCAGGTCGATGCGATTTTTTCTTCTACCCGCAAATGCGGATATGAGACAGACATTCAAACCTGGGGTGAGGCCGGCGTTGCCGCTTGGGGCGCCAAAAGCATCCAGTTATACGGACGTAACTCTGTTTCCGGTACTTACGGTTATTTTAAAGAGCACGCTTTATGCAAAGGCGATTTTAAAAACAACGTTAATGAACAACCCGGTTCGGCTTCAGTTGTTCAATCAGTAACCACTTCGGTTAATGGTATTGGTTATTCCGGACTGGGTTATGTAACATCAGGCATTAAAGCTCTGCCGTTGGCCAAAAAAGGCAGCACGGATTTTGTTGAGGCGACACCAGCCAATGCCATTAGCGGAAAATATCCGTTAACCCGTTATTTGTATGTTTATGTCAATAAAAAGCCAAACCAACCTATTGCACCGTTGGAAAATGAGTTTATAAAGCTGGTTTTGTCTAAAACAGGCCAGCAAGTTGTTATAAAGGACGGCTATATCCCGCTTCCTGCTAAAGTGGTTGAAAAAATACTGGCCACGCTTAAATAACTGTCGGAGTCAATAATATTGACTAATATAGTAGCTTATTGATTTTGCTGTTATTGTTAGCAGGCTTTGATTGCTGGTAGAGACGGCTGGGACTTTTTTAACGAGTTCCAGCCGTTTTTTTTTCTGCTTTTTGTTATATCATTGTCACATTTGATTTCTATAATCCACCCATGTCTGAAATAAATTCAATCAATAAAGTACGCTCAGTTATGGAAAAATCATCCAGTGGATATTACCAGCGGTGGCGGCTCGCCAAAGATTCCTTGGCTCGTGTGGGTGTAGTGGCAGGTGGTCTAAGCGTTATTCTTGCTATCATACTGATTTTCTTTTATTTATTATATGTTGTTTTCCCGCTGTTCCTGTCGGCAACGGCAGAATCCGTCAGCCAGTATGAAGTCCCGGAACAGGCTTTAGGCAAAACCTTGTTGCTTGAGGTGGAAGAGCAGAATGAAGTAGCAGCCCGGTTTACTGATAGTGGTCAGGTAGTATTTTTTGAGGCGGCCACAGGTAAAACCATCCTGGCACAATCGCTCGCAATCCCTAAAGATACGCATGTCGTCAGCTTTTCCCAAGGCAGTCCTGTGAATCAAGGCGCAGTGATTTACGGTTTATCAAATGGTCAGGCAATCATCGTAAAACATCAATATAAGGTGACTTATCCGAATAATGTCCGCGTTATTACGCCATCACTGAGTTATCCATTAGGTGAACAGCCGTTGGTATTGGATGATTCGGGTGCCAGCCTGGATAAAATAGCCGTCCAGGTCGGCGATGATGCCACAACGATTGTGGTAAAAACCGCCGATAGCGTTCAACCAGGCATCAGTAAAATCCGTATCAGTCATTTCGAAAAAGAACAAGGCTTGTTCGTTGACGAGAACGCATTAACGCGTACAGACTCGGTTTTATCTCAGCGCGCTGAAGATGTTGATGACATTTTGATTGATAACGAAGGCCGTAACCTTTACTTGTTAAGTAACAATGGTCGCTTGGCATTTTATGATGTCAGCGATCCAGGCAACCCTTCGCTTAAGCAGGCGCAGAATATTGTCGATGCAGGGCAAAAAATCACCAGTGTTGCTTTTTTAAATGGTGATCTTTCCCTGATGGTTGGTGATTCAAGTGGCTTAGTGTCGCAGTGGAGTACGGTCAGGGATAAGCTCAATCGGCCTGCCATGCAAAAAATCAGGGCTTTCAAGGTATCTGATAAAGCAGTTATTGCTCTTAAAGCTGAACAGCGGCGCAAAGGTTTTATGACGATTGATGCCAATGGCGTCATGGGTATTTATCACTCGACAGCAGAACGCGAACTGATTAAAGAACCTGTCAGCGATTCATTGGCAGTGGCTACAGTATTGTCGCCAAGAGCTAATGCAATGTTGGTGGAAGCCAATGACGGGAAAATACATTTCTGGAAAGTCGACAACGAGCATCCTGAAGTTTCAATCAAGTCGCTTTGGCAGGAAGTCTGGTATGAAAGTTATCCCAAGCCTGATTATATCTGGCAGTCGTCCTCGGCAAGCAATGATTTTGAACCTAAATACAGTCTGACCCCATTGGTTTTTGGTACTTTGAAAGCGGCATTTTATGCCATGCTGGTGGCTATGCCGCTGGCTTTGATGGGTGCGATTTATACGGCCTATTTCATGGCGCCCCGTATGCGGCAACTGGTGAAACCTACCATTGAGATTATGGGAGCTTTACCAACAGTAATTTTAGGTTTCCTGGCCGGGCTATGGTTGGCACCGTTTATGGAAGAGCATTTGGTCGGGCTTTTTTCCTTTGCTATGCTGGTGCCGATAGCGGTTATGGTTTTTGCCTTTTGCTGGCAGCATTATCTGCCGAAAGCCCTTCTAAATAAAATACCGGAGGGTTGGGATGCGGCGTTATTAATCCCCGTCATTCTGCTCAGCGGCTGGTTTGCTTTTACGGTTAGCGTGCCTCTGGAAGCTTTGCTGTTTCACGGCACTTTACGCGATTGGTTTAAATCGGAATTAGGCATAGGTTACGATCAGCGCAATGCTCTGGTTGTTGGTGTGGCAATGGGCTTTGCGGTAATTCCGACCATCTTTTCAATTGCCGAAGATGCCATTTTCAGCGTACCCAAGCATTTGACAGTAGGTTCTTTGGCATTAGGTGCAACGCCTTGGCAAACCCTTTCCAAAGTTGTGTTATTGACAGCCAGTCCGGGGATTTTTTCAGCGGTGATGATCGGTCTCGGCCGGGCAGTCGGCGAGACCATGATTGTATTAATGGCAACAGGTAATACGCCGGTAATGGACTTAAGTGTTTTCCAGGGTATGCGCACATTAGCGGCTAATATCGCCGTGGAAATGCCGGAATCGGAAGTGGATAGTACCCACTACAGGGTTTTGTTTTTAGCCGCTTTGGTGTTGTTTACTTTTACCTTTGTATTTAACACCTTGGCTGAAGTCATTCGTCAGCGTCTACGGGTAAAATATAGCTCATTATGATTAAACTATGGATTAAAAGCGGTTCCCCCTGGGTATGGTTTAATGCTGCCGCAGTCAGTTCTTGCCTGATTATGGTCATTGCTGTGCTAGGTTTGGTAACGATACGGGGAGTCGGTCATTTTTGGCCTTCTGAAGTTGTTAAATTCAGTTATCTGGAGGATGACGGGCAAGTAAAGACCATCATCGGCGAGCATGTCGACACCAGCATAACCCCGGCCCTGATGGCTAAGTCAACCGGCTACAAAATGGCTGATGACGAAGATACGCTGGTGCAGTATTTGGTTAAAACCGGTAACCGCGACGTTACCGGTACTGACTTCCGCTGGATACAAGAACGTAATATCAAGCAACAGCAAGCACCTGACGACTTGATGGTGGTTGAGCGCCGCGAATGGGGAAATTTTTATGGACAACTGGCTGCTGTTAAGGAAAACGGCAAAATTATTGCCGAAGGTGGGCAGGCCTGGATTGTAGCCCAGGAAAAGATAGCTGAGGCTTTGGTTGTTTTTGAGGAAATATCCCGTCTGGAAAAAAAGGAAATCGGTGCGATAAATTATGGCCTGGAACGCTTAAGACTCAAGCAAAAAAGCCTGCAATTGAAGAATCTTTGGAACGCCGAGTCAGAAAAAGCGATAGCCGGCGAAAAAGCCGAGTACGATGCGCAATACAAGCAATACCAGACACAATTGAGCGGTTTGTACCAAAAAATAAGAAGGGATAGCTTGGTTGCCAAAACCGAGAGCGGCAGTGAGCTGGAAATTCCTTTAGCCAAGATCGTCAGGATTTACCAGCCCAATACGATGGGACTGTTCGCTAAAATCAGCCATTACGGCACCAAGCTATTTGAGTTTTTAAGCGATGATCCGCGCGAAGCCAATACCGAAGGCGGGATTTTTCCGGCTATTTTCGGTACGGTCATGATGGTTATCATGATGTCTATTATTGTGACACCGTTCGGTGTCATTGCTGCGGTGTATTTGCGGGAATATGCCAAGCAGGGTTTTACTACCCAACTTATCAGAATTGCGGTTAATAACCTCGCCGGTGTGCCTTCGATTGTCTATGGTGTATTTGGTTTGGGATTTTTTGTTTACATACTGGGCGGCAATATCGATGCCCTGTTTTTCCCTGAAGCAGCTCCTGCTCCGGTTTACGGTACGCCGGGCTTGTTGTGGGCATCTATTACGCTGGCTTTGTTAACTTTACCCGTGGTTATTGTGTCAACCGAAGAAGGCTTGTCGCGCATCCCCAAATCAATACGCGAAGGCAGTCTGGCATTAGGTGCTACCAAACTTGAAACCTTGTGGCTGACGGTTTTGCCGATGGCAAGTCCTGCGATGATGACCGGACTGATTCTGGCAGTAGCGCGGGCAGCAGGCGAGGTGGCTCCGCTGATGCTGGTCGGTGTGGTTAAACTGGCACCGACTCTGCCGCTGGACGGAAACTTCCCGTTCCTGCATTTGGACAGAAAATTTATGCACCTGGGCTTTCACATTTACGATGTCGGTTTTCAAAGCCCTAACGTTGAAGCAGCAAGGCCATTGGTCTACGCAACATCATTGCTGCTGGTTCTGGTCATCGTCGGGCTGAATTTATCCGCTATTATCATCAGAAATCATTTACGCGAAAAATACCGGGCACTGGAAGGTTAAAAATGGCAGCACATGAAGTACGGGCACATACGATAGACATGAATTCTATTTTAAGTAGCAAGGGACAATCACAGAAATTAAGTGAAACCTCCATAAAAGTTGAAAACCTGAATCTTTTTTACGGCGAAAAGCAGGCCTTGCATGGCATTAATATGGAAATGTCCAAGAAAAAAGTGACTGCTTACATCGGTCCCAGCGGTTGCGGTAAATCAACCTTGTTGCGCTGTATCAACCGGATGAATGACCTGGTTGATAACGTCACTATTGACGGTAAGATTTTGCTGGAAAATGAAAATATCTACGACAAGAGTGTCAACGTAGCGGCTTTGCGTCGACGCGTCGGCATGGTATTTCAAAAACCCAATCCTTTTCCCAAATCAATTTTTGAAAATGTAGCGTACGGACTTAGAATCCAGGGCATCAATGATAAGCGTGTATTGGAAGAAACGGTCGAAAATGCCTTGCGCGGTGCGGCTCTTTGGGATGAAATGAAAGACCGGCTCAATGACAATGCGCTGGGCATGTCCGGCGGTCAGCAGCAACGATTGGTTATTGCCAGGGCCATCGCCATAGAACCTGAAGTCTTGTTGCTGGATGAACCGGCATCGGCGCTGGATCCTATTTCAACCTTAAAAATTGAAGAGCTTATCAACGAACTTAAAGAAAAATACACCATCGTCATTGTCACCCATAATATGCAGCAGGCTGCCCGGGTTTCCGACTATACCGCATTCATGTATATGGGGGAGTTGATTGAAATGGGTACAACCAGCGAGCTATTCACCAACCCCAGAAAAAAACAGACTGAAGATTACATCACCGGCCGGTATGGATAATTAGGAGCAGATAATGGATAACAGCAAAATAGGACACCACATTTCAGGCCAGTTTAATAAAGAGCTGGAAGATATACGCAACAAGGTCCTAACCATGGGCGGGTTGGTTGAGCAGCAAATAGAACTGGCAATCGAAGCGTTCACCACCAATAACATGGAAATGGCCGAACTGGTTATCAAGCAGGATAATCAGGTTGATGCACTGGAAATGGCAATCGATCTGGAATGTACCCAGATTTTGGCATTACGGCAGCCGGCGGCATTTGACTTAAGATTACTGATTACTGTCATCAAGATTATTAATGAGCTGGAAATAGTTGGTGATCTGGCCGAACGTATCGCCAAGATGGCTATCCAGATATCGGACAGCGAGGGCAACAGAAGCGATCAATACCATGAATTGCAGCACATGACCGAACTGGTCAAGGAAATGCTGCATGGTGCCCTGGATGCTTTTGCAAGGCTGAACATCGATAATATAACCGAGATTACCGGCCGCGATGAAAACGTTGATCGCGAATATGCCAGCATTGTCAGGCAGTTGATTACCTACATGATGGAAGACCCCAGAAACATTACCCGGACCCTAAATGTATTATGGACCGTTCGGGCAATGGAAAGAATCGGCGATCATGCCTGTTATATCTGCGAACACCTGATTTTTATGATTAAAGGTGAAGCTGTACGGCATTTAAGCCAGGCTGAGCTGGAAAAGAAAATGCAGGGGTAACAGCGTTTACCTGCAATAGGGTACCTCAAGCAGGACGGGTTTTGCAAAACCATCCTGAGCGTTTTGACTTTGATGCTGCCGCTATTCGTTGAAACTTACGAGAAACCCAGCGAAGGGACAACATGTCCCGTCCTGCTTGAGATACCAGGCCTCCTCTTTGAAAAAGCACCGAAGGGCATAATGGAGAATTTTTAAAAAATCTCCCGATCCTTTGTTACAGCTTCCTTCGTTATCAATAATCTAACTTACCTGCCTCATAAAAAACCATGTCAACACACGGCCCCTGGAAAGTCTTAAGCGAAAAGCTGGTTCACGAAACCCCGTGGATACGCATTGATCATCACGACGTCATTACCCCCACTGGAACACCCGGCATTTATACCACCGTCGATTTCAAAAACTGGGCGATAGGCATCATCCCGATTGATGCTGAGGGCTACACCTATATCGTCGGGCAATACCGTTTTCCGCTTAAAGAATACAGTTGGGAAATACCCGAAGGCGGCGGCAGCAAGGATAAAACAATACTGGACTCAGCACAGCGCGAACTGTTGGAAGAAACCGGAATTACTGCAACTAATTGGGAAATGCTTTACGAATTTAACACCAGCAATTCAGTCACCAACGAGCGCGCTTTTGTTTTTCTTGCCACCGGTCTGTCATTTGGCGAAGCAGAACCCGAAGAAACCGAGGAGCTGGCAGTTAAGAAAATCCTTTTTACAGAACTGGTAGATAGGGTTTACCGCAACGAAATTAAGGACAGCTTGACGATAATTGCGGTGTTGATGGCTGCAAGAAAGTTAGGTTGTTGGGCGGAATAGTGTCGATGGTTAAATTTTGTTACTGAGTTTCGATGCCAAATAAGGAGTAATAGCCCGTTTGTGAAACTGGCTATTTACTTACCGGCAGCGTGGGACTCAGGAAAAACCGAAATGCTAAAATAAAACAGCCTTATGCGTCAGCTGTTCGACAAAAAGCCTAAAGGAATAGTTTTTAACAGGCCAAATCACGTCTGCTGTTAATGGAAAGCTATGGTTTTTCTTTATTTAGGCTTTTCAGTTCTTCAGCTTCTACGTTTAGGATGTGCTCTACCAGATGGTAAAAGTCGCGTTCTGGATGAATATTGTCTTCAGACGTATGTAAATCATCCCTGATTGTGTAGGCTTCCAGGACATTCGGGACAATTTCAACGCGGAACAGGGTGCGGCAGTCATGGCCGTTGACATCGTCTAATCCCGGTAATTTCAATACTGTCGATTGCTGGCCTCTGGATTGGGCAGGCACTAACCATGGATGCATTTCTTCGCCATTGACATGGGTTTCGGCCTGCCTGCGCAATAAATCCTGTTTGTCCGAATCCCACCACAGGCCTTTCACCTGGTCTACTGCTTGCCGGGTTTGTTCAGGCTCTACGGCTTCAAGTTCTACTAGGCGCTTGGACAAGGCTTTGGTCACCGATTGCTCAAACTGTTCCGGCGGCAAATTTAGAAACTGTCCGGCCACTTGTGCACCTATGAAGTGCGAAGGCATGTCGTCACATGAAAAGGCTGACCATTTTTCTCCTATTAATACGGAGGGCCGATAACCATACCAGGTTATAATTTCGTGCCAGGTCATCATTAAATCAGCCATCTGTTGTGCCATTCGTCCAGCCAGTTGCTTGGTCAATTGTTCTTTTTGAGCTGCTGGTAAAGTTTTCCACCATTCAGGATAGTCGATCGAGATGTTATAAACGCTGGGTTCTGCCCCTACAATGGTTAAATGTTTAAGTTCTTCCTTGAGTGCGGCAAGCAGTCGTCCGTTGGCATAATAGGTCAGGTCTACGGCATTACGTATGTGTGCAATATCAACAAATCCGACTTTGCGGGTATAAATAATCCCCCGGCTGGTTTCCATAAGGCGCAACGGGACTAACGGTCCTAAACAGTAGGCATGTTCCCCAAGGTCTTTAGGGTCACCGACAGTTAACGGCCAAAGGGTGCTTGGAAACAATAACGATCCGATGCGCATTTGCGGTGTGCGGTCGAACACAGACACGTCTGAGCCGCTTGTGAATGTTGCAGCTACTGGCCCGTAAGCAGGGTAACACCCTGTTAACGAAATCAAGCCGAAGCATATTACTGCGCATAGACTAAAGCGTCTTATATGTTTCATATTTATCTGTTTATTGTCAGGGGATTGAAGATTAGTGAAGTTAATTTAAGCGGCTGTTCAAATCTGATTTTGAAGCTTTTGGTCAGACACAAAAAAGCTGAAAACCCGCTTCGGACATAATCAAGGCAAGCTTTCCAACCGCTCAAAAAAAGCGAAAGAAATGTCCGTGGATGGGTTTTTTATTCCGCTTTATTTTTTTAGTTTGTAGCCTTTTGATTGCGCCTCTTCCACACATTTATCGAACGCCATGTTAGCGTGAATCGAGCCGCTAATGCCGAAGCTTTCCGCTTGACAAACCAGCTCATTGCCGTCTTGATTTACCAAAACTGCATGCGGGTTAGCACAAGCAGCGATGAAAAATAGTAAAAAAAACATTAAGAAGTAACGCATTGTATTTCTCCCATTCATACTGTTTAACAACGCTTTAAATCTTACTGTTTTAGTTCGGGCAACGCGAGAAATTTTTCAGTAAGTTTTCGGATAATATTGACTCAATATAAAAGCCTAAAAGTCAGGCATGAATAATGCCCGAGGCTGGTGTCTGCAGCAAGGAAACGGTGTTCTCAGGATTGCAGGATTGACATAAAAACCATCTTTAAAGAGAACGGGTTCAATTTAGGTAAAAATGTTTTTGCCCTAGCTGCATTTTTAGTGCTACTATTGGGCGCGGTAAAAGTTTGAGCCGGCTTTATTCTGAGCCGGGGTTTATAACGTCAGGTAAAACCGGCGATTTTTTTAGTTAAGAGTGTAATATGTCAGATCAAGTTGTAGGTACCGTTAAGTGGTTCAATGATGAAAAAGGCTTTGGATTTATTGAACAGGAAGGTGGTAAAGATGTTTTCGTTCACCACAGTGCGATTAACGGTTCTGGACGCAAAACCTTGCGCGAAGGCCAAAAAGTTACTATGAAAGTAACTCAAGGCCAAAAAGGGCCGCAAGCTGAGGATGTGACCCCAGCGTAACAAACTCATAAATTGAACCCAAAAGTCGGCTGGCTTTTGGGTTTATTTTTTGTGTGTTACTTTGGTGCCAACTCGAAAAAGCGAACTGTTTTTGTTTGCTAGTTTGTAGTCACCTTGTCCTAGAGCTTAAAATCATAAACTTTGAGTTTGATGCGAGCAACGAACAGGTTCCAAACAATCGGGTGAGGCTGGCATGATAATCAAGATGCCGGTTGCCGATGACCCGCAGTTCCCCACCTTTACGCAATACCTTTCGTGATTGCTTAAACATCATCGATGCAATTTGATCGCCGACAGTGTTTTGCTGATGAAACGGCGGATTGCACAGGATTAAATCGGCTGATTCCTGTTCGAAATCAGTCAATCCGTCAGCAACAGAAAAAGTTGCATCTCTAGTTTGTCCAAAAGCACGTTCAAAATTCATCCTTGCTGATGCCACTGCCATAAAGGATTCATCAACGAAATGAATCTTTGCTGCCGGATTTTGCTCGGCCGCTATCAAGCCTACTACGCCATTGCCGCAACCCAAATCAATAATATTACAAGCATTCTGACTGGCAGGAAGGTGCTGGAGAAAAAGGCGTGTTCCTATATCGAGACTGTCGCGCGAAAAAACATTAGCGTGATTGCTGATGATGTAATCAGTTCCTTCGAGGCGATAAGTTATCGGATAAGGATTGTCGGGAACTATCAAAGCAGGATTCGGCAATGCAAAAATCAACCTGGCTTTTTTTTTGGCTAGTGACGTTGTCGTCGGGCCAACCAGACGTTCCAGCAATTTCCATATTGATGGCGGCAACACCTTTACCATACCCGCTGTAATAACTTGAGTTGACGGCGTCAAATGCGGATGCAGCCGGATCAGTTGATCTTCCAGCAAAGCCAGTGTCTTTGGCGCTTTAATCAAGACCAGATCAAACATACCTTCCAACGGTTCAAGGCTGTTTATCAGGCTTACATTGTGTTCAGGCAAATCATTTCCGACCAGATTAAGCCTGGTTGCCTGCTGCGACAAATAGGAATCAGACATCGCGCACGGCAGAAAGGTATTCAGCGCAACCGCCAAAGCGCCGAAACTATCGTTTAAAATCAAAACACGAGCACCCGCCGAGGGTAACCCTGCTTCTGCAAGATAATCCAGCACATATTCATCGGCGGCATCCCAGGCGCGTAACAATTCCCTTGGCCGTTTGGGCAGACGATTTAACTCGAATCTGCCTTGGGCTACGCTTAAGCAGTTATCCATTTGTCACAATGCATCAATCAAGCGCGTGACATGAACTTGCCTGATTCGGTGTTCACCTTGATTAATTCATCCGTTTCCAGGTATTCGGGCACTTGCACCTCAATACCTGTCGTTAACCGGGCTGTTTTGGTGCGTCCTGTAGCCGTCGCACCCTTGATGGATGGGGCAGTCTCTATTATCCCCAACACGACAGAGCTGGGCAACTCAATGCCTAGAATTTCATCATCTATCAATAAGGCCACAATGCCTTCAAGACCTTCGGTCAAATATCCTATTTTGTCTTCCAGATCCTCAATGCCCAGTGTGTACTGGGTATAATCCTCACTATTCATGAAGATGTAGTTTTCACCATCAATATAGGAAAACTGCACCTTGGCCCGTACTAAATCAGCTTCTTTGAAAAAATCATCGCCTTTTAATGATTCGTCCAGCTTTTGACCGGTTTTAAGATTGTTGAACCGAACCTTGTACAAGGTTGCAGCACCGCGGGATGAAGGATTACGCACTTCGATTTGTTTGACGATATGGGGAACGCCGTTTATTTCAACAACCGTCCCGCGCTTAAAATCACTAGCCTTTGCCACCAAATTCTCCTCAAGATTTTATTTTCTGCCGATAAATTGGCAGTCAGATTTTAAAAATAATGTCGGTTCAGCTTCCCGAATTAACTGGGTTGGCTTTTATCAAAGCCGCTTTTTTCCGGTTTGCCAGTTCCAGCTTTTCGGCAAATTCTTTTTCCTTACGCAAACTGCGGGCTTCATAACGCCGCCTAGCTAACTGCGCCTGCGCCGATTTCTTTGCCTTGTCCGGCAATTGAGCTTCCGGCACCGGTTTCATGATAATGCAATCTACCGGACACGGTGCGATGCACAGCTCACAGCCCGTGCATTCCGAAGCTATCACCGTGTGCATCAGTTTGGCAGCGCCAAGAATAGCATCGACAGGACAAGCGGCTATGCATTTGACGCAACCGATACAGTCTTCTTCAACTATATAAGCAACACTTTTAGGCTTGTGTTCGCCGTACTGGATATTTAGCGGCTTGGGCGCTACACCTAATAAACTAGCCAGCTCGATAATACCCTCGTCACCACCCGGTGGACACTGGTTAATATCCGCAGCGCCCGACGCAATCGCTTCTGCATAAGGGCGGCAACCTTTAAAGCTGCATTGTCCGCATTGGGTTTGCGGTAACAAAGCGTTTATTTGATCGGCTATTGTATTGATTTCAGACTTAGGCTCTATTGATAAATCTTGCATTGCCTTTATTAATTCGCTCCTGTTACCCGATACCAACAGTTATCACTTAACCCGCATCCCCGCAACAGCACCTTCATCAGGACTTAACACCCAAATATCCTTTCCACCCGGCCCTGCAGCCAGCACCATGCCTTCCGATATGCCGAAACGCATTTTTCTCGGGGCTAGATTGGCAATAACTAAAGTCAGTTTACCTTCCAGGTCTTCAGGGGCATAGGCCGATTTAATTCCGGCAAATATGTTGCGTGTTTCATCGCCGATATCGACTGTCAGTTGCAACAATTTCTCAGCGCCTTCAACGTGATCGGCTTTGATGATTTTGGCGATACGCAAATCCAGTTTGGCAAAATCATCGAATTCAATGGTGGACGCGATAGGGTCGAATTTCCTGGCTTTGGTTTTATCGGCAGTTTTCTCCAGGTTTTCTTTCGATGCTTCGACAATCGCAGCGATTTTATCGGCTTCAACGCGTGTCATTAACGGTTTGAATTCATTAATGGCATGGCTGGTTAAAACCTGTAATTCCGTCGCCCAACTTTGCGGCGCTATATTCAAGAACTGTTCGGCATTTTTCGCCAAGACAGGTATCACCGGCTTCAAGTACAAGGCCAGTATGCGGAACAGGTTAATCCCCATCGAACAGACATCATGCAGTTCCGCATCCTTGCCCTCTTCCTTGGCGAGCAACCAGGGCTTTTTCTCATCGATATATTGATTGGCCTTATCCGCCAAGGCCATGATTTCACGCATGGCTTTGCCGAATTCGCGGGTTTCATAAAACTCGGCGATTGCCTCGCTCGCATTGATAAAGTCCTGAAGTAAAGCCGGTTCCGAACAGTTTGCTGACAACACAGAGCCGAAACGCTTGCTGATAAAACCGCTGCAACGGCTGGCAATATTGACAACCTTGCCAACCAGGTCGGAATTAACCCGCTGGCTGAAATCATCAAAATTCAAATCGATATCATCAACGCCACCGCCCAGTTTGGCAGCAAAATAATAACGCAGGTATTCGGGATTCAAATGTTCCAGATAAGTCCGCGCAGTAATAAACGTGCCGCGCGACTTGGACATTTTTTCGCCGTTCACCGTTAAAAAGCCATGCGCGAAGATCGCGCTGGGTGTCCTGAAGTGAGCACCGCTCAACATCGCGGGCCAGAACAAAGCGTGAAAATAAATGATGTCCTTGCCGATAAAGTGATACAGCTCGGCATCGCTACTCTTGGCCCAGAATTCATTAAAATCAAGGCCCTCCTTGTCGCACAAATTCTTAAAGCTGGCCATATAGCCGATAGGCGCATCCAGCCAGACATAAAAATACTTGCCGGGCGCATCGGGAATCTCAAAACCGAAATAAGGCGCATCACGGCTTATGTCCCATTGCTGCAAGCCGCCTTCCAGCCATTCGGCCAGTTTGTTGCGGACTTCAGGTTGTAAATGTCCGGCGGTTGTCCAGCCGCTAAGCATTTCACTAAAGTTAGCCAGATCGAAAAAATAATGTACCGAATCTTTGGCAATCGGTTTTTCGCCGGAAATTGCCGACACCGCATTTTTCAAATCAGTCGGTGAATACGTCGCTCCGCACACTTCGCAGCCATCGCCATACTGTTCAACCGCGCCGCACTTGGGGCAGTCGCCCTTGATAAAACGGTCGGGCAAAAACATATTTTTGACCGGATCATAAGCCTGGGTAATCGTGCGCGAGCTGATATGACCGGCATCGCGCAATCGGGTATAGATCAGTGAGGAAAAGACCTTGTTTTCTTCAGAATGGGTGCTGTGATAATTATCGAACGCTACGCCGAATTCAGTAAAGTCAGCCAGATGCTCTTTTCCGACCTGGGCGATAAGTTGTTCGGGGCTAATGCCGTCCCGATCAGCCTTCAGCATAATCGGCGTACCGTGGGTGTCGTCGGCACAAACGTAATAACAGGTATTACCGCGTTGCTTCTGGAAACGCACCCAAATATCGGTCTGAATATATTCCACTAAATGTCCTAAATGGATTGGGCCATTGGCATAAGGTAAGGCGCTGGTGACAAGAATTCTTCTTTTCGTCATTGTTTATGGAGGTAACTGTAAATAGAAAAAATATGCCGGGCATTATGGCATAAAACCCATTTGACTTCAGGCTGTGAATGCAGGAACTATTAAACAAAAAATTCCTGTCTGGAAAGTAGTAGAAACGCTGCCAACCGATTTATTGAACCTGACCAACAATAAGCGTGTCCACCTGAAGGCAATTGAACAAGACGCTCTCATTTAAACATAACTATAACGAGGCATAAAATCATGAAACATTACTCTTTACTACTAGCCGGGCTGTTACTTTTTTCCACGACAGCATCCATTCTTAAAGCAGCAGGCCCGGAGCGGGTTGATGAAGTATCACAGCGCAGCCAATCGGTATTGCCGTTTGCCTTAGACCAGACCCAGCAGACATTTTCCAAAACCGTTCATGGCGGTGTTCAGCACATTGTTGTCAAGCCAACCGGCGATTCCCGGCAAATTAAACTGGTACAGGCCTATCTGCTTAAACTGGCCAATAAATTCAGGAAAGGTGATTTTTCAGATACCGAGCAGATACACGGGGCCGATATGCCGGGTCTTGCCCAGCTAAAAACGGCAAAATCTGACGATATAAGATTTGAGTACAAAGCGATAGAAAAAGGCGCCCAGATTCATTATTCAACAGAATATCCTCAGTTTGTCCAGGCGCTTCATGAATGGTTTGATGCCCAGGCGAGCGACCACGGTAACAGTGAAATACCGGGCCATAGCCAGCATCATGCAACACCTGCACAATAATCAGCAGCTTTATTCCGGAATATGAATTCGCTGTTTGATATGTTTCAAATTGGCAATAATGGTGAATGCCATGATGACCAATAAAGACCATGAGCTCCATTTGCCGATGTGGACTGCAGACCAGACGCCTATTTGATTAGGGTATTGCCATATCTTGAAGAAAGTGCTGATATTTTCGGCCAGCCAGATAAAGAAGCCGATAAGAATAAATGCCAGTAAAAGCGGCATGCTGCGTTCCCGGTCGTAGGGATAAAATACGACGGAGGAACGGGCGTATAAACCCAGGATGCAAGCAGCTATGTACCAACGGTAGTCACCTATAAAATGATGGGTAAAGAAGTTGATGTAGATCATAACGGCTATCAGTGTAGCCATCCAATAGGGTGGATGGTGTATTATCCGTAACTGTAATAACCGCCAGGCCTGGATCAGGTAACTGCCAACGGCTGCATACATAAAGCCGGAGAATAGTGGTACACCCATAATTTTAGTATAGGCAAAATCCGGATAAGACCATGATTTGATTCCACTGGATGTTTTAAATATTTCCAGTACAAGGCCGACTATATGGAACAGACAAATCGCTTTAAATTCATCGAATGTTTCGAGCTTCGTCGATAACATCCATGCCTGAATGGCTAGGGCTATAACTAATAAAGCATCATAGCGGGGGATGCCAAAGATGCCTTGATGAGGCATCCCAAATACTGCTGTAAAAAATAATCCGGCAAACAGGCAGGCACGAGCCTCTTTGAGACCGAAATAAACAAACTCGTGTCAAACGGCTTTGAAAAGTTTCCAAAATTTTCCAGGAAAGATCGTCGAAAAGTTTCCAGTTTAAATATAGGGTTATTGGTTTTCTACTGCCTTTTTCCGCTGTTTAAATCGATAGGAATCGTTAC
>Ga0208754_100055_pt1 | contig 97931 bp, 81 predicted proteins | sample LakWasMet55_HOW8_2_FD_183889 | JGI IMG/M metagenome (GOLD analysis project Ga0208754, IMG submission 183889) | Freshwater sediment methanotrophic microbial communities from Lake Washington under simulated oxygen tension - Sediment Metagenome... | ecosystem: Environmental > Aquatic > Freshwater >... | reverse complement strand
GCGGCTCGCCCGGTTTGTACGCAAATCCTTGTCTTTTTCCAAAAATGACGGCTTCCATCGTATCGCCTTGCAGCTTTTTATTCATGAATATAATTTGGAACATGCCAGTTAAAATATAACCACTACCGCGCTTTGCATGGTGAAGAAATCGTTCAGGGCAAAGAGACAATGACCGCTGGCATCGAAATCCGCGATTGGCAAGTTCCTGATACCGACATCCAAGCGCATTTTTGGGATTTTGGCGGGCAAGTGGTGTTCCATTCCACGCACAAGTTCTTTTTACGCTCGTCTTGTGTTTATATGGTGGTCATTAATGCGCGTGCCGATATTAACAGCAGCGAACAGGCCGAATATTGGTTAGAGCATGTCAAAGTTTTCGGTAGTTCCGCGCCCGTTTTAATCGTTGGCAATAAGGCCGACGAAGCGCAAATCCATTTGCAAATGCAGACGCTTAGCCAAAAATACCCGAATATCAAAGGCTTTTATCCGCTATCTTGCACCCATGCCAAAACCAGACACAAACATCAGTTTGAGCATTTTAAACAAGCCTTAACCCATGAACTACAAGCAGTGGGTATGCACCAAATGCTGTTTACCCCCGCACAAGCCAAGGTTTTAGATGAGTTGCGCGCGTATTCCCCCGACCATGCGTTTTTAAGTGAGCAAGAATTTCACGCCATTTGCGATAAACACGGCATCAGCAACGAAGGCGAACTGAACCGCGATTGGCTGGTGGATATTTTCGACAAACTGGGGGTAATGCTGCATTTTGAGGAGCTAAAAGCCTTTAACGATTCTTACATGCTCAATCCTCGCTGGCTAACGCATGGCGTTTACACCTTGATGAACGCCAAACAAGCGCGGCTCAACGATCAAGACATGGTGAACATATTAAAAGCCGCACCCGTTCAAGATGAGCATCAGCATTTACTGAGCTATCCGCCGGACAAATGCTTGTTCATCAGCAAAGCCATGCAGCGTTTCCGGTTGTGTTACCCGTTGCCGAATGGCGCAAACGCCTTGTTGATACCCGCTTTGCTGTGTGACGAATTGCCCCGCTATCCGTCGGAATTACAAGACGAAACAACCCTTCGTTTTGAATTTGCTTTTAATGGCTTCTTGCCTCGTAACCTCATCGGCGAGTTTATGGTCAGCCGCCATGAAGAAATCAAAGACGATTTGCAAAGCCAGCGCGGTGCGGTGTTTGCCAGTAAAACATTACAAGCCGAAGCCTTGGTGGAAGCCGATTACCATCGCCGTTTATTGGTGATGCACGTCTATGGACGCGATGCCAAAGATTATTTGATGATTTTGTATGATGCGATGATTGCGGTCTTTGGCGAATTAGATTTGGATTATCGGGAATGGGTGGATTTGCCGAGGTCGGCTCTTGACACAAATACTCTTGAAAGGGAGCTATTGAAACTTGGCAACAAAGTTGAAAAAGCCGAATACAAGCAATTGATAGAAACAGCGAAGGACAACCAAGCCAAATTTATATCGGCATCTGGCTTGAAATATGATGTGAAAAATGTCTTAGGCTATTTATTATCGGAAGCCAAACAAACTAAGCAAGGCATCACCAATCATTTCTATGGTGCTAACCCAACAGTCAACCAAATAAAGGAACAGCTCATGAGCAACCAATCTATAACTATCAGCCACAGCACCATCCACGGCTCAGTTTTAGCGGCTGAAAAAATACAAAACTGTTTTAACAACCTGCAAACCTCTATCGCAGACGATGCCGTGAAAACCGTGCTAAAAGATTTGCTAACCGAAATCCAATCCCTAAACAGCAAAGTCCCTGCCGCCCAAGCCGCAGTTGTAGAAAATCTTGCCGAAGAAGCCGAAGCCTTAATCGCCGAAAGCAGCCGTGAACAGCCCAGAAAACGCTGGTATCAAGCCAATTTGGAAGGCATTAAAGAGGCGGCGGTAACGCTGTAAGAAGTCGGTGAACCCATATTAAATCTGGCGAGTAAATTGAGCGAGTTATTGATATAAATCCATAAAAATGAATGGTATTGGTTAATTAAAAACACACCCCTAACCTTTCAGCATTCAAATTAAAGACATATCCTGTTGCTATACTGCTGCCATACAAACACAAACATCTTCCTGCATTCAGCAAAACCAAGCATTTCAGTGTGGCATAGTTACTGCTTTTATCAAACCGCACAGCCACATTCATAGACAAGGCAATCAAAGCTTGTTCGTCAGCAAAATTTTTGGTTACGCCAAGCTTAGAAAAGGAATAGTATCAGCCTTCTTTTTTCTGCATGATTGAAAAACACGCGTTTACCTGAAGACCATGCTTTCTATCCTAAACCGGCATGGACAAAAAAATCATAATTTCTTAATTCTGGAGGTTTTTATGGCAACTATTACAGGCACTGCCGGCAATAATACGATCAATACCGTTACAACTTCTGCCGGCGTAGTCGGTGGCCCGGCTACGGCGCTGAGCGATACTATCTATGGCTTGGCGGGCAACGATAATATCGACGCCGGTGTTGGTGATGACTATGTCTATGGCGGGGATGGCAACGATACGATAGTCGGGGGATTCGGCAACGATTATCTGACCGGGGATGCCGGTAATGACAGCATTAACGGCGGCGATGGCAACGATAATATCTACGGTGGCGATGGCGACGATACCTTGCTTGGCGGCACCGGGAATGACTCTATTGACGCAGGCTATGGCCTGGGGTCTATTAATGGTGGCGATGGTGACGACACTATTTACATTAGCGACAGCTTTGTTGCCGCTTCAGTTAAAGGCGGTATTGGCTACGACAGGCTCTATATCAATTATGCGGAAACCGATCTCGGTATCACGATTAATTTACTGTCGTCCGGTTTTGAGTTTATTGATTCCGGGGTTGGTGACGACAGCATTGACGGTTCTACCCAAACCACGGGCGTGACTATCAACAGTGATTTCGGCAATGACAATATCAAAGGCAGTAATTTAGCCGACACTATTGATGCGGGCGAAGGTAACAACACGGTGACTGCCAATAACGGGGATGATTATGTGTATGCCTATACCGGCAATGACAGCATCCTGGGTGGAGGCGGAGCTGACTATATCAGCGCAGGGGCAGGCAATAATACTGTCGATGGTGGCGATGGTGCTGACAATATTATTACCGGTCTTGGTAACGATACTATTTTGGGTGGCGTCGGTATTGGCAATGACAGTATCAATGCTGGCGGCGGTGCCGACAAAGTCAATTCAGGCGATGGTAACGACACCATTTATATAGATGGTAATGTCAATGTGGCGGCATTAAAGGCAGGACTCGGCACGGATACCGTTTATGTCGGCTATGTCGGCAACAAAACCAAAGGCTTATCGCTCAACCTGACAACAACCGGAATCGAAAACATTTATGGTAGTGGTGGTGCAGACAACTTCAATGGCGCTACCCAGGCCGTCGCCCTTACTATCAATGGCAACGGCGGTGACGATACGCTGACCGGAGGCAGCCTGTCCGATAATATTGATGGCGGTGAGGGCAATAATGTTTTAACTGGTAATGATGGCGACGATTCTATTTATAGCGGCTCCGGTAACGACACCGTCAATGGCGGACTAGGCAGCGATTACATCAATGCCGGCGCTGGAAACAATGTCGTAAAGGGTGATGTAGGTGCGAACACGATCACAACCGGCATTGGTGCAGATTCCATTACCGGGGGCGATGGCAACGACGCCATCAACGCTGGCGGCGGAGCCGATAGTGTTGATGGCGGGCTGGGCGACGACAATATCAGTATCGATGGCTTTATTGCTTCCCTTCAGGCAGGTGACGGCTACGATACCGTGACTATCGGTGATACCGGCGATAAAACTATCGCGTTGAGCCTCAATTTATTGACAGCGGGCGTGGAAAGGATTTATGGCAGCGCGGGTGACGATAATTTCGACGGTTCCACACAAACCGTGGCGGTTACGCTGGACGGTAGGGATGGCGATGACACTTTGGCAGGCGGCATCGGTAATGACAATATTACCGGCGGTAACGGCAATAACAAGCTGTCCGGCAATGATGGTATCGATAACATCTATGGCAGCCAAGCAGGCGATGACCTCATCGACGGCGGTAACGGTGACGACACCATTTATGCCTATAGCGGTAATAACACGGTGCTAGGCGGTGCCGGAGCCGATTACATTGATGGCGGAGCCAACACAGACAATCTGTCTGGCGGGCTTGACAATGACACCATCCACGGACGCAACGGCGCTGACATTATCAATGGCGATGATGGCGACGACACTCTCTATGGGGAAACCGGAAACGACACTATATCGGGTGGCCTTGGCACAGATATTTTGAATGGCGGCTTGGGAATTGATACTGTTGACTATCACTTTTCGGCAGTCGGTGGCACTATCAATCTGGCAACCCAGCAAGCCGTCATCAATGCGGTAACAGAGAATTTTGTTTCGTTCGAAAATGCTAATGGTACACAGGGCAATGATGTCATCACCGGCTCCATTGGCGACAATAAGCTGCTTGGCTTTGAAGGTAATGACAACATTACCGCTGGCACAGGCAACGACCAACTCTACGGCGGCTTGGGCAAAGACATACTTACCGGCGGGACCGGCGCAGATAAATTCGTCTTTGATACAACGCCAAACACCGTTACCAATATCGACAACATCAAAGATTTCACCGTTGCCAGCGACAAAATCGTGCTCGAAAATGCCATCTTCACCAAGTTTGCTGCTGTGGGCGCGGTTGCTGCCGCGAACTTTGTTAAAGGTGCGGGTGCTGTGGCGCTGGATGCCAATGATTACCTCATCTATAACACCACAACAGGTATCTTGTCATACGATGCAGACGGCAGCGGTGCTGGTGTTGCGCAGCAGGTAGTGACGTTAACCGGAATTCCTGCCTTGAGCGCAACAGATTTCCTGATAGTTTAAAACGTAAATCCCGTTACTTACCAGGCCGGTTTCGGCCTGGTAATTTAACACCTCATCAGGCCGCAAAACTTTGTCGCCTGCGCCTTTAAGTGGCGGTTGCCGCGCTTCCCACAACCTCAAGCCGGTAAGTATTCCGCCCCTGTTGTTTGGACTGGTAAAGCAATTGGTCAGCAATCTGCAGCAAAGTATCTGTTGAACTGTCGCTATCAGGAATCACAGTAACAGCTCCCATACTGATGGTAACAAACTCAGCTGTCATGGAACCGGCATGAGGAATGCGAAGCTCCTGCAATCGGACATGGATTTTCTTAATCACAATTTCAGCACCGGCAGCATCGGTATTTGGCAGAATGATAGCAAACTCCTCGCCGCCGTAACGGGCAACCAGATCGGTAGATATCCTGATACCTTCCTGAAGAGCCTGCGCGATTTGTTTCAAACACTGGTCGCCGGCAAAATGCCCATAGGTGTCGTTAAATGACTTAAAATGGTCAACATCACACATAATCAGTGACAAGGGCTTGGCATGGTACTTAAGATATTGCCATTCCTGATCGAGGTATTCATTAAAATGACGGCGATTGGCCAGTTGCGTGAGTTCGTCAATCGTCGCCAGTTCCATCAGTTTCGTATTGGCGGCTTGCAGATCCTGGTTGAGCTGGAGCAATTCGTTGGTTTGGTGGTCAATGAGTTCCTGCATTTGCTGCATGACATGGTACATCTCTGATGGATCGAGCAGTTTGAGCAGTTGAGTCTGGGTAATAATTCCAGCCAGTTTGCCGTTAGACTCGGTTGCAACGAGACGGCGAACTTTTAGATCCTGCATTTTTTGATGGACACTCCAAAGCGAATCCTGGGAATGTACCGTTGATAACGGTTTACTCATGACTGCTTGCGCAGAAACCTTGTCGAAATCCAGGCCCATTGAATGGAAGCGAACTGTATCGCGTTCAGTTACAATGCCGATCGGAACAAGGCTCTTGTCCTCATTGATAACAACACAACTGACCCGATGGCGAGCCATTTTTTGCGTCAGGCTGAAAATTGATTCATCCGGTAAGCCATGAATTATCTTTTTCTCCATAACCTCGGCGACCCGGATATAGCGCAACAGGTATTCCGGCTTTAAATGGTTACGGACACTTTCCGGTGTAGCGACACCTATCACTTGATTGTTATCGTCTAAAACAGGGACATGACGGATTTTGTGCTGGTTAAACATCCGCGACACCGAGAATATATCAATGACTTCGGAAGATTTTAGCGTAATCACATTGCGGGTCATCAGCTCAGCCAGGGTCAGCATTGCCAGCGGTGTTTTGGATGAGATAAGACGCACAACGTCCCGCTCGGTAAAAATACCTACTAGCTGCTGGTCTTCAACAACCAGCACACAGCTTGCCCGTGCCTCAGACATTTTGGTAACAGCCTTAGCAAGAGAGGTTTGCGGCGAGAGCGTCAAAGCTGATGGTTGAATAATCGATTCAACTGTTATTTGCATAGAAAAAGTGTTTTTTTGTGACAAGAGCCTTAAACCTCTATGGTTTCTTACTTTCTGGTATTGCAAAATTACGGACAAATTCAATAGCACAGGCTTGTTATAATATGCACTTTAATAAAATACGGAAAATAAAATATGCTATCTTGTCGCAAGATCAGGCTTGTAAATTGCTATTATACAATTCATTACAAAAATAACGGATGCTTATTTATGATATTTCTGGTACCCAAAGGAAATTGATTTTGACAAACGTACAAGATATTACCAGCCCGATGAGTGCATCGGAAAAACGCGCCACATGGTCTTTGGCAAGCATCTATGCCTTGCGTATGCTGGGCCTGTTTATGATTTTACCGGTGCTGTCCCTGTTTGCCGCACAGCTTGAAGGCTCAACACCGGCACTGATCGGCCTGGCGATGAGTATCTATGGATTGCCGCAAGTGCTTTTGCAAATCCCTTTCGGCCTGTTATCGGATCGGTTTGGCCGCAAAAAAGTTATCGTGTTCGGTCTGGTGCTGTTTCTGGCGGGCAGCATCATCGCTGCACTTTCAACAACTATTTACGGCGTCCTGGTGGGCCGGGCATTACAAGGTGCAGGAGCAATTTCTGCGGCCATTATGGCCCTGGTCGCTGACTTGACCCAGGAAGTCCACCGCACCAAGGCGATGGCTATCATTGGTGCCAGTATCGGCGCATCGTTCGGCATCGGCATTACATTGGGACCGGTTATCGCCCACTTCGGCGGCGTACAAAGCGTGTTTGGATTAACCGCGGTGCTCACTTTCCTGGCTATCCTGGCAGTGCTTTACCTTGTTCCCGATCCGCAAAAATCCAGATTGCACCGCGATGCCGAATTTGTACCGGGCGATATGATGAACGCACTGAAAAATCCGGATTTGCTGCGACTGGATTACGGTATTTTTACGTTGCACATGATCCTGATGGCAATCTTTGTGGTTGTGCCTTCACAAATGCGGGCAGCAGGCTTGGCAGCCGGGCATGAATGGCAGGTTTACCTGCCGGTTTTTGTCATTTCAATGGCTTTCGCGGTACCGTTCGTGATTGTCTCAGAAAAAAAACGCAAGATGAAACAGGTGTTTATCGGTGCAATCGCGGTATTGATGCTTGCCGAACTGGGCTTGTCCCAGTTTCATCAGCACCTTGTCGGTATTATCGGTTTCCTGTGGCTGTTTTTTTCCGGCTTTAATTTGCTGGAAGCAACACTGCCGTCCCTGGTCTCTAAAACCGCACCCGCGGATTTAAAAGGCACAGCGATGGGCGCTTATTCAAGCTGCCAATTTATGGGACTGTTTGTCGGCGGCTTGGTGGGCGGCTGGTTTAACGGCAAATTCGGCGTAACAGCGGTGTTTTTGTTTTGCAGCGTTGCCGCATTGAGCTGGTTACTGGTATCGATCAGCATGAACCCGCCCCGCTATTGGGCCAACCTGCTTATTTCACTGGAGCGCCTTAACCAACAGGACGCCAATGACTTTGTGGCAAAATTGCTGAAAATTAATGGCGTCGAAGAAGTAACGCCGCGTTACGATGAAGCCGTCGCTTATCTCAAAGTTGATAATCAACAATTGGACAAGGATCAGTTGCAGGCTTTGATTTCGTTCTATGAAAATTTTGCGGGTGGAAAAGCTTAGCTTGAGAGTAAGGTATTGTTATCGCGCTTAAAAAGCGCTCCCACAAACAAAGTTTTTATCAGTGATTGTTTACAAACGAGATATACCCCGCCGTGCCTGAAAAACCCCACAGCCGCGACTTGCGCAAGGGTCGCTACTCGGAGCGTAACCGGATTTACCATGTCCGCACGTCCACCAAGGACAAACAACCCCTGTTCTTCGATTTCTATCTGGGTCGCGTGGTAGTGCATAGCCTGCGCTTCCTGCACGAACGCGGCGACGTCGCAAGTCTGGCTTTTGTGGTAATGCCTGACCATCTGCACTGGTTGTTCCAGTTGACTGGGGAACAACCACTAGAAAAAATCATGCATTCCTTGAAACGCCATACTTCAAAAATCATCAATCAGCACTTGGGCATCGCAGGCGAGACAGTTTGGCAGGCAGGCTATTTTGACCGTGCTTTGCGGGCAGATGAAGATATCCGCATAGTGGCCCGTTATATTGTCGCCAATCCTCTACGAGCTGGACTTAGCCAACACATAGGGGATTATCCCTTGTGGGACGCAATTTGGCTGCAAGATAGTAATAGTCTGTAGCCCAACATTTTGTGGGAGCGGTTTTTAACCGCGACCGAATACTGACTAATCCCCCTAGTCCGCTGTCGCGCTTATAAAGCGCTCCCACATAGCAGGCTTTATATCCCATGCAATTTACGCTTACGCCAGAAAGTTGCGCGACTCATGCCTAATAACTGGGCCGCTGATGTGACCAAGCCATTGCTTTGCTCAAGCGCTTGACGAATTGCAATGCTTTCTTCTGTTGCCGATAACGGCAAACCTGGCCTGGATTGCTGGCTTTTATGGTTGGAGCTATCAGCCTCCCTGAATTCCGGCGGTAGTTCAGACAATCGTAAAGTCGTACCCCTTCCTACTGCAAAGGCATATTCGATAACATTATGCAGTTCCCTGATATTACCCGGCCATTGGTAATCCAGAAGAACGCGCATGGCCTGTGGATCAATCCGTTCAATTTGCCTGAAATTATCGGCATTATGCATCTGGATAAAATGCCACAACAACAAACTGACATCTTCCCGGCGTTCGCGTAACGGCGGGATAAAGATAGGCACAACTCTTAATCGGTACATCAAATCCTCGCGGAAACGCCCGTTTTTTACTTCTTCGCGTAATGAGCGATGCGTTGCGGCGACGATACGCACATCAGCGTCGATTGAGTGGTCGCCGCCTACCGGGATATAGTTTCTTTCCTGTATCACTCTAAGCAATTTGGCCTGCAATTCCAGCGGCAATTCAGCCACTTCATCCAGAAATAAAGTGCCGCCATGCGCACGCTGGAACAGTCCTTTATGATCCTTGATCGCTCCGGTAAACGCCCCGCGCGAATGCCCGAATAATTCGCTTTCCAGCAAATTGCTGCTTAAAGCCGCACAATTTATCGCCAGAAAGGGTGCATCACGGCGCGCACTCAGGTTATGGATGGCTTTGGCTACCAACTCCTTGCCGGAACCGCTCTCGCCTCTTACCAGTACCGTTGCTTCTGTTTCGGCGGCATTTTGAATAATCTGGAAAACTGCTTTCATCGCTGGCGAACGGCTTAATATCCCGCAAAAATTTTGCTTTGCATCGACAGGTGTTTTCGGCAGGGTATTATTTGATGGCGATTCTAAACAAGGTAAAAGCAATCCTATACCCCCGACAAATAGGCCATCCTTGTTGTGCAAAATCCGGGTAATTTTTTTTACTTCAATAGCATTTGCTGCCATCGTTGGGATTTTGCTTCGCTGCGTTATGTTATTATCAGCTTCGGTAATTATATATTCCGGCAAGCACGATTTCGCTATAGCATCTGCCTGTTTAAGGCCCGATAACTCTTCCAGCCCAAGCGACCAAAAGAGAACTTTCTGATTCTGGTCAATCACATACAGCGCCAGCGAATCACAAAGATCAAGCAGGCTGAAAAGCAATGCCGTACTATCCAGTTGCCCCAGCCATTCGTGATTTCGTTCGAAAAATAATTCTGTCTGTTGCATTTGTTTCACCTGTTGTTTCAGTTCGTGATACATCTGTTTCAATGAAACAATAATTGAAACACATAAGCCAAAGCAAGTGCTATTTTTTATAGTTAAATTAAGACCTTAATAACTCGCTCACCTTTGGCACACTATTAGCTATAGTAACTATATGATGATTCAGATTATGCGCTTGCAGTCAATCTTGCACCTGCCAGAATGAATGCGGAACAACCCTTAAAATCCACCAAACAGAGAAACAATATGATATTCAAACAATTATTTGATCAAGAAACCTGGACCTACACCTATTTAATTGCTGATCCGGTCAGCAAGGATGCCGTGTTTATCGATCCTGTCAACACCCATATTGACGACTATATCGCCCTGCTGGAAGAACACGGCCTGCAACTGAAATATTCACTGGAAACCCATGTCCATGCCGACCATATCACGGCAAGCGGTCTGTTGCGTCAACGTCTTGGCGCACAAACGGCAGTCAGCCAGCTGTGCGGAGCAGAAACGGCGGACATACAAATCCAGGATGGCGATATTTTTGAATTTGGCGACGGCGAGCAGATTAAAGTGATCGCTACACCGGGGCACACGCGTGGCAGCATTTCCTTTTTATGGCGGGATCGGGTGTTTACCGGAGATTCCCTGTTTATCGGCGGTTGCGGACGTACTGATTTCCAGGGTGGCGATGCCGGTGCACTGTATGACTGCATCACCCAACGCCTATTTACCTTGCCGGATGAAACACTGGTTTATCCCGGCCATGATTATCAACAACGCTGGGTCAGCAGCATCATACAGGAACGCACAACTAACCCGCGCCTGGCAGGTAAAACCCGCGAGCAATTCATTGAAATCATGGCTAACCTGAATTTACCGAAGCCGCGCCTGATTGATGAGGCCGTACCCGCAAACCGTTATTGCGGGCTGGATGAAAATGAACGCCAAGATGCTGTCGTGCTGAGAGACACCACGCGTCCGCTTCGCGTGGCAACAACAACGCAGGATCTGGTCGCCGCCGCCAAACAGCAAATTACCGAAGTTAATGTCACTACAGCCAAACAGCTAATAGCTGAAGGTAATATCGTTATCGTCGATACCCGCGAAGAAAGCGAATATAGCGAAGGCCATCTGGATAATGCGCTGCTGTTACCGCGCGGTGTGCTGGAATTTAAAATCGGCACTATTCCGCAACTGGCTGACAAATCGAAAGCAATACTGATTTATTGCCGCACAGGCGGACGCGCCTCACTGGCGGCGCAAACCATGCAAACCTTAGGTTATACCAATGTGCTGTCAATTGCCGGTGGCTTTGAAGCATGGCAAAAGAGTGATGCCTGAATTATGAGTTGACTTGGAAGGTGTTTTAGGTAAAAAGTAGATGCAGGTTTAAGGTAAATAAAGACGTTTTTGAAGCCTTTCGCCTTTTATCCTGCAATCCAAATAATAACAACACTATTAACAACTCGGAGGAATTTATGTCTCAGCAACACCATACCCTATTGATCGTCGGCGGCGGCGCGGCCGGCGTTTCCATAGCCAATAATATTCGCCGTCAGAAAGCTGACATTGATGTTGCGATTATTGAACCATCTGAAAAGCATTACTACCAGCCCGGCTTCACTATTATCGGCGGCGGCGCTTATACCTTAAAACAGACTACCAAAAATGAAGCCGACTTAATTGGTCCCGGCATTGCCTGGATTAAGGATTACGCAGAAACTTTCCAGCCGGATGAAAACACTGTCAGCTTGCGTTCCGGCGACACCATCAGCTACGACTATCTGGTCGTTTGCCCTGGCTTGCAACTGGATTGGGATAAAATCAAAGGCCTGAGAGAAACTCTGGGTAAAAATAATGTTTGCAGCAACTATTCGCCTGATACCGTGGAATATACCTGGGAATGCCTGCAGAACATAAGCTCGGGTACTGCACTATTCACACAACCGCCGATGCCGATTAAATGCGCCGGTGCGCCGCAAAAAATCATGTATCTGGCAGCGGACCGGTTCCGTAAAAAAGGCATCCTGGATAAGTTCTCAATTGAGTTCCTTAATGCCGGCCCCGCTTTATTCGGCGTACCGTTTTTTGCCAAAGCCTTAAGCAAGGTGGTTGCCGATTACGGTATAAAAACCAGCTTTAACCATAACCTAGTTGCGATAGACGGCGAATCCAAAACAGCTGTTTTTGAAACAACCGACAGCGAAGGCAACAAGCAACAAATCAGCAAACAATTTGATTTTATTCACGTTACCCCTCCACAAAGCGCACCGGATTTCATTAAGAAAAGTCCGCTGGCTAATGCAGCAGGCTGGGTCGATGTCAATGAGAACACCCTGCAACACAACAGATACGCAAACATTTTCGGACTCGGCGATGCCGGCTCGACGCCCAATGCCAAAACTGCAGCCGCTGTACGCAAGCAGGTTCCGGTGGTCGTGGACAATATCCTGAACCTGCTTAACAGCAAAGAGCTTGAATACAAATACGATGGTTATGGCTCCTGCCCTTTAACCACATCATTAAATACCGTGATGCTGGCAGAGTTTTCCTATAACGGCAAAGTAACACCTTCTTTCCCGTTCCTGGATCCGAGAAAAAACCGTTTTATCTGGTGGCTAGGCAAAACAACCGGTTTCCCCTGGCTGTACTGGCACATCATGCTCAAAGGTTATCGCATCGATATTCCGCATCTGGAATGTTATGCCAAGAAATTTATCGACAAGGAATAGCGCCCGCATTCCCGAGTGGATTAGAGAATAGAGAGGCCCGTGATTCATTAACTGCACCACGAAAGACACGAAGCTCCAGCAAGCCCTCGTGCCCTTCGTGGCTTTATGACCCGCGTGAAAAGCCGCTTTCATAACAATGACGCAGGAACGCAGGTACTAATAAAATTTTTACATCCACCCGTTAATACTGTAATGCCTTATTCAAAAAGCAAATTATCCCAATTCGCCCCCTTTCTTCCCATCATCGGCTGGCTAAAAAACTATAGCCGCCAGGATCTTAACAGTGACCTGTTTGCCGGCATCATCACGGCCATTTTGCTGGTTCCGCAAGGCATTGCCTATGCGATAATCGCGGGCTTGCCGCCGCAATTAGGATTGTATGCCAGCATTCTGCCACCGGTAATTTATGCACTGTTAGGCACCAGCCGCACTTTATCTGTTGGCCCGGTATCCATTGCGGCAATCATGATTGCCGACGCTTTAACCACGCCCGAAGTCAGTGCCTTGGGCAATGTCGTACAAAGCGCGCTGATCCTGTCAGCCGAAAGCGGCCTTATCCTGTTATTAATGGCACTGTTACGCATGGGCAGACTGGTTAATTTTATCAGTCACCCGGTGCTCGCAGGTTTTACCAGCGGTGCGGCCCTATTGATAATCGGCGGCCAAATACCGCAGTTGGCCGGACTGAAACCACCATCATGCGCGATAAATATCGCTTGTTATACTGCCCTGGTTCAGGATGTTAATCCGGTATCATTATTGATAGGCGTATCGTCACTGGTTCTATTGATAATATTCGGCAAGCCGATCACGTTAGCTCTAAAACAAGCCGGCGTTAACCTCACTCTGATAACAGCGATCAGTAAATTCGGGCCACTCCTGACAGTTATCCTGTCCAGTCTGGCGGTCGGTTATTTCAATCTGACCGAACAACACGGCATACAGGTTATAGGCAAGCTGCCGACCGGTTTTCCTGAACCCAGCCTGGATTTTGTTAACGTGAAAAAATTCAGGCTGTTATTGCCTTACGCGGCTTTTATCGCTCTGATCGCCTATGTGGAAAGTGTCGCGATTGCCAAAGTCACCGCCAATCTCAGAGGCGAAAAAATCAATCCCAACCAGGAATTGATTGCACTGGGCGTAGCGAATCTGGCCGCAAGCGTATCTGGAGGAATGCCGGTTGCCGGTGGCTTCAGTCGTACCATGGTGAATTTCTCTGCAGGAGCCCGCACCCAAATGGCTATGCTGATTGCCGCCGGTATTCTTGGCCTTGCCGTCAGTTTATTCAGTCAGTGGTTTGCAAACATTCCCAAGGCCGCATTGGCCGCAATTATCCTGGTCGCTATCTTCCGCTTAGTCAGGATCAGGCATATCTTCTACACTTGGCAATATGATCGCGGCGACGGCCTAGCCGAAGTTGCCACCTTGTTGGGTGTTTTAGCATTGGGCATCGAAGAAGGCATAATGCTGGGCATTGTCCTTACCGTAGCCAGCCAGCTGAACAAAAGCAGCCATCCACATATTGCGGTAGTCGGGCGTATACCTGAAACCGAGCATTACCGAAATATCAAACGCCACAGCGTGGAAACCTGGCATCATTTATTATTGGTCCGCATTGATGAAAACATTACTTTTGCCAACATCAATTTCATTGAAGACTATCTTGCCGATGAATTAAGACGGCAGCCGGACACGAAACACATCGTCCTGATCCTTACCTCGGTCAGCGATATAGACTCGACCGCGCTGGAAGCGCTGGAGAACTTAAGCCACGCCCTACAGGCCTCCGCAATAACGTTGAATATTGCCGAAGCAAAAGGGCCGGTACAGGACAAACTGGAAAAAACCGATTTTCTTGACCAATTAAAACCCGGCAAAGTATTTTTTCGTACCGAAGATGCGGTTAAGGCTCTGGGGTAAGCCGGATTATGTCCATCAATCGAAAATTTGCCGGACTGGACGGAATGCGGATTACTGGAGTTAGGTTCTGTTGACGTTTTGTCGAAAAATAATGCTACATTTTTCAGCATCCTAAATATTAAACTTTGTTTTTATCACGTCATTCCGGCATGGATTGCCGGAATCCAGAGGCCATGGATGGCTTCCCTGCGGTCTGGATACCACCATTCCTTGGCGACATGACGATAACCTGTTGATTTTGTCTTGATGAATCTTGGCAAAAATGCCAGAGCTTGCTGCTGTATTCGCAAGCTCAGTTTCTTGTCTGCCAATTCGGAAAAGAACACGGCGAAATCACGTATTGTTTCAATAACTGCTCAATGCCTCGCGCGCAAATGGCTTTTCGGCTCGACGATAAAGGCTGTGTTAATCGAACTATTGGTATAAGCAATACATCAATATCCTGTTCGTTACCGCTACGCTTAATTGGCTGAGCTGTAATTCACTGTTTTTTTAATTTCTTATCGCTTTTTGCCTGGCTGTATCACGCAATTCTTATTGCCAGTTGCTCACCGGTTTTTTGCCAGGCAACAGCCAAGCTCACCACTAACACTAATTCGCCTATTCTGCCAGATTTGCTTAACTTAACAGCCATAAGCTTAACGCTATGAAACGGCTTGCTCTAACGCGTAAGAAGTGCGTACTATATAACGGGTAATAGCTAGCTTGAAAAGTCAGTATATTTCATATACTTCATGCATTTATATTTAAGAGTACTACTAAAAACCGAATATGTTCGTGGCGATTTATGGGCTTGTCGAGCAACCGAATTATGATCAGACCAATATTTTAGAGCCATCCTTAACTTAAAGGTAACGCAGCTTGGACTACAAGCGTAATAGGTCTTTAATTGCTATTATCAATAAGGAATTGATTTTATTATACTGTTTTTGCAGATATGTATCGTATTTAAACCCTGACTCTTGTTTTTCATAAACCAATTTAACCTATTTGAGGAGCATACCGTGGCTATATCCATCATTTCCGCCGACAACATCATCGTCAGTGAAGGCGATGCCTTTGCCGATTTCATCGTGCGCCTGGATGCGCCCAACACCGGCACGGTGACCGTCAATTATTCAACTTTTAGTGAAACTGCCAGTAAATCCAGCGATGTTGTCGGCCTAACCGGTACGCTCACCTTCGCCGCCGGCGAGACCGCCAAGACCGTGCGTATGGCATTGGTCAACGACACTGCCGTTGAAGGTACCGAAAGCTTCGGCCTGGAATTATCCGGCCCCAGCGCCAACGCCACTCTCGCCCATAATATCGCTACCGCCACCATTATTGATAATGATGCACCGACGGGTACGCCGGTGGTAAGCATTAATGATTTCGTTATTGACGAGGCCGCCAAGACCGCCAGCTTCGTCATCACTCTGGACAGACCGGGCACCAGCACGGTAGTGATGAAATATGCCACTCAAAACGGTACGGCACTGGCCGGTTCGGATTATGTCGCCACCAGCGGCACACTCAGCTTCGCACCCGGCGAAACCGCCAAAACCGTCTTCGTTACCCTGCTCAACGACAGTCTCGCCGAAACCAGTGAAGCCTTCAATCTGGTGCTGTCCAACCTGTCCGCCGCTACCAGCGCCGATCCGGTGGGCACCGCCATTATCTACGAAAACGATGCGCCCAAGGTTGCCAGCTCCATCATTTCCGCGGACAACATCACCGTCAGCGAAGGCGATGCCTTTGCCGATTTCATCGTGCGCCTGGATGCGCCCAACACCGGCACGGTGACCGTCAATTATTCAACTTTTAGTGAAACTGCCAGTAAATCCAGCGATGTTGTCGGCCTAACCGGTACGCTCACCTTCGCCGCCGGCGAGACCGCCAAGACCGTGCGTATGGCATTGGTCAACGACACTGCCGTTGAAGGTACCGAAAGCTTCGGCCTGGAATTGTCCGGCCCCAGCGCCAATGCTACCCTCGCCCATAATATCGCTACCGCCACCATTATTGATAATGATGCGCCGACGGGTACGCCGGTGGTAAACCTGAGCGATGCCGTAGTTGATGAAAATGATGGTTTGGCATACATCACCGTCAGTTTGGACAAGCCCAGCCTTAGTGGGGTAACAGTGAATTATGCTATCCAGAACGTGACGGCAACGGGCGGCGCGGATTTTATCAATTTTCCTGCTCAAACTCTGAGTTTCCTTCCAGGAGCAACAGCAAAGCAGATAATTGTGGGTCTGCCGGGCGATACGGTTTCGAAACCCGACGAAATTTTCGATGTGGTCGCAACCAGCGTCACTGGTGCAACCCTCGGTGACAGCCGCAGCCATGTTGTCATCGCTGGCAATGACGCTGCGCCCCTCGCCACTTCTACCATCAGCGTAGCCGATGTGGCGGCCGTTGAGAATGATGGCTTTGTTGATTTTTTAGTCCGGCTGGATACACCCAACACCAGTCCGGTAACAGTCAATTACCAAACCAACAGCGGCACAGCCAGCAAATTCAACGATATTGTCAGCCTAACCGGTAAGCTCACCTTCGCCGCCGGCGAGACCGCCAAAACCGTACGTATAGCATTGGTCAACGACACCGCCATTGAAGCGATGGAAAATTTTATCCTGCAATTGTCCAGCCCGAGCGCTAACGCCATACTAGGAAACAGCACAGCCACAGCAACCCTTATCGATGATGACAGCGCGGCTCCGGCAACACCCATTGCTATCGCCGGAACTGCCGGGCCGGACATCCTGCGAGGCACGCGCTTTGCCGATGCGCTTACCGGTGTTGGCGGGAATGATGTGTTGATTGGCAATGGCGGCGCCGACAGTATGGCGGGTGGAACAGGCAACGACACTTACCTGATTGAGGATGCCGGCGACACCTATACGGAAGCCGCCAATGCAGGTACTGATACCGTTATCAGCTACCTGGCTGCGCTGACCCTGAATAGTAACGTTGAAAACCTGACGTTGGCGGGCAATGCCCTGAGCGGAACCGGTAATTCACTGGTGAATAAAATCACCGGCACCGACACCGCCAATACACTGGATGGTGGTACTGGGGCGGATGTTCTAAACGGTGGACTTGGCGATGATACCTATATCGTGGACAACAACGGTGACACTGTAGTGGAAGTCGCTGGAGGAGGTACAGATACCGTCAAGAGCTCGGTCAACTACACGCTGGGCACTAACGTAGAAAAACTGACTTTGACCGGAGCAGCGGCGCTTAACGGTACCGGTAATACGCTGAACAATCTGTTAACCGGTAATGCCGCCGCTAATACGCTGGATGGCAAAGCCGGTGCAGACTCGCTGGCCGGCGGCCTGGGCAATGACACCTATATTGTCGATAACGTCGGCGATGTGGTGACCGAAACTTCGTCATTGGCAACCGAGATTGATTTGGTCAACAGTTCTGTTAGCTACACCTTGACCGCTAATATAGAAAAACTGACCTTGACCGGAACGGCGGCGCTTAACGGTACCGGCAACACATTGAACAATGTATTGACCGGCAATGCCGCCGCTAACACGCTGGATGGCAAGGCCGGCGCAGACTCGCTGGCCGGCGGCCTGGGCAATGACACCTATATTGTCGATAATGTCGGCGATGTGGTAACCGAAACTTCTGCATTGGCAGCCGAGATTGATCTGGTCAACAGTTCTGTTAGCTACACCTTGACCGCTAATTTAGAAAAGCTGACCTTGACCGGAACGGCGGCGCTTAACGGTACCGGCAACACATTGAACAATGTATTGACCGGCAATACCGCCGCCAACACACTGGATGGCAAGGCTGGTGCGGACAAGCTGACCGGCGGCCTGGGCAATGACACCTATATTGTTGATAACGCTGGCGATGTGGTGACCGAAAGCTCTACATTGGCAACCGAGATTGACACAGTGAAAAGCTCGATCAGCTATACATTAGGCACTAACCTTGAAAAACTGACGCTGACCGGTTCAGCCGCTATTAACGGTGCGGGTAACGCGCTGAATAACACACTGACCGGCAATGCGGCAGACAATGTCTTGAGCGGAGGAGCTGGTGCAGACCAGCTTAGCGGCAGCGACGGCGCAGACACCCTGTACGGCAATGAGGATGCAGACACGCTTGACGGCGGTGTCGGCACAGACTTCCTGGACGGTGGCGCCGGTACGGACAAAATGACCGGCGGTCTGGGCAATGACAGCTATATTATCGACAACGCCGGGGACGTGGTCACCGAAACCTCAACGCTGGCAACGGAAATAGACACGGTTTACAGCGCCATCACTTACACTTTGGGCGCCAATGTGGAGGTTCTGACACTGACCGGTACAGCAGCTATTAACGGTACCGGTAACACGCTGGATAACGTGATATCCGGCAATACCGCTGCCAATTTGCTAAGCGGTGGCGATGGCGCAGACCAGCTTAACGGCAACGCCGGCGCAGACACGCTTCAAGGCGGTACTGGCACAGACTTCCTGGACGGTGGCGCCGGTGCGGACAAGATGACCGGCGGCCTGGGTAATGACAGCTATATTGTTGACAACACCGGGGACGTGGTCACCGAAACATCAACACTGGCAACGGAAATAGACACCGTTTACAGCGCCATCACTTACACACTGGGAGCAAATCTGGAAATCCTGACGCTGACCGGTACAACGGCCATTAACGGTATCGGTAACACACTGGATAATGCCTTGTACGGCAATAAGGCGGCCAATATTTTAAGCGGTGGGGCAGGCGCAGATCAGATGACCGGCGGTTTGGGAAACGATACTTATGCGGTTGATAACGTTGGCGATGCAGTTACCGAAACTTCCACGCTGACCACCGAGATTGACACTGTCAACAGTTCTGTCAGCTACACATTAGGCGCTAACCTGGAAAGATTGACACTGACCGGAGCGGCAGCCATTAATGGCACAGGTAATACACTGAGTAATATTTTAACCGGCAATACCGCCGCTAACAAACTGACCGGCGGTGACGGCGCCGACCTGCTCATTGGCGGAACCGGTAAAGACACCTGTACCTTAACGGAAAGCGTCGCAGCTACCGATACCGTACGCATTGCCGCCGGCGATAGCTTGGTCGGCAGTTTTGATGTGGCTACCGGTTTCAAGTTGGGAAGCGGCGTTGTTTCTACCACGGGCGTTGACAAGCTCGACCTCGCCACGACAGTAGTTGCCGCCAACGCCGCTACGGTTGACGGCATTGATTCCGGTATTATCCACAGCCACAGCATTGTCAACGGCCTGATCCGCTTTGACGATGTGGACAGCTATACCACGCCATTAACCCTGACGGCTGCTGATTTGTCCAGCGTGTTCAGTTACCTGCAAAACAATATCACCAGTGCAGGCAGCACAGTGGAGTTCAACGCGTTAGGCAACACCTATGTGTTCCAGGATGGCGGTGCCAACGATACCTTGGTACAACTGACAGGCGTTACCGCCACCAGTATCACTACCACAGGGTTGGCCGTTGATGGGCTTTGGATTGTTTAATATCCTGACCACTTTAGCAATGATGAACAAGCCCCTTCACAGGGGCTTGTTTTTTAACAGCCATGCCTAATGATTCAGCAATGTTTCTCGAAAAAATAAAATGTGACCGCAACTTGGTGGCATAGCTTGAGAAGCCTTGGTTGCACAACGAGCATCAAAGTTACGCTCCGTTACTTTTCTGCTATGGCTTTCAAGTTAGCCAGACCTTCCTCATACTTAGGGCCGACGATCTTTTCCATACTGCAAAAAATACCCATTAGCTTGGAGATATACGGACTGGGACCGTACATCGCTTGTGTGACTGTCGTTGAGTCGCCCTTCGCCACTAATGTGAATTCCACGGTGTTATGCGCTTCAAAAGGTTTGATAAAATCGATTTTCAGGACAATTTTGGACGCAGGCGATGATTCAATGATCTCCATATGCCCTTGGCCGATGTTTTTGTTGCCGTTCCATTCGTATATTGCGCCTTTACCGCTGGCGGCTCCGCTGTAAGTACGCGTGAGCGCAGGGTCGACTTTTTCCCAGGGCGACCACGGCTCCCACTGGTGAAAGTCGTTGATAAGCGGAAAAATTTTCTCGGGCGGCGCTTTGATATTCGCCACGCGCTCGACTCGAAAAGTGTCGGGCCTGGTCGCAGCAAAGATCAGGATTGCAGCGATAAGAACGACAATTACGATAATAATGGTCTTGATCATTTGTTTCTCCTTACGATGTTGAAATTACGGTCAGCTTGCCCAAGGCAAAAGAGATGGGCATCACCCACTAATCTGTCGGCAACCCGTTTATCTCTATCACCGGGCGAATCTCGACAGTACCTTTGCGTACCATTGGAATTCGTGCAGCGATACCGATAGCCTCGTCAAGATCCCTGGCATCAACCAGAAAATAGCCGCCCAGCTGTTCGCGCGTCTCTGCAAATGGCCCGTCGGTCACAAATCGCTTGCCTTCGCGCACCCGGACGCTGGTTGCCAGTGTTGTCGGTTGCAGCGGGCTGGAGGCCAGATACTGGCCTTCCGCTTTGAGCTGATGCGCGAGCTGAATAGACTCGGCATAACAGGTCTCCCGCTCGGACTCATCCAGGGTTGGTTCGTCAATGTAAATCAGTAACATGTATTTCATGGATGTCTTCCTATTGCATTGTTAGCCGTTTACCGCGTTAGGCTCCATATAGAACAGCTCCCAGATATGTCCATCCAGATCCTGAAAACCATGCCCATACATAAAGCCATGATCTTGCGGTTCGTTATAGGTAGACCCGCCAGAAGCAACGGCCTTACGCACCATTTCATCGACTTCATCCCGACTCTCGGCAGACAAGCACACCAACACTTCCGTGCTTTTTGTCGCATCGCAAATAGCTTTCGGTGTAAAAGTCTTGAACTTGGCCTCGGTCAACAACATAACGAAAATATGCTCGCTGACGATCATGCAAGTGGCGGTTTCGTCAGTAAATTGCGCATTGAATGTGTAACCGAGTTGAGCAAAAAACTCAACCGCTTTATCAAGATCCTTTACCGGCAGGTTGACAAAAATTTTGGTGGACATTTTTGCTACTCAATCAATGTGTTGTTAAGTAAGTAATGACATTGATCGTGGCTCCCTGCGGGTCTTGCAGCACGCAGAAACGCCCGACATTTGGGATATCATGCGGCTGCATTAAAATCTTGCCGCCCATTTCCACGGCCAGTTTTGCGGTGGCTTCCACGTCATCCACCGTTACATATACGCTCCAAGCAGGCGGCATACCTTCGGCAGCAGGCGGTATATTCATGATGCCGCCTATCTGCTCGCCACCGTACTTCACCAGCGTGTATTCCATACCGGGTACAGGCGCGGGCTCCAGTTCCCAGTTAAAAAGCTTGCCGTAAAAACGCTTGGCAGCGTCGGCATCGGTAGTCAGCAGTTCAGACCAGCTGAACGCACCATGAAGATTACATTTGCTATCCATCACTAACTCCTTAATCTAAATAATAAAAAAATAACGATAAATTTCAGCAGGATAAGGATAAGTCTATCCTACTGCTCTAAGCGGTTATGAAATACGGCTTAAGCCATGTTCGCAGAAAAGAATGCATCCATTCTGCTTTGGTATTCGCTAGGGTCGACATCTTCGATATGCGTGGCAACCTGCCAGTGATGGCCAAACGGATCGACCATTACGCCCATACGATCACCCCAGAATTGATTTTCGGGTGGCATAGTCACTCTGGCACCGGCATCAAACGCATCGAAAAAGATAGCGTCAACATCAGGTACATAAAGATGCAGCTTGACCGGGCTGCCGCCCAGTGTTTCAGGTGCTGTAGTAGCGCATTGTGGATTTTCGTCCGAGATCATGAATATCGAATCACCGATTTTGAATTCGGCGTGGGCTATTTTTCCGCTGGGTGCATTAAGACGGAACACTTCGATAGCACCGAAAACTTTTTTATAAAATTCAAGCGCGTCGGCTGCATCCCGAACTATCAGGTATGCGCTGAAAGTATGATAGCCTTCTGGTATGGGCCTGATTTTTGTGCTCATAACGTTTTCCTGTTTAAAATTAAGTGATTGTAAATATTAATTTTTCTCAAACTCACCGCAATCGAAACAGACTGATTGGGTTAGCAGCAGAATTACTACATGGTGGACAATATTTGGTTAATCAGACGATCTACGCATTACACATCAAATTAACTTTATGCCGAGATTGAGCATCGTATGTCCCGGCATCGGCAATGCGATGACGCGGCTACGTTGCATAACCCAAACGGAGTAAAGCCTGCCCAGCTGGTAACAGTTGTAAATAGTACCTTGTCCAGCATGTTTCCAACCGCAAAAGAATTTTAAAAACGTGAACTGATCCTATTGTTGCTCATAAGCCCGCCTCAAACCTGCTATGTCGATTTTCTTCATTTGCAGCATCGCCTGCATCACTCTTCCTGCCTTTACCGGGTCAGGGTCGCTTAATAACTCAATAAGAACATTAGGCACAATCTGCCAGGACACGCCATATTTGTCATCCAGCCAAGCGCATTGATTTTCCTTACCGCCTTCGGAAAGTTTTTCCCAATACTCGTCTACTTCTTCCTGGGTTTCGCAATGTACGACAAACGAAATGGCAGGCGAGAACTTGTACATCGGGCCGCCGTTGAGTGCAGTGAATACTTGCCCATCCAGCTCGAAATTTGCTGTCAGCACTGTTCCTTTCAGTCCTGGTCCGGCATCGCCATAACGATTGACACTCAATACTTTCGAGTTCTTGAAAATAGAAACATAAAAATTCATCGCCTCTTCGGCTTGATGATCGAACCATAAGAATGGGGTGATTTTTTGCATGGGGGCTTACTCTTTTATTAAGTTAAGGGTAATAGCTGATTCTTGGTGTGTTCGCCACAATGCCATATCGCCTGCTTTGCAGTGCCGTTGCTAAACGCATTGGTGGTCATTCTGCTCACAAGTCTGCAACCAGTTCAGCAAGCTGGTCTGTGGCCTTCCCCCAGCCCTCGTGAAAACCCATTTCTTCGTGGGTTTTTCGGTCAGCCACGCTCCAGTGCAATACACGAGCGGTGTATCGGGTTTTGCCGCCTTCGTCTTCAAAGGTAATGATGCCGGTCATGAATGGTTTTTCGGAAGGTTCCCATGCCGTGGTATAGGCATCTGTAAAAACCAGGCGCTCATTCCTGACGACGTCGAGATAAACCCCTCGGTTCGGGAATTCCTGGCCTTCTGGACTACGCATCACGATCACATTGGCACCACCCGGCCTGACATCGAGTTCGGCGAAAACAACTGTCCACGGCTTTGGGCAAAACCATTGCTTGAGCAACGCGGGTTCCGTCCAGGCCCTAAACAGTTTCTCCGGTGGCGCGTCGATCAGGCGCACCAGCACCAATTCCCGGGATTCAGACGATTTTTCTTCTGGACTCATTGCGTTCTCCTCATTTAAAAATAATAAGTCGAATGGCGGAGACCAAAATCGACACTCCCGCTTTAATTTTTTTCCGGGATTATCCGATGAACCCCAACGCGTGCAGTGTTTGTGCATCCTCGGCAACCGGGCGCACCTCGACGCAGCCTATCTTTGCGCCCGGAATTCGCGAGGCCACCTGTATTGCCTCATTCAAATCCCTGGCTTCAATAAGATAATAACCGCCGAGTTGCTCTTTGGTTTCAACAAAAGGCCCGTCGGTAGTGATAACCTTGCCGTTCCGCACCCGTAATGTAATCGCGGCATTGGGCGGTAACAGCCGGTTACATCCAAGATAGTGCCCGCTTTCCCTGATGGCTTCAGTAAATTCTGTGTATTCTTCAAAGTGCTTTTCCGCCGCAGCTTCCGTCATCTGCTCCATTACGGTTTCGGCACAAATCAGGCATAGGTATTTCATTGTCTTCACCTCTGGTCGAAAAAAATCGTTTACGTCGAATAGTCGTTTGGGAAAGAGGAAATTCGACATAAGGAATCGCCGATGAGGTAAATTTTTTTTCAAAATTGGCTGTTTTCAGCACTCGCTACCCGAATCCGGTAACTCACCTAATCTTCGCTCGATAAAACGCCGCTCCGGTTCCTGCTGCGTGAGGCCGAGCGCGTATTGATAAGCTGCTTTCGCTTCAGAAAACTTCCCCAATCGCCGACACAAATCTGCCCGAGCCGAATGCGCGAGGTGATAATCAGCAAGATTGCCACGCCCAACTAAAGTATCGATAAGGGCAAGCCCGGCAGCAGGTCCGTCTCGCATAGCCACCGCTACGGCACGATTCAGCTCAATGACAGGTGACGGTTCGGCTTGCAATAAAACATCGTAGAGAGCGATGATTTGCGCCCAATCCGTAGCGGCGGCATTGGCGGCATTCGCATGAACAGCCGCAATAGCCGCCTGTATTGTGTAAAGTCCGAACTGACGTGACAATAACGCCTTCTCCACCAAAGCCGATCCTTCTGCAATCTGCTCCCTATTCCAGAGCGAACGGTCCTGATCGTCCAGCAGGATCAATTCACCGCTTGGTGAGCTGCGCGCAGCGCGGCGTGATTCGTGAAGCAGCATTAAGGCCAGAAGTCCTGACACTTCCGGTTCCGGCATCAATTCGATCAACAGTCTACCCAGGCGGATTGCTTCAGCAGAGAGATCATGACGCGTCAGCGATGCCCCGAATGAAGCGGAATAGCCCTCGTTGAACACCAGATAGACCACGCGCAAAACGCTATCCAGTCGATCAGGAAGGTCGGCTAACGCAGGGACCTGATAAGGAATACGCGCATCGCGGATTTTCGCCTTGGCACGTACAATGCGCTGGGCTAGCGTGGGTACAGCAGTAAGAAATGCCCGCGCAATCTCTTCAGTCGCCAGGCCGCAGACTTCGCGTAATGTCAGCGCGACCTGCGCGTCTGGCGACAGCGCAGGGTGGCAACAGGTAAAGATCAACCTGAGCCGATCATCCTGGATTCCTTCTCCAGCCAGTTCATCACCCGCATCAACCAACAGTCGCGCTTCCATTTCATCCGGTAATGACTCAAATCGGGCACGCCTACGAATACTATCGATAGCCTTGAAACGTCCTGTCGAAACCAGCCAGGCTCGCGGGTTGGCTGGTATACCATCGCGCGGCCATTGTTCCAGTGCTGCCCTGAAGGCATCGTGCAGCGCTTCTTCAGCGACATCGAAGTCGCCGAGCAAGCGCACCAGCGTAGCAAAAACATGGCGTGAATCGGCCCGGTAGACAGCCTCTACCCTATCGCGTATCTGTTCAGCTATATGCTCTTGTTGTGACATTAAAACCCCGCTTCGCCGCTGAAAATCGATTGTTAATTTCCTGCATAATGAACTTCCATAACCCTGGATTTTTCTGGCAAGCGCTTGGCGTATAGTTATCAGTGATTAAATAATATAATCGGCAGTGGTATGATAAAAAGAGCCACTTTGATAAATTATTATGGATCCAATTTTTGAATTAGCCATCACGCTGCCAGCTCGCGGTTCACGTGACCTGATGACTACATTGCACAGGCAAATTCGTACCGCCATCCTGGATGGGCGAATAAAGCCGGGGGTACGTTTGCCATCTACCCGTGAGCTTTCGGGAGTGTTGGGCGTGTCTCGCAATACCACGGTGGCTGCTTATGATTTGCTGCTAAGTGAAGGCTATGTCAATGTACGTTCTGGAGCAGGCACCTACGTCGCGGAAATTCCCCTGCAATCGACTCGCACCAGCACGTCTTCCGTCAGTACTTCTGCCACCGATTCCCGCATTAGCTCCTTTTGGCATGACTACCTGCAATTGCCGTCAACGGCTCTTCAACCGCCCTGGCGCTTTGATTTTCGTATTGGTCTACCCGACATCAGTGCTTTCCCGTTTCCAATATGGCGACAGTTATCGGCACGGGCGTTACGGGAGTTATCGAAAGCGCCAGCAGCCTACTCCGACCCGCAAGGCCGGTTAAACCTGCGGGCTGCGATTACCGCGCATGTCTCCTTTGCGCGCGCCGTCGCCTGTACAGAAGACGACATCGTGATTACCGGGGGTACCCAGCAAGCGTTCGACCTGTTGGCCCGCATCCTGGTCACTCCAGGCCAGACTACCGTTGCGGTCGAAGATCCCGGTTATGCGCCAATGCGCGCAGCCTTTACTGTATCTGGTGCAACTATTGTTACCGTACCGGTCGATAGCGAAGGGCTGGTTGTTGAGCAACTTCCAGTAGAAACCAGAGTGATCTGCGTAACACCGACGCACCAATTTCCGCTCGGCTACACAATGTCGGCCCGGCGGCGTAGCGCTTTGCTTGACTTCGCGCAAAAACATGGCGCTGTCATCATTGAAGATGACTACGACAGTGAATTCCGTTACGGCGGCAGGCCTCTTGACGCATTGCAGACTCTCGATCGTAATGGCTCGGTTTTTTATATCGGCACCTTTTCCAAGTGCCTGTTTCCGTCAATGCGCCTGGGTTTTGTGGTGAGTCCGCCCTGGGCAAGGCCTGCACTCGTTGCGGCAAGAAAACTCAGCGACTGGCACAGCCCGATTATTGAGCAGGATACTTTGGCGGCTTTCATTGCCGAAGGCCACCTTGCGCGTTACATCCGCAAGATGCGTAAGGTCTATGGCGAGCGGCGCAGCCTGCTGATAGCAGCAATCAGCCGACATTGCAGTGACTTGCTGCTGCCGGTTTCAGCGGAGAGCGGACTGCACCTGACAGCGCTGGTTACCGGCACTATTCAGGCGACAGATATTGCTGCACAGGCTGGTGAAATCGGTATCGGGATTTATCCGCTGAGCCGGTATCCGATGGTTAGCTCAGAATCGAATGGCTTGGTTTTCGGGTTCGGAATGATTAAGGGTGATCAAATTGATGAGGCGATTAGATGTCTTGCTGGGTTGATGCTTGGCGATAACGGGGGTACTCTGTTTCGTCAGTAGGGTGTCTGGAAAACTAGATTTTTATCTGTAAATATTAATTTGTCTGGCTGTGGTTTGAGTCTATTTTCAAGTCTCAACACGCTTTGGCAACTGCACTGCGCCGCCAAATTACACCTTGTGCCAGCCTAGTTCTATAGTCACTGACCTTGTTCTCTATTTCGATCTGGCGCGACGTACGCCTGATGGGGATGATTAGGAGATTCAGGATAAAGTAGATTCAATTGCCCACTTTGTAGCATTTCCGTCAAATGTTTGTTACGTAGATATTTGAGGTCTTTATTCAGCAAGGTGGCAAGCTCCTCGCCACGTAGCGTTCTCCAGCGACAGAGCTGACAAATCAATGCGCGTAGCGCCTCAGCGCTCAATCGCTGGCCAATTTGAGGGAGACAAGTTGTAAGCTCAGGTGGTAAGTTTGCGCGATTTATCTTACCACCTTCTTTATCAAGCTTACCATCTTCACCGCCAAGCTTACCATCTTCACCCAATGTAAGTTCGTTCTCGAATGGTAAGCTAGTCTGCTCAGGATGCAAGTCGGGTGCGACAATGGGTACCTGGAGAATGTAATAGGTACGGCTACCGCTACCTTGTTTAATCAATAGCCCTCGGTCGCGTAGGCGTCGTAGCACTTGGCTGGCCATCAAGGTATCGAGGCCGGAAAAATCCCGGCAAGCGGTATTATCCACCGCGCCGGTTTCGCGAGCATAAATCAGAACCTTAGCATCCTCTCCATTCAAGGTGTCGCCGGCAAGTGATTTTAGCCAACGGTAATCATCTTCGGTCAAGAGATGGTGAAGGAATAGCGTGGCCTTGAATTCATTTTTCTGCCGATCAGAATTGAATTCCGGTAACGGCAAACCGGCTTCTGCAGATAAGCGGCGCATGGTACGAATGCCTGAACCTTTGGTTTCAGCCCAGTGCAGGTCATGCAATACAGCGGCAACTGCGGGATTACGTAGTCTTGAGCCAGGTGTACCTAAATCGTCCATGTCTTTGAGCGAAAATCCAGGATTGATGACTTCGATGCGATTGCTATAACGAATGATCTGCACCGGGCTATGAATCTGATAGCTGCGGTGCATGGTAGCATTGGCCAGTGCTTCGCGAATCACCTTACGTGGTAATAAAGGCTCTTGGCGGCTTTGCATTTCGCCGTCATCCAGACGAAAGCCTTTGGGCAGCTCATCGAGAATGGTATTTTGCATTTGTCGTAGCGCCAGCATCAAGGGTTTACGCAAATCCAATGTGGTGACAAAGCGATCATCTGGATCTTCAACCCATTGCATGCCAGGAACACGAATGTAATCGATGCGTAAGGTTGGCATAAGCCTTCGCAATGCCAACGATTTACCAAACAATACGATGCCTGCCAATGTGGGTCGTAGTTCGTCATCGACTCGGCGCAGTGCACAGATCGCTTCCAATAAATCGTCATCGCCATAAGCAAGTTCTTCGGCACCGGGATTAGCTTCGGCACGCAGGCGGCGGTATTCAGCAACGGACATTGGGTCTATATCGTCACGAGTGGCGTCACGGATGACTACCATATCGGGGCCTGTTTGTGGTTGAGTTTCGCCGCGCAATACCCAAAGGTCTTCATCAACGCAATGCTGATCGGTGGAACCAATGCGCCGATAGGCGCCACGCGGCAATCCTGTGGCTTTCACATAAACCGGTTTATGGCTTATATCCGATTCAGGCACATAAACGACCAGTACCGCTTTACCATCCACTGTTTCGATCTGCATTTCTGGGCGAACCACTACGTTAAGCATGGTCGAGCATTTAGTGGCCAAATCCTTTTGAATTTTGTCCAAATCGGATAAACCTTCTGCCCAGTAAACAACATCACCTTTGTCGTTGGTTTTCCAGTTGGCACCGAGTAATAAATAACCGCCATTTAGGCCAGGTTCATTAGCAAAGGCGATGACGGTTTGCATCATCGATTTCCCGAGTTCACTGGCCCGTTTGGCTTCGATGCGCGATGATTCGTCGACGGCATTGAGTTCTTCGAATAGGTCGGTCGCACTACGCATCTAGACAAGTCTCCGAAACAAGTTGAGCTAGTGTCTCTGTCAAACTATCCATTTGTTACCAGAACGTCTTACCGTTGGTTTTCCATTCAAACCAACCTACTGTCAGGCTAACGAATTGATCGTTGTTATCAACATTAGTTATGTCACTAGTATGACGTTTGATATAGAGCTGAATAGACAAAATCAATCTAAATATCCAAGTTACTAACATCCAGCGCATTTTTAACAATAAAGTCCCGTCTTGGTTCTACAACGTCGCCCATTAGGGTAGTAAATATTTCATCGGCAGCGATGACATCCTCAATCCTTACCTGAAGTAGCCTGCGATTGTTGGCATCCAGCGTGGTTTCCCATAACTGTTCCGGGTTCATCTCGCCCAGGCCTTTATAACGCTGGATATGCTGGCCTTTTTTAATTTCCTTCATCATCCATTCAAATGCCTGTTTAAAGCTCTCTACGGGCTGCTGACGTTCGCCCATTTGCATGTATGAGCCTTCATGGAACATGCCGGCGGTGTCTTCTGCGTATTGGGCTATTTTTTGGTAATCCTTGCCGTTAAAGAATACGGAAGGCAAAACAAAAGTTTTGGTTGTACCGTGAAGTCTTTTGTTAACGACTACAGAAAAATCATGACTGGTTTGGTAATCAAGGGTTATTGAAAATATGGCTTTGCTTGCAGATTCATTTAATTGTTTTTCCAGTTTGGCAAACCACAGACCAAGTTTTTCCTGATCCTGTTTCAGCTCGTCATTAATGACATCCATGTAAGAAAACTGTTCGAGAAAAACATCATCGTAGCGTCTGGATAGGCGATTGATGATGCTGACAACATCGGTAAATGTTTTTGCCAGTTTTTCCAAGCCCTGCCCCTGGATAGGCGGTGCAGATTCGTCGGTAAAAAGCTGGGCTTTATCCAGCGCTAACTGGATCAGGTATTCGTTTAATTGCGCATCGTCTTTAACGTAGTGTTCCTGCTTACCTTTCTTGACTTTGTACAAGGGCGGCTGGGCTATGTAAATGTAGCCTTTTTCGACGATTTCCGGCAGTTGCCGATAAAAGAATGTCAACAATAAGGTTCTGATGTGTGAGCCGTCTACGTCAGCATCGGTCATGATAATAATGCGGTGATAACGCAGTTTGGCCAGATTGTATTCATCCTTGCCGATGCCGCAGCCTAAGGCGGTAATTAACGTGCCGACTTCTTCCGATGAAATCATTTTGTCGAAGCGGGCTTTTTCTACGTTCAGGATTTTTCCCTTTAACGGCAGAATAGCTTGTGTGCGGCGATCCCTGCCCTGTTTGGCTGAACCGCCCGCAGAGTCCCCTTCTACCAGAAACAGTTCGGATAAGGCGGGATCTTTTTCCTGGCAATCCGCGAGTTTTCCGGGTAACCCGGCAATATCCAGCGTGGTTTTACGGCGTGTCATTTCCCGCGCTTTACGCGCTGCTTCCCTGGCACGGGCAGCATCAATGATCTTGCCGACGATGGCTTTGGCAATTTGCGGTTTTTCCAGTAAAAATTCCTGCAATTTTTCATTCATAGTCGATTCGACTAAGGGTTTTACTTCTGAAGAAACCAGTTTATCTTTGGTTTGGGATGAAAACTTGGGGTCAGGCACTTTCACGGAAAGCACGGCTGTCAGCCCTTCCCTGGCATCATCGCCTGTTGTTGTGACTTTTTCTTTTTTGGCTAAACCGCTGGATTCGATGTATTGGTTTACTGTCCGTGTCAATGCACCTCTAAAGCCCGCCAAATGACTGCCGCCATCGCGTTGGGGAATATTGTTGGTATAGCAAAATACATTTTCCTGGTAAGAATCATTCCACTGCATGGCGACTTCTACCGTTACGCCCTCCTTTTCGGCAATAAAATAGAAGACTTCCGGGAATAATGGGGTTTTGTTTTTATTAAGATGGCTGACAAAAGCACTGATACCGCCCTGAAATTCAAACACATCCTGTTTGTCAGTGTTTTCATCTTCCAGGCTGATGCGTACACCGGAATTCAGGAAAGATAACTCTCTGAGTCTTTTTGCCAAAATATCGTAGTGGAACTCGATATTGGTAAATGTCTCTGTGCTGGGCTTAAAATTAATTAATGTTCCTGAACCTACCGCAGAACCTACGGCTTCCAGTGGCGCAACCGGGTTACCCATAAGATATTTTTGTTTATAGAGCTTACCGTTCTTGCGTATTTCCAGATTTAATTCTTCAGATAAGGCATTAACAACCGATACCCCTACCCCGTGTAAACCACCTGAAACCTTGTAAGCATTGTCATCAAACTTACCGCCTGCATGTAGCACTGTCATAATGACTTCTGCAGCCGATCTACCCTCTTCCTTATGGATGTCAACTGGAATACCGCGACCATCATCCGCAACAGTAACTGAGCCATTGTTATGGATAATAACCCTGACTTCTTTACAGTAACCGGCCAACGCTTCGTCAATGGAATTATCGACAACCTCAAAAACCATGTGATGTAAACCGGAACCGTCATCCGTATCGCCAATATACATGCCCGGTCGTTTCCTTACCGCATCTAATCCTTTTAAAACTTGAATATTAGAACTATCGTACTGATCGTTATTGTTACTCATGACTCTCCGGGTTTCTATTGTGCGTGTGTTCCATGTGAAACATACTGTATTTTAAATACTAAAGGTCGACTCTATTTTTCCATGTTCCATGTGGAACACTTTGTAATTTTTTATATTACTCAAATCACCAAAATCATTTTTTTCTGTTGCTGTTATAAATACTTGGCAACCCATTTCAGATAAATACTCAAGTAACTTAGCGCGATTATTGACATCAAGCTCTGCAGCAAAATCATCAATAAGAATACAGCCTGTATTGCCGTAGTCATTATTAAGCAATTGGATTTGTGCCAATTTTAAACTCATTATCAATAATTTTAATTGGCCTCTGGAAACATAATCCCTGGCTAACCTGTTATTTACTGATAAACGTAAATCACCGCGATGAGGTCCGCTATGGGTAAATCCATAACGAATATCCTTATCAATATCTTCAATTAAAATTTGCCGAAATTCCTTTGAAGTATCCCAACCAGGTATAAGTTTTAATTTAACTTCATCAAGGTCGAGAAATCTTTTGATGATCTCAATAAAAACAGGCTGAAATTTTTCCAGATATTGCTGCCTGTAAGAATTGACTATTGTACCGTAATAAACCAGTTCCTTATCCCAAACATTGATTTGCTCAAGCTGTCGGGTTTTTAGCAAGGAATTACGTTGAGCTAGAGCTCTTTTGAATTTACGCCAAGCGGGCAAGAAATTTTCGTCATGATTGAAAACACCCCAGTCCAAAAACTCTCTCCTGATTTGCGAACCGGCATCGAGCAATTCATAACTTTTGGGATGTATGAGTTGTAAAGGTAATGCGTATGCCAAACTTGATCTTGATTGCTTTGTTTCCTGGTTAATGTGTATTTCAAAGCTTTTGCCATCAAGCTGTATCCCCAGCTGACTCAAACTGCCATTTGCTTGCAGCGTCTGAGCAGAAACAATCAAATAATCCTGATCGATAGTGATAACTGATTTAATGGTCGGCGTTCGAAAAGACTTAACACGTCCTAAAATAAAAACAGCTTCAATTAATGCACTCTTACCACTTGAATTTTCCCCGTAAATAAAATTAATTGCCGGAGAAGGGTTAATTGATTGCTTTTGGATATTTCTGACACAGTAAATATCAAGTCTCAGTAAAGTCATTAACGTAAAGCTTAAAGCCTCATTGGCATCACAATAAACTTGTATACACAATCGTCAGGCTCGTCAATGAAACAACTGCTGGCATTGCTTGCAATCGTTAATACAGCGAGTTCAGAATCAAGATTGGATATTGCATCCAGTAAATATTGGGCATTAAAAGATATTGATAATGGTTCCTCAGCGAACTCAATAAAAAGCTCTTCTTCAGCCTCGTCATGCTCCGGGTTGTGTGTACTGATTCTTAAGCTACCGGAAGTAAAATCAAAAGTAACGCCTTTGAATTTTTCATTCGATAAAATAGCAACACGGGTTAATGCATCTTTTAAAATTTGCCTTTGTATTGAAATGGGTGAGAGAAAATCCTGTAGAAAAACTTTGCCGAAATCCGGGTATTTTGAATCGACTAATTTCGCTGAGAAAACAAGATTTTTAATAAAAATCCTAATATTGTTACTGGAGAATTCAATTTTCAATTCAGCTTCAGGGTCATCAAGCAATCTGTTAAGTTCAAGAACACCTTTTCTTGGCAGGATGATTCTGGCTTCAAAACCGGTCGGTTGATCCAGATTGTCTTCATAAATCGATAAACGATGCCCGTCAGAAGCAACCAGTTTTAATTTGCTATTGGATATATTTAGCAACAAACCATTCAGGTAATAACGTACGTCCTGGTTAGCCATGCAAAATACGGTTTTATCGAGCGCTTTTTTAAATTTTGCAGCGTTAATAAAAAACTGGTTTTCAAATTCAGATTCTGCAAATTCGGGATAATTTTCCGCAGGTAAACAACTTAAGGAAAACCGACTACGATTAGACAGGATTTTTACTTTGTCATCCTGCTGCTCAAATTTAATTTCAGCTCCACCAGGTAATAGACGGCAAATATCCAAAAATTTTCTGGCGGGTACAGTAATTGAGCCTGCACTTGTGGTTTCGATATTAATTTTAGCAATGATCTGAATTTCCAAATCAGTGCCGGTTAATATCAATTGATTATGTTCAATTACCAACAAGACGTTAGCAAGAATCGGCATAGTTTGCCTTTTCTCGATAACACTGACTATTTGTTGTAACGGCGTTAGAAGTTCTTCCCTATTAATAATAAATTTCATATATCTTATTCTATTACTATTAGCTTGATTAAAAGCTGTTGAAAACTGATTATTTTTGTTTAAATTCAATAACCTGTATTGTACATAACATTGTCATTCTGAATAGGTACAACTTGTGCGTAAGTTGCATCTGTTCAGAAAATATTTATTTATACACACCTTTATATGTAGGAATAGTGCACTTTATACACAAAGATATCCCCATTATTTCATTACTTAAGAAAAATAAGCTGATTCTGTTTTTATCCAAATGTTTTAATTGAAACCGATAATAGATTTTTTAAACGCTAATGGCTAATAACAACATTATTTTTTTTATTTGTTTATTACTATTAAGGTAGTAATAAACAGTGTAAAAGCTATTATTTATTATATATTTCAATGTGATAAATGTTTCACAATGTTGTAGCTTAACTGTGTATAAGTTGTGGGTAACAAGGCACTGTTAATTACAGTCTATTTTCTACACAGGTTTAACAACAGAAAAAAGCGGCTTTATACAAATATTATCCACAATCTCTATTTAGTGGGAGAGAGTTCTTAACAAATTTGAATAATCTTCTGCGATTTTGTGATCAGCTTCTTTTAACTCATTAATTCTTTTGCAAGCGTTCATAACGGTTGTATGATCGCGACCACCAAAAGCCCCGCCAATTTCAGGAAAACTTTGCGAAGTTAATTCTCTTGCTAAACACATAGCAATTTGTCGCGGCCGTGTAACTGTTTGTTTCCTGTTTTTGGACGACAAGTCAGAAACACGAATTTTGAAATACTCAGCGACGGTCTTTTGAATGTTATCGATATTAACCAGCTTATCTTGCAAAGAAAGCAGGTCGTGTAAGGCTTCTTTGGTAAATTCAGTCGTGATTTCACGGCCAGTAAATTGGGCATTAGCTATTACCCGCCTTAATGCGCCTTCAAGATCCCTGACATTGGAAGGAATTCGTTTGGCAATAAAAAAAGCGACTTCCTGCGCTAGTTCAACGTTAACCAGAGCTGCTTTTTTCATTAAAATTGCGGCTCGGGTTTCCATATCCGGTGGTTCAATTGAAACAGGAAGACCCCAGCCAAATCTTGATTTTAAGCGGTCTTCAAGACCGATAATCTCTTTCGGGTATTTATCACAAGTCAAAACAACCTGATGTTTTTTTTCCAAAAGCGTGTTGAAGGTATGAAAAAATTCTTCCTGCGAACGTTCTTTTCCGGCAAAAAACTGAATATCATCAATTAGAAGCACGTCGATCCTGCGGTAAAAATCCTTGAATGCGTCTATGGAATTTTGCTGTAAGGCTCTGACCATATCCTGGACGAATTTTTCAGAGTGCAAATAAACAATATTGGCGGATGGATTTTTTTGAAAAACCGCATTGCCAATGGCATGCATCATATGGGTTTTCCCCAAACCGGAACTTCCGTAAATAAGCAAAGGGTTATAGGCTTTACCTATATTTTCAGAAACCTGAATGGATGCCGCCCTTGCCAGTTGATTGGATTTACCTTCAACAAAGTTATCAAAGGTAAATGCCTTATTAAGAAAATTGGGTGTGGATTTTTTCGCTTCAGCTGGTTTTACATTGTTTACAGCAGCCGGTGCTGTTGATTTTCTGGAGCCAATTTCCAGATTTAAGCCCAAAGTGTGGTTGGAAAACTCATGGATAGAAGCTTCGATTTTTGCAAAATAATGCTGTTTGACCCAATCCAGTACAAATCGGTTAGGGGCCAGCAGTTTTATTTGTCCGTCACTTTCTACGGCTTGAAGAGGTCTTATCCAGGTACTGAAATCCGCGTTGGAGATTTCATTTTCAAGTTTTGCAAGGCAGTTGTCCCAAATTGAGCTCATTGAATTAGAAAGGTATTGATTTAATTATTAAGAAATTTATATTTATGGGCTACTATACAGTAATAAAACATTGCGCTACAGAATTGACAGGCCCTAGGTATTATTTTATTATCCCCTGTCTTTTTATCTGTTTTTAATAACATTCATCTGACTAGGCTTTAGCAATAATGAAAAGAACATACCAACCCAGTAAAATTAAACGTGCCAGAACTCACGGTTTCCGTTCAAGAATGGCAACCGTAGGCGGCCGTAAAGTATTAAGTGCACGTAGAGCAAAAGGAAGGGCCAAGTTAACGGTTTAGCAGACTGTTGTGTGAATGGCGACAGTTTCAGTTTCCCCTCACAGTTGCGGTTAAAAAAACCGGCTGAATATAAAAATGTTTTTGCTAAGCCCGTAAAATCCAGCGACCAGTATTTTACCCTGTTAGCCGTTAAAAATGATTTAAATCATCCAAGGCTGGGTTTGGCGATTGCCAAAAAAAATATAAAAAAAGCAGTGCACAGGAATGTGATTAAACGAACTGTTCGGGAAAACTTCAGAATACAACAACAGCATTTGGGACATATTGATATTGTTGTATTAGCTCGCAAGGAAGCAGTCGATGTTCCACTGGAACTGTTAAGAAAGTCATTGGAAAAACACTGGCTTAAGTTGGTAAACCGATGCGCTTCATCCTCATAATAATTATAAAGTTTTATAAGTACTTTATTAGTCCCTTGCTTGGGTCTAATTGTCGTTTTTATCCAAGCTGTTCAAGTTATTCCCTGGAAGCGCTTCAACTCCACGGTGCCGTTTTCGGCTCCTATCTGACTCTCAAAAGATTATTAAAATGCCACCCTTTTCATCAAGGGGGCATTGATCCCGTTCCAGAAAAATTTGGTAATAAGCATGGATAATATAAGATTTGTACTCATCGTTACTTTTGCAACGCTGGTTTTTATGTTGTGGCAGGCATGGCAACTAGACTACGGTCCCAAACCTGAAATTGCAGCTATTGTTGATCCTGTAGCCAATAATATAAAAGAGGACTTGCCATCATCTGGATCAGATGGTTCCGCAGCGACACCAGCTTCACCTCAAAATTCACCTGCTGAACAAGTTGTTGCGGCTCAGGCTGTAGCTAAAATTGTTACTGTAAAAACAGATGTTATCGCGCTCGAAATAGATTTGCAGGGCGGTACTATTCGTAACCTGGATTTACTGGATTATCCGGTAGAGAAAGACAATTCAGTTGTTAATAAATTGCGTAATCTGGTCGGTTTACCGATTGCAGAAAAAAACCATGCTCCGGTACGGTTGTTTAACGGTAGCCAGGAAAAAATGTTTGTCGCGCAAAGTGGTTTGATTGCCGGTAACGGTATCGCGGCGGCGCCAAATCATTACACGGTTTTTGCCAATCAACAGGACAGTTACAATTTGGAATCAGGACAAGACAGCTTAACAGTGCCGTTAACATGGACTGATAACACAGGTCTTGTGATTACCAAATCATTTACCTTTAAGCGTGGTAGTTATCAAATAACCCTGGAACAAAATGTTAAAAATAATTCAGGGAAAGCTTGGTCGGGAAGGCAATACAGCCAGTTATTGAGAGTTCCTGATACCGAAAGTAAAGGTGGTATGCTGACTGGAGGCATGAGGGCATACGATGGTGGAGTTATCTATACACAAAAAGATAAATACCAAAAAGTAAGTTTTGATGACATGGCGGAAGAAAATCTTGATGTTGCAACTCAAGGTGGTTGGGCCGCAATGATTCAGCATTATTTTGCTTCTGCGTGGATTCCGCCAGCAAACCAGGAAAATCATTTCTATACCAAACAACTTAAAGACGGACGTTTTTTGATTGGTTCGTTTTCACCGTCAGCAAATATCGAAAACAATTCGTCAGCTCAATTTGTTACTGAATTATATGCTGGTCCTAAAATTCAGCCGGTGATGGAAAAAGTAGCTTCCGGACTTGAGCTTACCGTTGATTACAGCGTATTAACTTTTATTGGCAAACCGATTTACTGGTTACTTAACCAGATTCACAATTTGACTGGTAACTGGGGATTGGCGATCATGGGGGTAACTTTATGTATCAAGTTACTGTTTTTCCCGTTATCACAAGCCAGTTTCAAATCAATGGCTAAAATGCGCAAGATCCAGCCGCGTCTTAAGGAGCTGCAAGAGCGTTTTGCTGATGACAGACAGCGTTTTAATACCGAAATGATGAGCTTGTATAAAAAAGAGAAGGTTAACCCATTGGGTGGCTGTTTACCGCTATTGATACAAATACCGGTATTCATGTCGCTTTATTGGGTTTTGAGTGAAACAGTTGAATTCCGTCAGGCGCCGTTTGTGTTATGGATACAGGACTTGTCAGTGCAGGATCCATTCTTTGTGCTGCCGCTGGTGATGGGTATTACGATGAAAATACAGCAAAGTCTGAACCCTGCGCCGATTGATCCTATTCAGGCAAAAGTTATGAAGATGTTCCCTATAGTCTTTACGATTTTCTTCCTGTTTTTCCCTGCCGGTCTGGTTTTGTACTGGGTAGTCAATAACACCTTGTCTATTCTGCAACAGTTGTACATCACCAAACAAATTGATGCCGAAGGAAACGGTCATATTGCGCATTGAGAACACCGATACCATAGCCGCTATTGCAACACCGCCAGGGAATGGTGGTGTTGGTATCATTCGTATATCGGGATCATCGGTCCCTGATATTGCCAGACAACTCCTTAACAAGCCCATCCAACCCAGAGTTGCGCACTATTCATCGTTTACCGATAATGATGGTGCAATCATTGACTCCGGCATTGCCCTGTATTTTCCCGCACCCGCTTCATACACAGGCGAACATATCCTTGAACTGCAAGGACATGGCGGCTCAGTCGTACTGGATATGCTATTACGACGGGTATTATCGCTAGGCGTGCGACTGGCAAATCCGGGTGAATTTACCGAACGTGCATTTCTGAACAACAAGCTCGATTTAGCCCAGGCAGAAGCCGTCGCTGATCTGATCGAAAGCAGCACGGAACAATCCGCCCGTTCCGCCCAAAAATCCATGCAGGGTGTTTTTTCAGCACAGATCAACCAGCTAGTGGAAGAACTGACTGAACTTCGAATTTATGTCGAAGCTGCCATTGATTTTGTCGATGAAGAAATTGATTTTCTCACTGATGGCATCGTTGAAAACCGTATTGTCAGGCTACTGGGGCGTATTCAACAAATCCAGAAAACAGCCCGGCAAGGCCGCTTATTACGCGATGGGATGACCGTAGTGTTAGCCGGAAAACCCAATGCCGGAAAATCAAGCCTGCTAAATGCCCTGGCCGGACATGAAGCCGCAATAGTTACCGACATAGCCGGAACCACCCGCGATATTCTCCGCGAACGCATACAACTGGATGGTATGCCGCTGCATATAATCGATACCGCTGGCTTGCGGGAAAGTGACAATGCTGTGGAACGGGAAGGTATACGCAGGGCGCGCGAAGAAATCCATAAAGCCGACAAAGTATTGTTGCTAATTGATGCAAGAGAGCCTGAAAGTCAAACATTGCTGGAAACTTTACCTAAAGACATAAACGTTACCCGTGTTTACAACAAAATTGATTTATTAGGTATAAAGCCAGAAATCAAACAAACAGGGCAGGTTACTGAAATTTATCTGTCGATAAAAATCGGGGTAGGTATGGAATTATTGACCGAGCATCTCAAACAGAGTGTTGGTTTTAATGACGGTGGAGAGAATGTTTTTATCGCCCGAAGACGGCATCTGGACGCTTTGGACAAAGGCCTGGAGTTTGTCCAAAGTGCATTAAACCAATTGCAAACCAGTCGGGCAGGGGAGCTGGTTGCCGAAGATTTACGGCAAGCCCAGAATAATCTTGCTGAAATTACCGGGCAATTCACTTCAGACGATTTGCTTGGAAAAATATTCTCCAGTTTTTGTATAGGAAAGTAAAGTAATAAAACAACAACAAATAACAGTCAAACAAAGTCAAGTATAACAATGACTTTTTCTATTTTATCCGCTTCCTGTTTGTTCTTATTTAGCTTTTAATTGCTTTATTTTTACACCTTATTTACACTTTATGCCAAGTTAGGTGTAAATAGGTGTAAATAATGAAAATCACAGTAGAACAACGTGCTATTAGTGGCGGCAAAAAGTCATTACGGCTTATCTATTATTACGGATATTCAAAAGACGAAACTGGCAAAATCAAACATCAAAGAAAGATCGAAAATCTTGACCTGTTCATCTATGAAAAGCCCAGAACCCCCGAAGAAAAACAGCACAACAAAGAAGCCTTAAGATTGGCGGAAGCGATCAAATCAAAACGCATTGTTGAGGCGCAATCTGGTAAACATGGCTTTGCTGACAACACTAAGGTTAAAGCCAGCTTTCTAAATTTCTTTAAGAAAGTCATGGATGAAAAACAGCAAAGTACATCACAATCCAATGCTGCTACTTGGGACGGTTGTTACAAGCAGTTCATCAAATATCACCCGGAACAAGATTTAAGTTTTGAGAACCTCACGTCTGAATTTATAGACGGCTTCAAAGATTATCTGCAACAGACCGCCAGAACCAAGAGCAACCAGCCACTCAGTAAAAATACCGCAAGCACTTACTTTAACAAGGTGAGGGCGGTTATCAATGACGCCTATCAAAAGGGCGTTATCGCCAAGAACCCGCTACAGCAAGTGTCCGGCATCAAGGCTGAAAACAACAAGCGCGAATATCTCAGTATTGAAGAGCTTAAAAGCCTGGCTAAAACTGATTGCCGTTACCCTGACCTGAAAAACGCCTTCTTATTTAGTTGCCTGACCGGGTTACGCTGGAGTGATGTTAATAAATTGACCTGGGATGATGTGCAGGCATTTGACGGTTGCCATCGGATCACCTTTAACCAGCAAAAAACCAAGGGCTTGCAATATATTGATTTATCAGATCAGGCTTACTCACTTATGGGGGATAGAAAAACAGGCCGGATTTTTACCGGTTTGCGCTATTCCGCTTACATGAACACTGAATTGTTACGCTGGTGCATGGCCGCTGGGATCAGCAAGCACATCACCTTTCATGCTTCCAGACACACCTTTGCCGTCACCCAACTAACAATAGGGACGGACATTTACACCGTGTCCAAACTGCTTGGGCATTCGGAACTTAAAACGACACAAATCTATGCGGACATCATCGACTCACAACGCAAATTGGCGATGCACCGCATACCGGATATTGGTTTGTAGTCCAACTTAAAACGCTAGACGAATTACGCAAAGCGTAATAATATTTACTCATGATTAAAACTTTTGCTGACAAGACCACCGCTGCCGTGTTCGCCAATGAGCGGGTACGCAAACTTCCGCCTGATGTGCTTCAAGCGGCACGAAGAAAATTGGTTTTGTTGGACCAGGCTGTGCGCCTGGATGATCTGCGTGTACCGCCTGGCAACCGCTTGGAAGCTCTACGCGGCGACCGTGCCGGACAACACAGCTTACGCATTAACGGGCAGTGGCGCGTCTGTTTCCACTTTCAGGACGGGCACGCCTACGATGTTGAAATTGTCGATTACCACTAAAGGAACACCACCATGACTATCCGTATTGAAGATTTGAACACCCTTGATTTTTCAGATGTTGCTGACACCCACCTTGGCAAATTCTGTCCTATTCACCCCGGCGAAATCCTGCGGGAAGAGTTTTTATTGCCGCTTAATATGAGTGTCAGTGCGCTGGCCTTGGCGTTGCGCGTACCCGCTACCCGCTTACATGAAATTGTCAAGGAACGCCGCGCCATCACGCCTGATACTGCTTTGCGTTTGGCGCGTTACTTTGGTGGTGACGCCCAGTTTTGGCTTAACCTGCAAACGGCTTATGACTTGCGCCTTGCCCAACAAAACACTTTGCCAGCCATAGAGCGTGAAGTGTTGCCGCGAGAGGCGGGTTACGGCGTTCTTAAGGTGTCTACAAACTTTTAATAAATCATAAAGTTTTTAGATAAATTAATGGACGTTAAAAGCATCATTAACAATATTACATACAGAAAAATTCCATTGCCTGACAAAGAGAGGCTTGATGTCTCTGAAATATCCGGTTTGATTGCCTGGGCCTTATATCCGTCTGGAGCTAATCTTATCAAAGCGGGTATAACCCCATTGAAATTAGAAAACCAATCACCTGCGACATTGCGTTATTTGGTAAGGCAAGATGTTGAAAAAGCAATTAGGGCAATGTTCTTATCCTGTGATTTAAAATTGCGTAATTTTATTGGTGGATCATTAATACAGAAGGATAAAGTGAATGCTTACAACCCATTCGACCTTAAAATTACATTTGATGATTTTGTTAAATTTGTTTGCGAATATGACGAATCTATTCAAGTCGCTGTTATGTTGGAAAAACACACACAACCAACAGATAATCATGTGTATTTAACAGCGCGCGAGGTTGCCGAACTGACAATAAAGGCCGCTGGTAAAGAAGTAATAACTAATGAAACCCTCCTGAAGGTTGCGTATCAGTGGGTTTTAGACAGCGATAGTGGCTGGGTGGAGTGGAGGAGCAATCCAGATATTCAAATGCAAGAACAGTACGCCACTTCCAACGAATGCTTAGAAGCCATAACAAATGAACGCCTTATTAAATTGGAAGATGCCATATTATGGGGCGACCTGCTCAACATACCCACAGATCGGCTTAAAGAAAAGCTAGAAGAGCGTTGTCCAACTGCCGATAAGAAAATCTATCATGGACTAGGCGGGGACGGGAAATCCGGTGAGATTGAAGCTGTTGATGATAGTGGCGACACTCAGAAGCCGAGTTCTGGAAAATGGGCTATCCACGAATTGATAGACAGGGCTTTTTACTCGATTGACAAGCCAGCCGATAAGATAACGCCGGATGAAGTATTTGAAGCCATTAAATATGAATTCGATAACAAACTGACTGCTATAAATAAAGACAATATCATCAAATCTATAGATGGCAAGGTTATAACTTGGTTGCCCAAAAGTAAGTCAGGAAAAAGCCGTTGTAGTTGGAATGCATTTCAAGATGCAGTAAATAAGTTAAAAAAAAGCAACAGTTGCCACGAAGTAACACCGAAGTAACTAAAAAGTGCCGAAGTAGCATCGAAGTAACCCTGAAATCACCGAAGTAGCCGAATTTCCCCGAAGTACCAAAACAGCGCAAGAGTTTGTTGAAATAATTTGCCCATCCAAAACAAAAACAGGACTGGCAAAAATGAACAAAGCAACAACACTGGGTGATGTAATCGCAAAGCTCGATATTCTCACCCACGCAGTACTTTCTAACAAAAATACCCTATCCCTGGAGGAGTGTGCGGCCTATATAGGCGTGAGCACCTCACACCTATATAAGCTCACCTCGACCCAACAAATCCCTCACTTCAAACCGCGCGGCAAGATGGTTTACTTCGACCGCGCGGAACTTGACGACTGGCTACGCCAGAACCGCATAGCGACAGCGTCAGAAATCGAAAAAAAGGCGGCAGATCATTTGTCTGTCGGCGCTTCCCAGCGGACATAAAAAAGCCCACTAATCATATATTAGCGGGCTTTCGTTTCTTTCTATCGTCTCACATACGATGCCTATGAGCAGGCTTATCCAGCGATAAAAGTATAGTCGATATAGAGGTGACGCACAACCCGCAAGGACAGCGAAAAATGAAAGAATTTATTGAAACAATACGGGCGGCTGGATTGATTCCGCCCGAAACAATACCCGCAGGCAGGATTATTGCCTTTGCTGGACATGGCAAGCCCAAAACAAACAAGGCCGCACGTTGCCTATTATTCCCTGATCGGCGCGGCGGTTGGTTTATGGACTTTAGCACCGGCTTGTTTGAAGTCTGGCAGGCTGAACGCGAACGGACATACACCGAGGCGGAACGCGCCGCATTCCGCGAACAATGCGAACGTGATCGCTTGGCGCGTGAGCAGGCCACAGCTCACGGACACCAACAAACTGCCCTGAAAGCTCGCAAAATCTGGAAACGCGCCATATTTGCCGACGATGGCAACGGTTATTTACACCGTAAACAGGTACAGTCTCACGGCACAAAAACCGGCGATTCTGGCAGTTTGAGAGGTGTTCTGATTGTCCCCATTTATGACGAAAATATCAAGCTCGTAAACTTGCAATTCATCCAGACGGACAGCACAAAACGTTTTTTAACAGGCGGTCAAAAGCACTCATGTTTCTGGTGGATTGGTAAAAAAACCGCCACAGTATTAATTGCTGAAGGTTTTACAACGGCGGCTAGCCTGCACCAATACACCAGCAATCAAGTTTTCATTGCTTTTGGCGCGAGCAACCTTGTTAACGTTGCCAAAACCGTGAGGGCAAAAAATACAGATGCTGAAATCATTATTTGTGGCGATAACGACAAGAACGGTGTCGGCCAGCAAGCGGCACGGGCGGCAGCTTTGGCAGTGGCCGGTAAGTATCTGATACCGTCCACAGTTGGGCAGGATTGGAATGACGCACTGAACTCGGGGGCTAAACTATGAGCGAACTACCCGAGCATGACATACCTGTGATTGATTTTGGCGCGGCTATTGACCCACAAGAAGACACCACTCCAGACATAGACCTGCTTGATAGTGAGGGAAAGAAAAAATCGCAAGCGACGCTACTCATTGAGTTAGGCCAGATCAACAGCCTGTTTCATTGCTCGAACAAAGACGGCTACGCGCTGATTGGCAAAAATCAAGCGGTTATGGCCTTACGTTCAAGGGATTTTAGGGAACACCTCAGCCATGAGTTTTTCAAACTCACCGGCAAGGGTTGCAACACCAATGCTCTGACCGATGCCTTAGCCACCCTTGAATCAATCGCCAAGTTCAACAACCCGATGTACGACGTATATATGCGAGCGGCGAATCTGGACAAGTTCCTCTATCTTGATACAGGTTGCCCGAACTGGAGGGTTATCGAAGTCACAGCGGACGGCTGGCGGACGCTGGACAGATCGCCCGTGAAATTCTTTAGAAAGCGTGGCGCGGCGGCCTTGCCAGACCCGTCGACCAACGGCGACATCACGCGGCTACGCGACTATATCAACGTAGACAACAAGCAACTGCCCTTAGTGATTGGCTGGCTATTGTGCGCTTTGGGCGGGGTAAAACCCTACCCCATCCTGATATTGCAGGGCGAACAAGGTACGGGTAAGAGCACGACTAGCCGCGTGTTACGTTCGCTGATTGACCCGTCCACTGTTCCCTTGCGCTCACCGCCAAAAGATCCCCGTGACCTGTTAGTTTCGGCGGGGAACAATCATATAGTCGTACTGGACAATCTGAGCGGACTATCGCCCGAACTAAGCGATTGCCTATGCCGACTCAGCACAGGCGGCGGTATCGACCTACGCGCCCTGTTCACCGACAACGAGCAGGTATTGATCGACATCCAGCGACCTGTATTAATCAACGGTATAGACGACATAGCTACCCGGCCAGACTTGGCTGAACGCGCCCTTATCATTAACCTGCCAGTGATTGAGGGAAGCGACCGCAGAGGCGAGCGCGAGTTCTGGCAAGCCTTTGACGAGGATAAGCCAGTCATTTTAGGCGCATTACTAAATGCGTTAGTGTCTGGACTAAAACATCAAGACACCGTGAAATTAACCTGCAAGCCACGCATGGCGGATGTGGCGCAATGGGTGACGGCTTGCGAACATGGCTTGGGGTGTGTGGGCAGTTTTATGGCGGCGCATGAAAAAAACCAGACTGAAGCAATCGAGTTGGGCTTGGAGTCTAGCCCTATTGGTTCAGCCGTTGTAACCCTAATGTCGGAACGTGAACGCTGGATAGGCAAACCCATTGAGTTATTGGCGGCATTGGCCGGTATAGCGGGCGATAGTCAAATACGCAGCAAGGCATGGCCGCAATCGCCTAAAGGATTGAGCAATATCATCAAGCGACTGATGCCTTCGTTTCGGAAAGTCGGTATATCCATAACACAAGGCGGAGGTGGACGTTTGGGGCGGGATTACATAATAGTGAATACGGGTTTTTATCCGTTCCAAGCGTTCCATCCGTTCCCAGATTCAGACAATAATGTAAAAACAATGAGTTATGACAAAAAAAGCGGAACGCTTACGGAACACATAGGAAGTTCTGGAACGGATAGCGGAACACATGCGGAACGCTTACACGATACCGCAAAGCCGCGAACGGCGCGGGCTGGAACAGATGGAACGCTTGGAACGGATAAAAAGCCACCCTTCATTAAATGTATGGATGGCGTTATTGCTGACAAAACAAAAGTGGTGCGAATATGAGCGCACTAGCAAAAATCCGTAACGTTGGTTTTCAGATCGAGTTAGACAATGACGACCTACTCATTGAGCCGGGTGACAAGCTGACTAACAACCAACTGGCTTTCCTGAAAAGTAACAAGGCCGAAATCATTGCCGAGCTTAGAGCGGAACAGGTTGCCAACGCCATTATAAAAAGGCTTGTCACCTGCTACAGCCCAAGCGGTTTAGTTTATGAAGTTGAAGCGTCCAGTCCTGAACATGCCGAATGGCTGTTACGCATGAACCCAAAACCCAAAGGAATAGAGCAATGACAGACGAATTTTTGACCAGCCGTGAGATTGCCTACTTAACACAAACAGAGCATCGGTTTGTATTGGAAAGAGCCTGTGATGCCTTGATCGAGGCGGGCATTAACCCGAATGAATTTTGGCATGATTACCAAAGTATTGAGCACGGTCCAGGCAAGGAGTTATGGCTTCCCAAGCGAGAAGCAATGATCTCGCTAAAAAGCGATTGGTACAGCAACAAGGCCCGCGCCGCCGTTCAAGCAGTATTTGAAACCTGGGAGCGTACACGAGATTAATGACTGTTCCGGTGCTTTTTTAGTACGAACCTTACTTACTCACATAATCAAGAATGGCGCGGTTTAGAAGCTACTTTTTAGCCGCTCTATTGGGCATTTAGTACGCAAATTAGTACGTATTTTAGAGTAGGCTTCTGGCTTATTTGTTTAATAATTTAAACAGCCTTGTTATTTAATATGTTAAACATGCTAGAATGAACCTGTATTTAATATATTAAACAGGTGAATCATGCAATACGACGGTAAAGGTAAACTTAGCGTAGCAATCGCGGACTTGTTCAGGTTATCGGCAAAAAGCCATAACCAGATTGCTGACCTGATTACCCAGGCAAAAACGGCATTAAGTATTACCAGCAAGGCCAGACAATTACCCGATGATGTGAAGCTGGCAATTTATCGTTGGCACTATGAGCGGTTAAACCCTGTTCAAGATATTAAACGGCCCGAACCGGACAGCACTGTTCAAAATGTTAAACAGGATATTACTGTTCAGGATAATCGTATAGACACCCTTGTTTATGATTTTAAACAAGTGCACTTTGCCGTCACCTTTACCCACCAAGGCCAACCCAAGCGCACCACAGTGATGCTAGAAGGTTACTTGGTGAAGGCGTTACAGCGTAAAAATGGACTGGAAGGTAACGCGGCAATCAGGGCATGGATTGAGCAGGCGATTAAAGCCGATGGCGTTCGGTTCGATAGCTTCGCACCGCTCACCCGACAGGTTAAGCGGATTATTGTTGAATCATTTATTTAATATATTAAACAACTAAGCATTTAATGAAAAATCACCCACCGGCGGAGCAATAAAAACCGCTCTGTCAAAAAACGTAAATTCAACAGCACCCTAGAAAAATTCCCTCATAAATCAGGCGGCTGAAAAGTCAGGCTTAATAAATTCAACAGCTTGAAAAGCCACCCAACAGTGTAGAAATTGAACATCAAAAAAGCAGCCAAGGCATTGTTGTATCATGTTTTTTGATAGATGTTCAGTCCAATTGAACGGCTAAATCGCTATTGTTCAACAGCAAATGCCAGCCGATGTTGTCTCAATTGGTCTCAGATATGACGCAGGTTTGAATCGGTTTTGTCACAACGATGGTTAATATCCGGGACATGAAATTAATTTTCCGAATCCGGGTTTTAATGTCGTGACGGTTTAATGAAACTAAGCCAACCATCGGATTAAACCTTATGACACCCGCAAAACAAAAAGCCAGCAAACCCAAGCTCGTTGTCATTTTCAGGCCGTTGAAAAAAGCCCACGCACCACCCCGCAAACCCAGACGAAGCCATTTTGACGCGCTGTGTTCGGACTTGGCGGCTTACCGCGCCAAAAAACGGCAGGGCATACAACTATCCAAAAGTTTAATTAACATAATCAGGACATTGAAATGATCGAACTTACACAACTTGAGCAGGACGTTTTGAGCGGCAAAAACACCAATAAAGCTCGTGCCGAAATAAAGAAAACACAGGCGAATGAAGAAAAACAAGTCCTATTAGAACAGGAACAACGCACCTTCCAGGAACAGCAGCGTAATGACCTGGCGGCTTCTGAAGTGACGGCAACAGAACAACAAATACACGACGAATGCCGCGGGTTACTTGCAACAGTTCAAGGCTTCACCCCAACATTCGGGGCTTTGCAGGCTCATGATTATATTAACCACCTGCGACACGAAGCTGGAGCACAGATTACCCAAGCCCAACGCAATGAACTGGCGGCAATGATAGCCAGTGTGGACGCCCGGATCAGCGCCCTGGAAGCCGAAAAAATACAGTTAGCCGCACAACGGCAGGCCGGCAATGATAACCCTGAAATCGTTGGACGGGTGGGATTGATTATGATGGACGTGGAAGTGCTGCAAGGCATACGCCAAAAATACACGGCAGAACTGGCGGAATTGCCGCTTACCGGTCAACATAAAGACTGGGGGCTTGAAGGCTGGCAAAGGCAAATCAAGGAAGCCAAAATCAGGGCGTTGTTCAGCGTGATCGAGGCTTGCGAAAAAGTTATTTATGAGGCGCTACAAAAACTGAAAGGCTTACAGGCCGTTTCCCTCAACTATTCCCGCATAATCAAAGCAAGTTAAAGGGGGCAAAATGGGCTTGCCAAACGACGCTAAAAGCCAATGCCAACGCATACTTGAACACCTGATGAACCGAACTGGCGGCGCAACCACGCTGGAACTGGTCAGGGAGTTGGACATATTAAGGCCGGGGGCAAGGATCTGTGAACTGAGGCAGGCAGGTCACAACATCATGACCCATTGGGCCGAGGACGACACGCCGTTAGGCCGCCACCGGGTAGCGCGATATGTTTTGCTGGCTTAATATGCAGACTGGGATAGCGACATATCCGAATCGAGGATTTCATAGACCACGCCGGACATGCCGCTATTTTCAAACATCACTGGAGACAATACGAGGACAGACACTATTGATATTGACCGAAGAGGTGGCACAGCTCGCTCTTCATCCAGTGTAAAACAACCATTCTGGATGGACAGCAGCCGCCACTAAGGGCGATTCCCATCATCATATTGCATCCAAAGATGCTCACGCAGAAGCTGGTTTGTCTGGCGTTCAGAATGCTTTATAGCGGTACAACCCCGTTATCGAAGCCGGACAAGCCGGTTACGGGAATAACGCCAAAACTATAACGCCATGTAGAATGTTCGTGCAGTGCATGAAGCACCTTAAAAAGCCCCCACTGAAACAGTCTGCTTGTCACCGTCTACAAGGCCAAGAAAGTATAGAACAATTCAGTCCAGGTAACACCGGCTTTTTTGTTGATCGGGTTACGAAAGCTTGACAACCCTCCAGCATACAACGCAAAATACAAACGCCTTACAGCAGTAAGGCCGGGTTTCGCAGCTCGCGCAAAGGCCACAACAGGCCACTATTAAACGTGGTTTTTTTGTGCCCATCGAAAACACACACGGCATTGTGCCGTTTGTATTCTGTTTTGGTGGGGTGTATTGAGCAGCCCCTTAAAAGGCTGGCCGGTTCCTTTGCCGGTACTGCGAACTTTATACATTCCACCGCCTAACGACTCGCAGCAATAGGCGGCGGTTATCCACTTCTACAAAGGAACACCGCAATGAACACACAAAATCAATCTGCCCAAAATTCAGGGCAAGCTACAGATCAGAACGAAACCCACAGCCAGGCAACCGAAAAACAAAAGATCGGCGCATCAAAAAACAGCAGCGCACTTTACCGGCTTTGGGAAGTTGCCGTAGACAATTTAACACCGACTGAACTGGAGTGGTTTTCAGACTTAACAGACGTGGCTAAAGCCGAGTTAGACAGCCTATCAGTTAATACCATGACTATCGGCTGCTTACTCTATAATGTCGAGAGGCTACATGAACCAGGCGCCGAAAATATCGGTGAAATATTCTGGAGCTTGTCCAGCCAGTTAGATCACATAACAGGCTTATTGGAGGTATCGAGTAACGCCGCTTACCGACTGGCAAACCCAAAGACCGAAGTTAACGGCAAGGTAGGTGCATAATGGACACGCAAAACAATTCCGAGCAAGCCGACATCCAAGAATCCAGCACAAAAAAGCTGGATATAGACTTTAGTCATCGGTTTGCTTCGCTATCCGAAGCCGATGAAGAATTTGATTTGTGCGATTTGACGGACACCATAACACTGATGTGCGAAAGGGCCGAGGCAGTAGTCACTATGGTTGAAATACAAATGATAAGTGAAGTAAGGGCGAACAGCGCAATACTGTCGGCTTCATTATCGGCGGCGGCTAAGGAGATCCAAGATATTAGCTCATTGATTACCGCCTATTGGCATTCGCAAAACCAACAGGCATAAAACCCAACCAAAGCCGGTAGCCTTGGGTTATCGGCTTTTTGTAAAAACCAGTAACGCCGATTGGCTTCTGCATCCGTCATCTCACGAAAAAAGTGACGTAGGGAGGGGATTTTTATCCGTTCCAGAACTTTCTATGCGTTCCGTTCAAGGTGTCAATCTTGACAAAGCGTAAACGAACGATTACATTTTTAATATGTACACGATCAAACAACTCCCCGAATTCAATTACTGGCTTACCGGACTGAAAGACGGCATGACCCGCCGTCGCTTGGCCGTTCGGTTACGTAAGGCTGAACTGGGCAATCTGGGCGACGTTAAGCCTGTCGGCGAAGGCGTTTTTGAGATGCGCGAATTTTTTGGCCCTGGCTGGCGCATGTATTACGTGCAGCGAGGCAAAGCGTTGATCGTGATGCTGGGCGGAGGGGACAAATCGAGTCAGGCCGCCGATATTGTCAAGGCCATTCAATTGGCCGCTACCTTAGAGGATTAAAACTATGACCGAAAAAATTAAAATAGCCGACTTGCCTGAATTTGACATGACCGAACATCTCGATAGCGATCAGGCCATTGCTGAATACTTGACTATCGTTCTGGAAGACGGCGACCCCGCGTTGCTGGCGGCAGCCTTGGGTGACATCGCCCGCGCCCGTGGCATGACCGAAATCGCCAAGGCATCGGGCCTGACGCGGGAAGCGTTGTATAAAGCCTTACGCCCCAACGCCAGCCCTCGCTTCGACACCATCGCCAAGGTATGCAAGGCGTTGGGCGTCAAATTGACGGTGCAACCGTTGGAGATTGCCTGACCGATTTTTTACATGGGCGAATTATCCGGACGGCCTGAAGAATGGGACGGAGGTTATCACGATTAAGCGGGCCGGTTAGGGCTTGTTGAAGATCAATAACATGGCGAAAAAGATTGTTTTTCACAGGGTTTACTCGAAACAACAGAAGGAAATATTGCGGCGCATGGCGGCTGACGATGCCGACATTGAAGCTTGGCTAAAGGATGTGCAATTGCAGTAAACCAAGTGCGGCTATTGGCTTGCGTGGCACGATGACGCAGTAGAAAAAATAGCCGTACTGCCTCCAGACCACTCTAGGGAATTCCCTTGCAAATGGTTAGAGGGCGTCAAGTCGATTGAAGACGCGGTGAACCTTGTCGAATCGGGTCAATACGTCAGGACAACTGATTATGATGTTGTCCCGGTAAAGGCAACAAGGGATAAAGCAGAAAGCATCGTTATAAAAAAAGATCGCAGCCCCAAGAGAACCCAGCAGAGAACATCGACTGAACCGCGTCTTACCAGAAGCCAGCAAATAGAATTGATTGCGGGCAACCCTATTACCGGCGTACTCAACGATAAACAAAAACGTCACTTACAATGGCGTAAGAAAGTGCGCGGTGAACTTTCGCCGGACACCAACGCCCCCCATTTTTACCTACATGCCGTCCACGAAGACGCCCTACTGACTTACCAGTTCAAGGTGAAAACAGTATCGCTCAATTGGTATGTGCATATCTATATTCATCCAACATGGGAGCATTTTCAAAAACATCACACAATCCGTTCTGACCGAATTCTTTTTGGTTGTGTGCAATGTAGACAAAAAGATGGCTTATTGGCGGAGATTCATTTATTAGCTAAGGGACTTTCAGAATTGACGGTTATTCATGAATCAGTCCATGCCGGCGTTTATCTTTCGCGGCTGATAGGTAACCAGGAAGCCAAGGTTTTAGCAGCCCCTTATGTCAGCCATAAAGAAAACATAATGATATGCCGGGACGAAATCCAGTGCCGCACAGTAGAACTTTTGAGCAAGCAGATCGTGATGTTTTTGCACACCTTGAATATTCCATGTGTACCATTGCGTATTGCTGACATAGTCAATTGACAGGAGCTTAACCCGTTTGGCATTAGCGGCATATTCATAAGAATGGCCGGTAATCCGCCCGGTTTTTAAATTCAATTAAGGGCCGGGTAACACCGGCTTTTTTAGTAACATCCAAGCCTTCCTTGACGGTAACACCGGTAACACCGGAAAAACGGGGAACACAACACAAGCTGGTTGACGTGGTTCCCCCGATTCCCTCACAAAAAACGAAAGTCAAAAATAATTTTGATGATCGTTTTCCAAACAGGTAGAGTAACGCTGGCTTTGCGTGTGGATGATCGGCAATCGGTGCGGCATAAAAACAGAAAATTTGTGTTATGACGGTGCTGAAAGCAGGAGTCTGGTATTTTTTACACCTTATTTACACTGAAACATTAACAACTAATTGATAATTATAAAAACTATACTTTCTGTATAGGAAAGTTAAATAACAATCAGGGCATGGCGCTACCCGTTGTTTATCTTGGATATTTATAAAATACACATCCCTTAGCGTTTTGACCCTTTCATACATACACAAGCATGTAATAGACAATTGGTGGGCCTTGGGGGCTTGTATGGAACCTCAATGTCTTTATCGGCCTGTTCAGTGTTATGCACATTGATAGTGCTCGAAGTATTTTGACTTTTAGATGAAGTGAAAGCTGGTTGTTTACTGGTATTTTTCATAATGTTTATATTTGGAGTTTAGGTAAATGAATGAACGCAGCAAAATCCTCTCAGCGTCCTGTTGCTCTATTAACTCCACTCTAAGGATTTTTGGCGTTTCAGTTTGTGCTTGTCTAGCATCTTAAATGAGTTTAACTAACTTTATTTACAGCAATATTAATACCAAGGCGGCAGTTGCAATAGTACTGGGCTATGGAAAAGGGTAAGGATGAGATACAACATCGGCATCGGGTGTAATGCACCCGATAGAATGGTTGTTTTCAACAATCCACGCTGTAAAGCGTTGGCGATTGTTGCAACATAAAAATGATGGTGCGATGCTTACGTGGGAAAGCATTTGCCTGTTTTCCAGAAATATCCATTAAATACTGGTGACATAACAGCTATGTTAATAGAAAAACAGGCTTAAATAACCGGGTTTGGTATCATATTCGACATGATTAATTTATCAGGAAACAAAATGCCGGGCCAAGTTGAACCGAAATCCACATTTTTAAAATCAGACCTTTTTTCCCCCTGGGTTATTACCGGCATAATGTTTTTTATGCTGGTTGCTTTAATTATCGTTTGTCAAACCAATAGTGAATTATTGCAGCAGCCTATATCTGAAGCGCAGCGGATGCTGTTTAGAACGATATTTTACGCGGTTGCTATCGTAATATTTCCTCTTACCAGTCTGATTCGTTACATCCTGTTGCGTCTTAACCAGACGATGCCGTTTTCCCAGGCAAGCGACCGCAACGCCGGAATGCAAAGCATACTTGCCGAAGCAAAAAAACGATATCGGAATACGATTGTTGTGTCTGTGACCTTAATTGAAAGCGTCGGCATTTTGGGTCTTGTTATGTTTATTTTCGGCGATGGTTTCAACACTTTGTATATATTTACCGGCATGGGGGTACTTGGGCTTTTTTTACATCGACCCAAGCAGCATGAATATCACCATATAGTTGAGGCACTATCTTGTGCAAACACGTGAAGCCCTGTTGGCGGATGCCGATATTTGCGTTAAGTGCGGTTTATGTCTGCCACATTGTCCAACCTATATTAAAACCCGCAATGAAAACGAGTCCCCGCGCGGACGTATCGCGTTAATTCAGGCGTGGGCTGGCGGTAAGCTGGAAGCTTCTGAAAAACTCATGGGACATATTGATAACTGCCTGTTATGTCGATCCTGTGAGCGGGTTTGTCCGGCCGTTGTGCCTTACGGACGTTTGATTGATAACTTCCGTAGTCAGCGCTATATAAAAAACCATTCATCGCTGGCGTTATCTTTGCTGAAACGGGTGTCCCACAATAAAACAGCCAATCGACTGGCTCAATCTGGCTTAAGGCTTTATCAGGCGAGCCGCTTACAAAAAACGGCACGTTTTCTGAAATTACCGCACTTACTGCGTCTGAACAAAATCGACCGCTTGTTGCCGGACGCTGAACACTTCAATGCAATCGAAACCAAGCCGTATTTTCCGGCAACAACAGCTGTTAAAGGTAGTGTGGGGCTGTTTGTAGGCTGTATGGGTTCGCTGCTGGATCATGCAACCGTGGCTGCTGCGATTACCGTGTTAACAACTGTCGGATTTAATGTTTATGTGCCGGAACAGCAAACCTGTTGCGGTGCGTTGGCTATGCACGATGGCGATAGCGAAAAAGCGGCACAATTGGCAGCAGAAAATTGCGCTGCCTTTGGCCAAACGCAACTGGATGCGATTGTGACGATTGCCAGCGGTTGCGGTGGTCAGTTAAAAGAATATAAGCAGCGGTCAGTTGCCGATAAAGTGTTTGATATTAGTCACTTCTTAAGTCAATCAGGTGTTGATTTGAGGGAATGTTTGCAGCCTTTAACAAAGACGGTTTGCCTGCATACGCCGTGTTTATTAAAAAATGTAATGCGTGAAGAACAAGGAGCGCTGAAGTTATTGCAACAAGTGCCCGGCATCAAAATAATACCGCTGCCCGAAACATTACCCTGTTGCGGTTCGGCAGGCAGTTATATGCTGGATCATCCGGCAATGGCGAAGACGCTGTTGGAAGATGTCCTGTCAGCCGGTTTGGAGATGTCGGCTGATTATTTTGTCAGCTCAAATATCGGCTGTGCCTTACATATAGCAGCTGGCTTAAGGGAAAGAGGGATTGTTATGAAGGTAGTCCATCCGGTGGTTTTGCTTGCAAGACAGTTGAAGCAATAAATTGAAAACAGGCAGACCGGGCAAACCGTTCTGCCTATCTATGTATTAAAGGGTTGATTCAACTTTTATTTTTTTCCGGCGATAATTATGACCGTAAAAAATTTCAGTGACTTCCTTGCGCAATTTTTTTTCTATCTCGGCTTTTTTCTCGTCTGATAAATTGCTTTCTTTCTCAAATAAATAATTTTCCAGCTCGGTTTCCTTGAGCATCATTTTGGTATGAAAGATGTTTTCCTGATAGACATTGACATCAATCATTTGATAGCTTTCTTGTGTGTCTTTGGCAATATAGTTTTGTATCGAGGTTATATTGTGGTCGATATAGTGCTTTTTGCCAGTGATGTCGCGGGTAAAGCCGCGTACACGGTAATCCATTGTCACAACGTCGGATTCAAAGCTGTGAATTAAATAATTCAGGGCTTTTAATGGTGAAATACGTCCACAGGTCGATACGTCAATATCAGCGCGGAATGTGCTGATACCGTTATCAGGATGGCTTTCAGGGTAAGTGTGTACGGTAATATGGCTTTTATCGAGATGAGCCAGTACTGTTTCAGGTAATGGTCCAGGTGATTGGCTGTTCATATTGGACGGTGGAGTGACATCACCTTCTGAAATCAGCATGGTTACGCTGGCACCTTGTGGATCGTAGTCCTGCAAAGCGATATTAAGAATCTGCGCACCGATAATTTCGGCAACATCCTTAAGTATTTGCGTCAGTCTGTTCGCGTTATAGGCTTCATCAATATATTCGATATAGGCTTGCTGTTGCTCAGCAGGCGCGTAACAAATATCATAAATATTGAAACTTAGCGACTTTGTCAGATTGTTAAAGCCGTGTAATTGCAATTTGTTCAAACCATTAAACCTCTATAACTTCAAAATCATGGGTGATTTCCACCGCAGCCTTACTGAGCATAATAGATGCCGAGCAATATTTTTCTGCAGATAGCTTCACTGCCCGTTCAACAGCGGACGCTTTTAGATCGTGCCCGCTGACGATAAAATGCAGATGAATCTTACTGAACACACTGGGTACAGCATCGACCCGCTCAGCAGAAACTTGGGTAACGCAGCTAACAATATTATTTCTGCCTTTTTGCAAAATTTGCACAACATCAAAGGATGAACAAGAACCTACGCCGAGCAAAACCAGCTCCATAGGACGCATGCCGATATTGCGGCCACCATGATCTGGAGGGCCGTCTATCACTATGGCATGGCCACTGCCAGTTTCGCCGACGAACATCACACCATCGACCCATTTGACTGTTGCTTGCATTTATTTTTCCTCTAGTGAAAAAAGACGCATAGCGTAGCATATAAATGCATATTGACAGAGTTTCAATATTGATTTTTTTGTTAAAATCCTGCACTGTTAGCACCATAGGCCACAGCAATTAGAGGATAAGTTATTCCTATGACAAACAATCCCCCTGAAATAACCAGCAGAAAAGAGGCATTAGAGCAGTTTTTACGACAATGCCATAAAAGAGTTTATCCAGCTAAATCTTATGTTATCAAGCCTGGTGATAGCGGAGATAAGCTATTTTTTATTATTGATGGTTCAGTCAGCGTTTGTGTCGAAGATGATGAAGGAAAGCAGGAGCTGATTTTGGCTTATCTCAATAAAAATGAGTTCATCGGTGAAATTGGTGTATTTAAAGGTGCGGAAATACGGACGGTCAGCGTTAAAACACGGGTTTTATGTCACTTGGCCGAAATCAGCTATGAACGGTTTCGGCTATTGTTAAAAACGGATCTGCTGGAGTACGCACCTGACTTGCTGTGCCTGATAGGCGACCAACTATCTACCCGGCTTTTAGTGACCAGCCGCAAATTTTGCGATCTGGCTTTTTTGGATGTGGAAGGCAGGGTTGCCCGTATTTTACTGGATCTTTGTAAAGAACCTGACGCACTAACGCATCCTGATGGTATGCAACTCCACATTTCCCGCCAAGAAATAGGGCGTCTTGTCGGTTGTTCAAGGGAAATGGCCGGGCGGGTGTTAAAGGATCTGGAAACCAGGAAGATGATTACAGCCCACGGCAAGACTATTGTGGTCTTTGGTACGCGTTAAGTTAGTCGGCAGTTGCTTTATTGAATAACTTAGGCGAGGTTTTATTCCGGCTTCTGTTCACGTGTCAACAGGTTTTGAACCGCAGTGAGCGGTGCCAAGTTTTCGTATAGGACTTTATAAGTCTGTTCCGTAATTGGCATGTCTATGCCATGTTTTTTAGCCAGTAAAAAGGTTTCTTTTGCTGCCGCTACGCCTTCGACCTCCTGGGCAATTTTCTGCATTGTTGTAACTTTATCCTGGCCCTGGCCTAACGCTAAACCCAGACGCCGGTTTCGTGACTGGTTGTCGGTGCAGGTTAGAACAAGATCACCCAAACCAGCCAGACCCATAAAGGTTTCCTGTTTGCCGCCCAGTTTGATACCCAGGCGAATAATCTCATTTAGACCGCGGGTGATAAGTGCTGCGCGAGTGTTGGCTCCAAAACCGAGGCCATCGGCAATGCCGGCGGCAATAGCCAAAACGTTTTTTACCGCACCACCTACTTCTACACCAATCATATCGGTGCTGGTGTAAGTCCGAAAACGGCTGCTATGTAGAATATCCGCCAATTGATTTGCAAATTCAGGTTGCGAAGATGCAATAGTAATTGCGGTGGGTAAATCAGCGGCAACTTCGCTGGCGAAAGTCGGACCCGAAAGAATTGCTGTAGGGGTCTGTGCAGAAAATAGATCTACGGCTATTTCGTGTAACAGGCAACCATCATCCGGGTTAAAACCTTTACTAGCCCAAGCTATTTGTACTTCAGGTGATAGGTAGGGTTTGATTTGAATCAGTGTAGCTTTAAACGCATGGCTGGGTACACAAACAAGCAATAGGTTGCTGAACGCTGCTGCTTCAGATAAATCAGCCGTAATGATCAGGTTTTCAGGGAAGCCAAGCCCAGGCAAATAGCGATTGTTTTGTCGATCTCTCGACAATGCGGCAATGTGCTCTGAATTATGGCCCCACAACAGGGCTTGGCAACCATTTCTGGCGGCCAGAATAGCCAGAGCTGTTCCCCAGGATCCTGCGCCCAGAATGGCTATTTTTTTGCCCATCAGGTTAATTTAATTGATCGTTTCTGTTCCGGGGGCTTGCTGTTGGAGTTGTTGCAAATGTTGTGCGTATAACGCATCAAAATTTACTGGCGCTAAAAGTAACTGAGGGAAGCCGCCTTTTGTTACCAGATCAGTCACGGCTTCTCTGGCATAAGGAAACAGGATATTGGGGCAGAAACTGCCGACCATAGGACCCATTTCCTGATCGGTAAAGCCGCTTAATGTGAAAATACCCGCTTGATTGACTTCAACAAGATAGGCTGTTTTGTCGCCACATTTAACAGTAATTGTAGTGGAGAGTGTTATCTCGAATAATGAGTTTTCAAGCGGCGTGACATTGGTACCCAGATTGAAATCAACAGCGGGCTCCCATTTGTCAGTGAAAATTGCCGGTGAGTTTGGTGTCTCAAAAGACATATCTTTAGTGTAAATTTTCTGGATAGAGAATTGCTTTTCAACAGGAGTATTTTCTTCGGCCATGATAAAGGTGTGGGGTAGTTAAAGTTATAAGGTTTTTTTGTTTTTGCTGGTTATTTTTATAGGCAGTTTGTAGTCGGTTTCCCAAGCCAGCATACCGCCTGCGATGACAAAGACTTGCTCGAACCCTGCTTTGGCTAGGGTCTTGGCCGCCGAGGCTGAGCGTGTCCCGTTTTGGCAGGCGATCAGGACCGGTGTTTTTTTGTGGGCATCCAGCTCTGGCAAGTGTTCAGACAACCTGCCCAAGGGCGTATTAATGGCGTTTTCAATATGACCGAGAACATAGTCAGGAGCGTCGCGCACATCAATCACTATGGTGTCATTATCGTTCATTTTAGCAACGGCCAGCAAAGGGGAAACAGAATCGTATTTCTTAAATGCCGTGTCAAATAATTCCTGTATTAACAGGTAAGTAACCACTGCGAGTGCAAGTGATAACATGTAGTGGTTTAAAACGAATTCTATGTAACGGTCCATGGATTATTTTTTATTAATATAGTGGCTATGAGACTAATGGGAGGAATTTAATGGAAGCTAGTTTAATTAAGTAAATAAATGGCGAAGAATGAATCAAGGTTCACAAAAGCACTAGTATATGGGGTGTAGTGGTTTATATATTTCGTCGTATCAGTTTAGATGCGGTACTTGATTCTATAGCTATCAGGCATCGCTAATGTGACACTGTATTTAAAAATAACCACCAGGTAATCATTAAAGCGCATTATTTATACACAATTGTTGCCAACGTGTATTAATATAACAACTAATTCCGGTAGAGGTTTACTTAATTAAACAGTACCGAAAATCAGCAATTCCTGCAAAATGATACCTTATTTTTAGTTGTATTGGGTAATTGATAATGCAACAGTGCTTGTGACTCAGTCCGTATCATCCTTTGTGATACGGATTTTATTTTTAGTGCTCATAGATTAAGAAAAAATGTTGAATTTACCAAAGTCTTTAGTTTTGCTGATCCTTGACGGGTCCCGGTACACACTGGCACAGGCAAATAATGTTTGGTCATGGCAAATGGTTTATGTGGATGGCGGTAATTTATCCAATTTAGCGTCGACAATGCCAGCAGCTTCAGGTATACAAAAGCTGTTGAAATACCCGGTAGATTACTTCTCAAAGCTCATTAATCTGTGAATGATAAAGACACTGGTTGTTGCTTTTTTGCTGGTTTTTTTGGCAACGAATGTTTGCGCAGAAACCGCTGACCAAAATGACGAACTCAATCAGGTTGAGTCGGGGATTGATGCCGTCAAGCAGAACATGCGGCGACTTTTTCAGCAAAAAGACAGCTTGCAGGACCAGTTGGCAGAAATAGAAAAACGTTACGGTGAAACAGCTTCTGCCTTCAGGTCTCTACACAGGCAAATTGAACAAAAACGCCAAGGTCTTGACGCGATACGGCGCGAAATTCAAGACCATCAAAACGATATAAGCAGGCAGTACAGGGCACTGGAAGGGCAGATCAGGTCTGCGTATGCAATGGGGCGACAAGGGAAGTTAAAGCTGATACTCAATCAGCAAGACCCTGCATTATCAGCCCGAATGATAGCTTATTACGAGTACTTTAATAGAGAGCGGCTAAATAAAATTGCTGCCATTGAAGAAACTGTAAAGCAACTTGATCAGTTGGATCAGCAAAAGCAGGCAGAGACTGAACTTCTAGAGCGGGATTTGGCACAAAAGCAAAAAGATCAGCTTGATCTTGATGAAATCAGAAAGCAGAGAAGTGAATTATTGGCAAAAACGACACTTGAATTGTCTTCAAGCGAACAGCAGTTGAGTCATTTAAATATCAGTGAAAATAAGCTTAAAAGTTTGATTCGTTCGCTGCAAGGCAGTAATGATGAGCAGGAGGGCGATATCGCTAGCATAGAGCCAGCTTCTGAGCTCATGGACGAGCAGGCACCGCTAAATGAGGATTTTTCAAAGGTTACAGGTGACTTTCCTGTGCTTAAGGGTAAATTGCCTTGGCCGGTTAGGGGTAAGTTGGCGCAGAAATTTGGCAGTCCTCGGTCAGGAAGTATCTGGGATGGTGTGTTGATTGATGCCAGGGAAGGAGCAGAAATACATGCTGTTTCCAGCGGCAAGGTTGCTTACGCAGACTGGCTGCGGGCATATGGGTTGTTAATGATTATTGATCATGGTAAAGGCTATATGACGCTATATGCTTTTAACCAGAGTCTTTACAAGCAAGCAGGGGATTCCGTAGAGGCGGGCGACGTTATAGCTTCTGTTGGAGAAAGTGGTGGCAGAAGCCAACCAGGTTTGTATTTTGGCATACGTAAGAAAGGCATGCCGATTGATCCGCTTGAATGGTGCAGAAAATAACCGGATGCCACATGCTGGTATCAGGTGAATGAATTGTTAGAAAATAAACGCAGGTAACTGAGGATTTGGAGTTTTAAGACACATGCTAAAAAAGAAAGCTATTTTTATTTTGTCCCTGGGGATTGTATTGGGCGTTTTTATGGGTGTCTGCGGCAGTGTCTTTGCTGAGAAAGATAATGGTGAGCCGACAGCCGATTCGACTACCTTGCCATTTGAGGACTTACGGACGTTTACAGAAATCTTTGGCCGCATTAAACGGGACTATGTAGAGCCGGTTTCCGATAAAAAATTACTGGAAGATGCCATTAGAGGCATGTTGAGCGGTCTTGATCCCCATTCGGCTTATCTGGTCGCTGAGGAATATCAAGAGCTAAAAGAAGGTACCACCGGACAGTTCGGCGGTTTAGGCATAGAAGTTACTATGGAAAACGGCTTTATTAAGGTTGTTTCACCTATTGACGACACCCCCGCCCAACGCATGGGCATTAAAACCGGTGATCTTATTGTCAGGTTGGATGACAAGCCGGTAAAAGGAATGTCCTTGACTGATGCAGTGAAGATGATGCGGGGCGAACCGGGCAGCAAAATTTTACTTACCATTGTCCGCGAAGGCGAAGAAGCTCCTTTAAAGATAAACGTAACCCGCGACATTATAAAAGTTAAGAGTGTCAAGAGTAAGCTGCTGGAGAAAAATTACGGCTATGTTCGTATCAGTAGTTTTCAATCCGGCACTGGCGACAGCCTCAAAGAAGCGCTTGCGGCTTTGAAAAAAGAAAATGCAGGTGGATTGAAGGGCTTGGTTTTGGATTTGAGAAATAATCCAGGAGGAGTGCTTAATGCCGCAGTTGAAGTGAGCGATGCCTTTTTAAGAGGTGGTCTGATAGTTTACACCGAAGGGCGCATTGAAAACTCGGAAATGCGCTTTAATGCCGCTCCTGATGATTTGATTGACGGTGCGCCGATGGTGGTATTGATCAATGCAGGTTCTGCGTCAGCTTCTGAAATTGTTGCCGGGGCGTTACAGGACCAAAAACGCGCTGTTATCATGGGCGAAAAGTCTTTCGGCAAAGGTTCCGTGCAAACCATATTACCAACCAGTAACGGTGCGGCGGTTAAGTTGACAACAGCCAGATATTTCACGCCTTCCGGGCGGTCGATTCAAGCTGAAGGCATAGAGCCGGATGTAACCTTGGCGCATGTTAAGCTGGAATCGCTAGATAAAACAGAATTTAAACCGGTCAAGGAAGCTGATTTGTCGCGGCATTTACAAAATGGCAATGGTAACAAAGGCGGCGCTGACAGCATTGATAATGCGAGTGCCGCTGATAAAGACAAGGAACCATTGGAAATGAAAGATTATGCTTTGTATGAAGCGCTTAATCTTTTGAAGGGCATTAGCATTATTCGTAAATAATGCCGATTCCGTAGCTAATGAAAACCCCGGATTTTAGCAAATGGTAATGATTGTTAAAGTTCGGGTTTTTTTAGCTTTAAGTGTATTACAAATTAATAGCAGCCTTAAATTATTGACTAGGCGTGATTTTTTGGATTAGTGCCAAGAGATAATTTGTGAATAATCAAAGCTTTTCCAGTGACAGCGAGGATGATTTCATTCCTTTGGTCGTCGATCTGGATGGAACGCTAACGCCAACAGACACGCTAATTGAAGAAACGATTCGGCTGGTCAAACGTAATCCTCTAAAAGGCTTTCTGATTCCATACCGGTTGTTGTATGGACGCGCTGCTTTCAAATCCTATATTGCCGTAAATAGTATTTTCTCAGCGGAAAACCTGCCTTTACGGCAGTCATTTGTTGACTATTTAACTACCGAAAAAAGGAAGGGGCGCAGGATTATCCTGGCTACAGCCGCTCATCGCAGCATCGCTGAGCCGGTAGCGGCGAAGCTCGGATTGTTTGAGGAGGTGCTTGCCAGTGAGGGTTCGCTAAATCTAAAAGGCGAAGCCAAGCTAGCTGCTATTCGCAAGTCGGTTGGTGAACCTTTTGCGTATGCAGGTGATAGCGCCGCCGATTTGCCCATCTGGAAAGCCGCTAAAGCGGCTGTGTTGGTTGGTGTCTCGTCTAAAATTGCCAGCACTGTTCGGCGCGATACACCGGTCGAGCGGGAATTTCCGCGATTAGAAACAAATGCAGCTGTCTGGGTGCGAGCCCTTCGCATCCATCAATGGTTAAAGAATCTATTGTTGTTTGTGCCATTGCTGACTGCGTTCTCTTTTCTTGAGCCGGGCAAATTCATTACCATGAGTATTGCTTTCCTTGCATTTTCCTTTGCCGCATCAGCAGGTTACGTTATCAATGATATATTGGACATTGATAGTGATCGATTGCATCTTAGAAAGCGCAATCGTCCCTTTGCCAACGCAAGCATAACAATCCCCGCAGGCTTTCTTGCTACTGTCGGTTTATTGGCAGCGGCCTGTTTGCTGGCGGCAACTATATCAGTCCATTTTTTAGCGATGCTGATGGTGTATCTGACGTTCACCAGCGCCTATAGTTGGGTGTTCAAGCAATATGTGCTGATCGATGTGTTGATGCTTTCATTACTCTATACCCTCCGTATTATTTCAGGATCGGTTGCGGTAGATATAACAACAAGTTCCTGGCTGTTAGCATTTTCTGTGTTCATTTTTTTTAGCCTTGCCTTAGTAAAGCGTTGCTCTGAGCTCGTATCTCTCGGGCAAATTGGGCATCAAGCGGCACATGGAAGGGATTATCGGGTGAGTGATCTGGTCGTACTTTGGCCGCTAGGGGTCGGAGCAGCGCTCTCTTCAGTCGTTGTCTTTGGTTTGTTTATCAGTGCGCAGGAAACCCAGGCCAGATATGCCAGTTCCCAGCTGTTGTGGTTAGTGGCTTTCTGTTTAATCTATTGGCTTGGGCATCTATGGATAAAAACCGCACGGGGTGAAATGTATGACGACCCGCTGGTTTTTGCAGTTAAGGATTGCGTAAGCCGAATGACCATCCTAATAATGATTCTGGCAACGCTTGCGGCTCATTTTATAGACTTAGGGTAGATCCGTGCATACTTTGTTTACCGCCATAACAAGCATTCTCTTTTCTGTTGCTGCCCAATTTGCACTTAAGGCTGGAATGTCGAACTCTATCGTAAAAGAAGCTGTGGCCCAGGAATTTACTTTAAGGACAGTTCAGGTGATCCTGACCAATGGGTTCGTAATCGGCGGTTTCACCCTGTATGGTTTGAGTGCCTTGATGTGGTTGGGTGTTCTTGTACGTTGGGACGTTAGCAAAGCTTATCTGCTAGTTGGGTTGGGCTTTGGTTTGACTGTCTTTATTGGTATTTTGTTGGGTGAACAGGTGACCCTGAATCGTGTTGTTGGTGTTATGCTGATTTGTATCGGCGTATTTTTGGTGGGCAGAAGTTAATGGTCAGTAACTCCGCTAGGGTAACAGGTGGCGCTTATGTTTTTCGCTCAGCCCAAAAAGTAACAATGCAAGTAATGTTCCCCATAGCAAACAAGGCACTAACCAAAACCAGCGTTGATAAAAAGTAACCGGTGGAGTATTAAGATAGGGGACTGTATATAGCCCAGTCCATGGTTCATACAAAGGCGATTGTTCCAGAATTTCTCCTGATGCGAGTGATACGGTAGAAACGCCGGTATTGGTGACTCTTAGCACGGGTCTGCGAAACTCGACGCCGCGTGCCAGCGTCATGAACATATGCTGGTAGGGTTCTTGCCAGGCACCGTACCAGGAATCATTGGTAACATTGATAATGAACTGTGCGCCGAGTGTCGCGAGCGAGCGAGAGAATCCTGGAAACAGGCTTTCATAGCAAATTTGCGCGCCTATCTTATAACTACCCAGCTTCAGCAACTCCGTAGGGCCGGAACCTCTTGCAAAATGTCCGGTTGGCGGCAACCATTTACGGATGTCGGGGAATAGTTGTTCGCCAGGTATATATTCGCCGAAAGCCAGCAGAATGGACTTGCTGTAATGAGGTGGGATAATTTCGCCGTCTTTATTGAAAACAAACAGGGAATTGGTAATCAGTCTTGAGGGCCTGTCGACACTGTATGCGCCGGTAATAAGTGGAAGTTGTTTTTCTTTAAGGAATCCGGTTAATGCAAGCGGCAGTGTATCGAATTTAAATTCTTCACCCAGCAATACCGGAAAAGCGGTTTCAGGCCAAAGGGCAACATCAATCTTGATGTTTTTATGTGCGTTGAGCGCTGTATCGGTCAGTGTTGTATAGCGTCTGAGTATTTCAGTGCTGTAGCCTTTCCCCAATTCAACTGCCATCTTCTCGGAGTTGCTGATACTTGCCTGAACCAATAGCGCATTCAGCGATGCATCCGGTGCGGGCAGCCGGTTTTTAAGCCAAAGGCCGCCTATATTCAACAATATAAATCCTGAAATGACAGACGCAAGAATGATCTTGCCAATGTTTTGCCTGCGTTTTTGCCAAGCGATATAAAGCGGCAGGTTGCACATCAAGGTGGCGGCACTTAGCCCGCTAAAACCGATGATTTCAGCCCATTGATAGACAGGAATGTTGGCGCCATACCAGGAGTAACCGAAATTCCAGTCAAACAGCGTTAATGAGTAGGCTTCGCACAAGATAGTGATAAGCGCCATTAGCCATAACGACAAGCGTTCAGAGCATTGCAGTTTTGATTTCCCCCAAAACCATAATATTCCCGCTAAAGGCACAAATAGATGGGCTATAAAACCATAGACTACCATTCCAACTACGGCGAAAGTCCAGTCCAGATGGGCAAACTCATGGAGCAGGTAGGTGACCCAGTTAAAGCCGATCAGCGTAAATACAAAGGCGGTAATTAAGCCGCCCAGAACAACGCCTTTAAAGCTGGTTTGCTGATTCCAGTATATCCATAACGGTACAAAACAGAACAGGGAAGCCCAGGGAGGAAAGGGAATATAACTGGTGCCGATAAAAATGCCTGATAAAACCGGAAGCAACCAGGGTTTCAGCTTAGAGAACGAAACACTGTTCATAATTTTAAAGATAAGAGGACTTTAGAGAATGGACAGAAGAAAAAGCAAGTTCACGTTCTCAAAATAAAAGACTTGGGGCTAATAACCAGTAATTGCCGAGCTAAGACAAACACTGGCTTTTATAATACATATAATGCTTAGCTGCCGTGAATTTCAGCATATAAGGCCCGGTATTCATCGCTCAGTTTATGATTGGGAACATAATGTACGAGGGGCTGTGATACCGAATGGGATTCTCTGACCTTAACCGAAGGCGAGATCATTGCAGAAAGGACAGGCAGTCCTTCGGCGATAAGCTCTTCCACCAGTTGACGAGGCAGGTTCGCCTGTTTTTGGTACTGGTTAACGATGATACCTTCAATTTCAAGATTTTGATTATGGTCGGCTTTCACTTCTGTTACTGCCTGCATCAAAGTATATAAGGCTTCCCTGGCGAAAGTATCGCAATCAAAAGGAATCAGGCACTTCTCAGCGGCGATTAACGCGGATTGGCTGTAGAAGTTGAGGATGGGTGGTGTGTCTATATAGATGTTGTCAAAGCCGGTGAGTTTTTCCAGAGCTTCTTTTAATTTAAAGATTTTAAAGCGTGACTCCAGACGGCCTTGCAACGGTTCAAGTTCTGGGTGCGAAGGGATAACAAACAGGTTTGGGAAGGGCGTCTGGTGAATGATATTTTCAAGACCGGAGTTACTGTTATTGCCTCCAAACAGCGAAATGCTCAAGCAATCTTTAAAAAAATGCGCGATAGTTTTGTCGCTGTCGGTGACTTTATGCCCCAAAAGATATTGGGTCGAATTACCCTGAATATCCAGGTCGATGACTAAGGTACGCTTGCCTTCAATGGCGCTGATGGCGGCTAAATTACACGTAATTGTCGATTTGCCTACACCGCCTTTCTGATTGAAAATGACTCTGCGCATGTTATTCCTCATGAAATCAAATAGATGTTGCCCGCATTATAAGGCTTGGGCGGATAATATCAAATGCGGATAAAAGTTTGGGCGTGGCATTTTGGGCATTCAGGAATTTCGCTCGGTGCCTTAAACGCGATTTCCTTACCGCATTCGTCACAGATAAAGGTTCCTGGAGAGGTTATTTCACCGCTGTGATAAGCATGTTTTTGAGCCAGTTGGTTCAGTTTTTCCAGCTCCAAACGGGTTTTGTCGGCAACGCTGAGAAAAGCGTCAAGGGCAAAATTTTCAAGTAATTCAATATCAAATTTAAACCACTCGGACAGCGAATCCTTATCTTCCTTGGCAGATAAACCGTGGGCGGCATGTTCAACGTCACGTTTGACGTAGCTTGAAACTTTATCCAGCTCTTCGTTAGTCAAGTCACTGACTTTACTTAATTTATCTTTGGAAATCTCCAATGCTTCGGCAAAAGAATGCAAGGTATCGTCCATCGCTTCATACAGATGCTCCACCAGATCAGTATAAGCGGCTATCAGTTTATTTTTATTCATGGTTCAACTCCTGAAAATGGCGCTTTAGATTTAAGCGACTGTACGGTATTCTAACGCCTTTGACCGGTAAAAGACGAGAAGGATGCAAGAAAATTATCAACCGCTCGCTATTGAGCAAGACGTACAGAAAGCCTGGGAAGTCTCGGGCGTGTTTAATGTCTCAGAGTCCTCAGCAGGTGAAAAGTACTATTGCCTGTCGATGTTTCCTTACCCTAGCGGCAAGTTGCACATGGGCCATGTACGTAATTATACGATTGGCGATGTTATCAGCCGTTATCAGCGTATGTTGGGTAAAAACGTATTGCAGCCTATGGGTTGGGATGCCTTTGGCTTGCCTGCTGAAAATGCCGCGATGCAACATGGCGTCCATCCAGCTGATTGGACTCACAGCAATATCAACTACATGCGCGACCAGCTCAAACGCCTTGGATTTGGCTATGACTGGAATCGGGAAATAGCCACTTGCGACCCTAGCTATTACAAATGGGAACAATGGTTCTTCTTGAAATTGCTGAAAAAAGGCCTAGTCTATAAAAAAACCGCACCGGTCAACTGGTGTCCCAATGACATGACTGTGTTGGCGAACGAGCAGGTCATCGACGGCTGTTGCTGGCGCTGCGATACCAAGGTTGAGCGCAAGGAAATTGCCCAGTGGTTTTTGAAAATCACCGCGTATGCGGATGAATTGCTGACATCGCTTGAAACCCTGGATGGCTGGCCGGAGCAGGTCAAGACCATGCAGGCCAACTGGATTGGCAAAAGCCAAGGTGTGCGATTTGCGTTTCCTTATGAATTAGATGGCAAACAAGAACTGTTATGGGTATATACAACCCGTGCCGATACAATTATGGGTGTTACATTTTGTGCGGTCGCGGCGGCACATCCATTAGCTATATATGCAGCTAAAACTAATCCTGAACTTGCGACATTTTTAAAAGAATGTGAACAAAGCGGAACAGCCGAAGCCGATATGGCAACAATGGAAAAAAAGGGAATGGATACAGGCATTTTTGTAACCCATCCGCTGACTAGCGAACAGATACCTGTTTGGGTCGGTAACTATGTTTTGATGAGTTACGGTGAAGGTGCAGTAATGGCTGTTCCTGCACATGATGAACGCGATTTTTATTTCGCACAAAAATATGGATTACCCATTATTCAAGTGCAACACCGTAAGACTATAGGGCTTAGTTTACAAGGACAAGAAAGTTTAGGGTATGGCGGTGGCGAGGGAGCAGGTGCTGGTTATGGGGACGGCTCTGGCAGTGGTGAACGAGATACATATTTTGACCAGCAATATTGGCAACATTGGTATGCCGTTAAAGATGAATGGATGATTCTAATTAACAGTGGCAAATATAACGGATTAAGTCAAAAAGATGCTGTGGATGCTATTGCTGCTGACCTCAATACTAAGGATTTAGGTGAAAAACAAGTCAACTTCCGTCTGCGCGATTGGGGCGTGTCCAGGCAGCGCTACTGGGGCGCACCAATTCCTGTTATATATTGCGATGATTGCGGTACTGTGCCGGTACCGGAACAGGATTTACCCGTTACTTTGCCCAGAGACGTCGTGCTGGATGGCTCACAATCGCCGTTAGTCGCCCATCCAACTTTTTCTCATGCAGATTGTCCGAAATGCAGTAAACCGGCACGACGGGAAACCGATACTTTCGATACCTTCATGGAATCGTCGTGGTATTTCGCCCGCTTTGCCAGCAATAAAGCCGATAGTATGCTTGACGAAAGCGCCAAGTACTGGTTGCCCGTAGACCATTATATTGGCGGCATCGAACATGCGATCCTGCATTTGCTGTATGCGCGCTTCTATACCAAATTACTGCGCGATGAAGGTTTGCTGGCTTGCGACGAGCCGTTCAAAAGACTGTTGACGCAAGGCATGGTATTGAAAGACGGCAGTAAAATGTCCAAGTCCAAAGGCAATACCGTTGACCCTCAAGCCCTGATAGAGCAATACGGCGCAGATACAGTACGTCTGTTCATCATGTTCGCGGCACCACCCGAGCAGTCGCTGGAGTGGTCTGACAGTGGTGTTGAAGGTGCATTCCGATTTTTGAAAAGGTTGTGGCGATTGGCATACCTGCATATCGAGTCGGGTGGTGCAAATTCAGGTCTGGACTTGCTATCTTTGACGGGCGAGCAAAAAACCGTTCGCCGCCAGTTGCACCAAACCATCCAGAAAGTCAGTCATGATATGGGTGTGCGGACTATTTTTAATACTGCGATTGCTGCAAATATGGAACTGGTCAATACCTTGACCAAATTCACAGATGATTCCGACAACGGTAAAGCCATACGTCAGGAAGCCCTGGAAGCGATTATTCTGATGCTGGCACCGATGGTACCGCATATCTGTCATCAATTATGGCTGGATTTGGAGCATCAGGAAGCTGTGCTTGGCGTATCCTGGCCACAAGTCGATGAGACAGCATTAGCACAGGATTTCCTGGAGCTGGTCATTCAGGTCAATGGCAAGCTACGCGGTAAAATTGCGGTTTCGGCAAGTGCAGCAGCAGACGAGATCCAGGCGGCAGCATTGCAAGACGCGCAGGTCGAAAGGTTTATTGAAGGCAAGCCGGTTAAAAAAGTCATCGTTGTGCCAGGTAAACTGATCAATATAGTCATTTAAAGGGGAGGGCGTGTGCCAAAATTTGTCCATGTAATTGCCGTGCTCTTGCGTATGAAGCCGCGCTTTTCGCTCTGTCCGTTAATCTTGGCGCTGACATTGAGCGCCTGCGGTTATCATCTTCGCGGTTCCTTTGATTTACCTCAAGGCCTTAAAAATGTTTATCTGCAAGATAGTTCTGTGCAATTGCGTGAACAATTCAGCAGGGCATTAAAGTCATCTTCAGGGCAGCTTGCCAGTTCTCCTGAAGGTGCTGGACTGATAATCAGGATATTTGGTGAGGATTTGCGGCGCCGGGTATTGTCGCTGAGTTCAAGAGGACGCTCCAATGAGTTTGAACTGTACTATCGCCTGGAATATGAGATGGTTAATGCAGACAATGTGCTGTTGATGGCGCGTGAGCCTCTGGAGATCAGGCGTGAATACTTTAACGACCAGCAGGATATTATTGCTAAAGATAATGAAGAAGGAGTGATTCGCAAGGAGATGTACCAACAGGCGGTGCGGACCATCGTTAGCCGTGCCCGTTTTGTGCTGGAAGCCAAAGCAAAAAAAGATGCGTCTTAAACCCGAGCAGTTGCCTGCTGCCCTGCAAAAATTGCTGCCTGTCTATTTCATCAGCGGTGATGAGCCTTTACAGGTTGGTGAAATGGCGGATGCCGTCAGGAATGCAGCAAGACAGGCTGGTTTTGGTACACGCGAGATTTTTTCGGTAGAGACCGGGTTTGAATGGAACCAGCTGGCAGTGTCCGCAGACTCATTCTCAATTTTTGCCGATAAAAAAATCATCGACTTGAGACTGCCTTCAGGTACGCCGGGAACGGATGGTGCCAAGGTTCTAACCGATTTCTGCGAACGCCCGCCGGATGATACGCTGTTGCTGGTTACCGCAGGAAAGCTGGCAGCGACATCGTTAAAGGCCCGCTGGTTTCAGGCAATAGATAAAGTCGGTGCTGTTATCCAGGTTTGGCCTTTGGAAGGCCAGGACTTAATTCGCTGGTTGCAGCAACGTATGCAACAGCGCGGGTTACACGCTGAAACAGACGGTTTGAGGATATTGGCATCAAGAATTGAAGGCAATCTGCTGGCGGCAGCCCAGGAAGTAGAAAAACTTTATGTACTTTATGGCGCAGGTAATGTTAGTACCAGACAAATTCTCGATGTAGTCGCCGATAGCTCCAGGTATGATGTGTTTAAGCTTATGGATTCCGTGCTGTCCGCCAAAGTAAGCCGGATTTTCAAGGTATTGTCCGGTCTACAGGCAGAAGGTGTTGCCGCTCCTATTGTGTTATGGGCGTTGACCCGCGAAGCCAGGGCTTTGATCAAGATTAAACAGGCATTATCGCTAGGGCAAAATAAGGAGTCGGTGTTTAAAAACAACCAGATTTGGGATAAACGCAGGCAGCTTGTTAGTGATGCTTTAGCCCGGTTGAACGATGGGGACTTAAACGCGATACTTATATGGGCCGCAAAAGCGGACAGGCAAATCAAAGGGCAGCAGGCAGGTGAGGTCTGGGAAACATTACTGGAGATTTGCCTGATGTTTGCATCAGCACAGTTTACGGCAAAAACGGCTTGAAATTATTATTACGATAATGTCATAGAAATGAATAAACATGGCTAGTCATGCGCAGAAATAGCAGAATAATCCAGCGGCTGTTGACGGTTTATATTGTTGCCGTCACGATCGTCATCGGCTTTGTTTTGTTTAAAATTGTGCAAAAAGAGGTGAAGACCTCTCAACACCAGGCTCAATATCTTTCCCAGATCAGCAAGCAATTAAGCTTTAAGCTTATTCCTGGCTCCAGTTCGTCGATCCGTTACCCCGAAAGTGGCCCTTATGACCAAAGGCTGGGCTACACCTTATTGCCAAATGCCATTGACCGTCTGGAAAAGTCCGGTTTTGGCATTGCCGCGCAGGCTTCTTCTTCGCCGATGATGACGGAGCTGATTGATTATGGCTTGTTTGCCATTTACCACGAAAAAAGCCAGGCGGGTTTGCGTATTCTCGACCAGACCGGGCAGGTTTTGTTTAACGCCGTTTATCCTACCCACGGCTATCCGGATTTTGAAGCCATCCCGCCGGTAATTTTGCAAACGCTTCTGTTCATCGAAAACCGGGAATTGTTTGACGAGCGTAATATTACCGTTAATCCGGCAGTAGAATGGGACCGCTTCGGTTTTGCCGGGTTGCAAATGATGGCGCATAAGCTGGGTGCTACCAGCCGTGTTCCTGGCGGCAGTACTTTAGCGACACAGATAGAAAAATACCGCCACTCACCGAATGGCTATACCAACTCAATTGTGGACAAGTTTCGCCAAATGGGTACAGCCTCTATCCGTGCCTATTTAATGGGGCCGGATACCCGCGCCATGCGCCGGGAAATTGCCCTTGCCTATCTAAATTCCATGCCGCTTGCTGCCACGCCCAAGTTAGGGGAGGTTCATGGTTTGGGCGATGGCTTGTCGGCCTGGTTTGGGGCTGATTTTGATGAAGTCAATAAACTGCTGAGTGCGACCGCCCTTAAATCATCCAGACGGATAAGCCCGCAACAGGCGCAGGCTTATCGGCAAGTATTGAGTGTGCTGCTATCGCAAAGAAGACCATCCTATTTGCTGGGTCGGGGCTATAACGCCTTACAGAACCTGACTAACAGCTATTTGCGCTTGCTGGCGGAACAGGGTGTTATCTCCAAAGCATTACGCGATGCGGCCTTGCAGGTATCTACTTTGCGGCCGCCGAAGTCAACGCCTGAGCCGGTTAAATTCGCCAGTCAAAGAAAGACCCAAACAGTCTTGCGGACGCGTTTGGCCAAAGTCTTGGGGGTAAAAACCAACTATGAGCTGGACAGACTGGATTTAACCGTTAAAACCACGCTTGATTACAATACCCAGCAGGCGGTCACCAACGAACTACGTCGTTTAAGTGAGCCGGTCAATGCCCGTGCCGCAGGGCTTGTCGGCGAAAGAATGCTTAGCCAGAACTCGAATCTTGTACCTATTATTTACAGCCTGATGCTGTTTGAGCGTGGTAAAACAGGCAACCTGCTGCGGGTGCAGACTGACAATTACGACCAGCCGCTCGATATTAATGAAGGCATTCGCATAGATCTGGGTTCCACAGCCAAGCTGCGCACGATGGTGCACTACCTGGAGCTGATTACGGATGTCTATCATCTGTATAAAGATCGTCCGGTCAAGATACTAAGCCAGGTTGAATTACATCCCCGCGACTATTTGTCAGCCTGGGTTATCGAGCAGTTGGTAAAAAATCCCAAAATCAATCTGGAGACATTGCTTAACCTGGCACTGGACCGCCGTTATTCGGCAAGTCCTGGAGAATATTTTTTTACCGGCGGAGGTCTTCATCACTTTAATAATTTCGATAAATGGGAAGACAGCAAAATCATGTCGGTGCGCGATGCCTTGCGTGATTCGGTCAATCTGGTGTTCATCCGCTTGATGCGGGATATGGTTTATCATCATCTCTATAAGCCGGAAGGCCTGGCGCGCTGGCTGGAAATTCCCGATGATCCCAGGCGCAAAGAATATCTGGAGCGCTTTGCAGATCGTGAGGGACAGGTGTATTTACAGCGTTTTTACGCCAAATATCACGATAGGTCGCCAGAGGAAGCCCTGGCGTTACTGACCGAGCGCGTGGTTGCCAAGCCTTCACGTCTTGCCATGCTGTATAGGGCGGTATATCCCGATGCTGACGAGACAGCCCTTAACACTTATTTACAGGCTCACTTGCCCAAGGCCGCGTTTGCCGAGATTGATATTTATGGTTTGTACGATAAATATTCGGTAGAGAAATTTGACTTGCAAGACCAGGGCTATATCACCAAGATTCACCCGCTGGAATTGTGGCTGGTAGGTTTCCTGGCTGAGCATCCCAAAGCTACGCGTGAAGAAGTGACGGCCGCGAGCAAAGAGCAACGCCAGCAAATTTACCGCTGGTTGCTTAAAAGCCATAAAAAAAATGCCCAGCAGAAACGTATCATGACCTTATTGGAGACCGAGGCATTCAGGGAAATTCATCGTGCCTGGGAGCGTGTCGGCTATCCGTTTGGCGGCTTGACTTCTTCGTATGCCACATCAATCGGTGCTTCCGGCGACCGGCCAGCCGCCTTGGCTGAATTGACAGGTATCTTACGCAATGATGGTGTCAAATTGCCGTCGGTACGTTTTGAAAGCCTGCATTTTGCCAAAGGTACGCCTTATGAAACGTTACTAAGTAAGCTACCCGACCAAGGGGAGCGGATTTTTGCGCCGGAAATTGCCAAAGTTGCGCGGGGGGCTATGAGTGGTGTGGTGGAAGGCGGAACAGCAGCACGGCTCAGGGGTGTTTATACCGATGCGGCTGGCAAGCTTTTGGATGTCGGAGGTAAAACAGGTACCGGCGACCATCGTAAAGAGGTTTGGGGTGCCGGTGGCAGGTTGATTGAGTCCAAATTCATCAGCCGCGCTGCAACCTTCACCTTTTTTCTTGGTGAGCGCTACTTTGGTGTAATTACCGCGTATGTGACCGGAACCGATGCAGGACTGTACCATTTTACCAGTTCACTGCCGGTGCAAATATTGAAGTTTCTCAAACCGACGCTTTCGCCTTTACTGAACAAGACCGCTGCACCCAGCGATAAAACTGTTAAGCCAATGGTTAAGGCTAGCATAAGCGCACCGACTATTACCAAAAGCAGCAGTATAAAACCTCCCGCCAAGCCGTAATCTGTTTAGCCACCTTTGTAATAAGCCGAAATTGTTGCGGTGAGGGTTTGGTTTGGCTAAAAGCTTTAGGCAAAAAAAAGCGCTTAACCCTTGCCGAAAGGTTTAAGCGCTGGTGCTTTGACGACGAAAGCAGATATATCACGAGGAGGTTTAACACGCCGACGACAGCGTACTAGGTATTAAGCAGTTTTAATGCCATCTTTTGTATTAACATTAAAAAACTATAATCCCATATTATTCATATAGTTACGAAATTGTAATTTGCCGGGTAATAATTGATGTTTTGGTTCGGCTTTTTCATTGCACCAAAACAAAGCTAATCTGTTAATGCTTTTCCCTGTTTCTGTGCGAAATAATGCATGGCGAGGCGACTATCGAATACTATATTCGAAGTTTTCCCGCAGGCGCATACTGCACCATTAAAGCACATAGCTAAGGGCTGAAAATTGCTTGATAAGCAAACCAGACCCGGTTATATCGCTGCTTAATTAAAAATATTTGGGATTAACAAATGCTTAGTGCTTTTTTATAGTGAATAAGTTATTTGGTATATTGCTTGCATGATTCTTTTAAGATAAATCATTGAGAACCCAGTACATGACAACCGTTTACCCATCCCTGTCTTTTCCGACTCATGGCGATAAAAAAAGCTCGTTATTCTTTAATGAATACTTGGGTAAATTGCTTGAAGAGCGCGATAGCTTGGGTTTAAGCAATATGATTCGGGAAATCGATGCAATGATGCTGACGGTCGATCCCGGCAAGTCGGTTGAATACATTGAAGAGCTGTGCCTGATGTCTCCTTACGAATATCTGGTTACACTGGAAAGCGATTCGCACTGGACGCATATCTTGCGTATTGACCTGAACGCACCTGATTTGCTGGTGCGCGAAGTCAAGCACGAAGGCATACGCGGAATTTTCCGCAGCCTGAATGAAGTTTATCCGATCGGCTCAAATAAGCCGCATAGTCGCTATATTGGCGAGATTCTCAGAGTCAGTGATCTGCGGGAAGTGGTAAAACTGCAGCAAGGCAGAGGCTTTTCTTTTTTTTCCCAGGAAGAAACAAGCAAGCTGGAATTGCCTGGCAATCTCGCAATCAGTAAGCCTTCGCCTTATACTCATAATATTGTTGCTTATATGGAGCGCAAGCCTGAGGAGTTAAGGGTTTACGCACTAGGTACCAGTAGTATTAATGCAGTTGCCCAACAAGCCTGTGAGAACGCCAAGTGCCGTCAAAAAGAATTAGGTATCAGTGGGCTGATTTTGCCGGTAGACCATCTGGCTACCCGTATTTACAGCCAAAACCGGGAAGTCGCCATTCTGGAGTGGTTGTCTTTATCCAGTTACTATTATTGGGGTTCTTTTGATATTATCGATCAGAATTCTTCAACCAATGTCACCAAAAGCATCCATTATCTGGATGAGTTGCGCAGTCCAGCAAAGGTGTTCACGGCCAATAACACACCTTATTTTGTTAACCATTTCAAGATATTCCCTTCGCCGACCGAAAACTTTGTCCGTAATTACGGACCAAGGTTGCACCATATTGCGCTGGCCGTTAAAGATGGCAGTCAGAATGGTGTTGAAAATATTGATTTTGTCGTTGACGCCATCCGCGAACAAGGTAAAAGCTTTTTGCTGGATATAATCGGGTCTAAAGTTGAAGGGCTAAAACAGATTTTTTCCAGCGCTTCCGAACATTCATCATTAATTATTGAGTATGTTCAGCGTTATAGCGGATTTCAGGGGTTTTTCAATGCGGATAATGTTGCGGAGCTTACCCATGCCGCAGGAATTGAGGAAGAGTTGATAAGAATTCATATTGAAACGCAGCAGGCAGTGCAAGGTTAATTTATCGGTGATGCCGCGTTGAATACGCGGCATAAGCAAACATAAAACAGGCAATAGGAAGAAAGATTATGACAATTCGCGTGGCCATCAGTCACAAAACAGCATACAGTTTTGATAGACCTGTATCCCTGTCGCCTCATGTATTTCGGTTGCGTCCGGCAGTGCATAGCCGAACACCTATCAAGGGCTATAGTCTGCGTATTGAGCCGAAAAACCATTTTATCAACTGGCAGCAGGATGCTTTCGGTAATATTCTGGCGCGGGTGGTATTTCCTGAAAAAACGCGAAGATTGAGCGTCGAAGTTGAAGTTATCGCTGATATGACCGTAATCAATCCGTTCGATTTTTTTGTTGAGGAATATGCTGAAAAATACCCGTTTAAGTATGATGAGCAGACCCTTAAGGAACTGACGCCTTACCTGGAATTGGCAGAAAAAGGCCCGTTACTCAAAAAATGGGTGAAACAGCTGGATGTTGGCGAATGCAATATCAATGATTTTCTGGTCAATGTTAACCGCAAGGTATTTGAGGCCATCAGTTATAACATTCGCATGGAAGTGGGTATCCAAAGCTGTGAGGAAACGCTGAAAATACTGAGCGGATCATGTCGCGATTCCGCCTGGTTGCTGGTGCAGGTGCTGCGCCATTTGGGTCTTGCCGCACGTTTTGTGTCCGGTTACCTGATACAGCTTACCGCTGATATAAAATCCCTGGACGGCCCGTCAGGCCCGGAGCAGGATTTCACCGACTTACATGCCTGGGCGGAGGTTTATATCCCCGGTGCGGGCTGGATCGGGCTGGATCCAACTTCAGGTTTGCTGGCGGGTGAAGGGCATATTCCGTTGGCATGTACGCCCGACCCTGCCAGTGCGGCGCCTGTCACTGGCGGTACCGATAAATGCGAAGTTGAGTTTGAGTTTAGCAATACTGTCGAGCGTCTCCATGAAGATCCGCGCGTTACCAAACCTTACACCGATGAGCAATGGTATTACATTGATGCTTTAGGACAGTTTGTTGATAAACAGTTGATCGAAGGGGATGTACGCCTGACAATGGGCGGAGAGCCAACGTTTGTTTCAGTTGATGACATGGAAGGTGCTGAATGGAATACGCTCGCTGATGGTGCGCATAAACGCGAACGCGCACAAGAATTGACCAAGCGCTTGCGCGACGTGTTTGCAAATGGTGCTTTGCTGCATTACGGGCAAGGTAAATGGTATCCCGGCGAGCCTTTACCGCGCTGGCAATACGGTATCTTTTGGCGCAAGGACGGCACACCAATCTGGCGCAAGGCCGCGTTGTTGGCCGATATAAATAAAGACTATGGCCATACTGTTGAACATGCCGCGCAATTTATCAAGCAATTGACCCAACGGTTAGGTGTTAAGCAGCGCCATATCAGTACGGCTTACGAAGATAATTTTTATTATCTCTGGCAGGAAGGCACCTTGCCTGAAAACGTCAATCCTTTAAAAAGCGACCTTAAAGATTCAATTGAACGCAAGACCCTGACCAAATTGCTCGACGCAGGTTTAGGCAAAGCCGTCGGTTTCTCTCTGCCAGTCAAGTGGAACTGGTTTGACCAATGCTGGAAGAGTGGTCCCTGGGATTTTCGTCGAGGCAATATGTTCCTGATTCCAGGCAATTCCCCTATGGGTATGCGGATGCCTCTGGCCAGCCTGCCCTGGGTTGCTCCTGATAAACGTGATAGTCAGGAACCTCAGAGCCTGTTTACCGACTTGCCGGAACTCGGTGATTATTATGGCGAGGTGACCCGTCGTTACAGCCATTTTGAAGAAAAAATCAACGAGCATCCTGAAATTACCGAGCAGGAGGCAGGCGATGCAGAAACTGTTCATGTAGAAGTGCCGCATACCGCCGTCTGTGTTGAGCCGCGTGATGGGCGTTTGTATATTTTTATGCCGCCGCTGACGTCGCTGGAACATTATCTGGAGTTGATTGCTGCGGTTGAAGCGACGGCGGAAAACTTGTCCTTGCCGGTGGTGATTGAAGGCTATGAGCCACCGCGGGATTATCGTGTTGAACGCTTAATGGTGACGCCTGACCCGGGTGTTATTGAAGTCAATATTCATCCGTCCAAAACCTGGCAGGAGCTGGTGGAAAAAACCACAGTTCTCTACGATCAGGCGCATCAAGTCAGGCTGGGTACAGAAAAATTCATGCTGGATGGCCGCCATACCGGAACCGGTGGCGGTAACCATATTACCATCGGCGCGGAAACGCCGACTGACAGCCCGTTACTACGCCGTCCTGATCTGCTCCGTAGTCTTGTGACTTACTGGCAGCATCATCCCGGTTTGTCATACCTGTTCTCCGGCATGTTCATCGGGCCTACCAGCCAGGCACCTCGCGTTGATGAGGGCAGGGATGAAAAGCTATATGAGCTGGAAATTGCCTTCCAGCAAATACCCGAAGGCGAAGTGCCAGCACCCTGGCTGGTTGATCGCTTGTTGCGTCATTTGCTAACCGATATTACCGGGAACACGCACCGCTCGGAATTTTGTATCGATAAACTTTATTCACCTGACAGTTCTACAGGCCGTTTAGGCATTCTCGAACTGCGTGCCTTTGAAATGCCGCCTCATGCACGCATGTCGCTGGTGCAGACAGTATTGTTGCGGGCACTGATTGCCTGGTTCTGGCGTGAACCTTATAAACACGACCTGGTACGCTGGGGAACTGAACTGCATGACCGGTTTATGTTGCCGCATTATGTGCGTGAAGACATGAAGCATGTCGTCAAGGATTTACAGCGTGCCGGTTATGCATTTGAACTGGAGTGGCTGGATCCGTTTTTCGAATTCCGCTTCCCGCGTTACGGCAATACCATGATAGACGGCATTGACCTGGAAATGCGTTTTGCCATCGAACCCTGGCATGTACTGGGTGAAGAAGTCAGTAGTACCGGTACCGCGCGTTATGTGGATTCGTCAGTAGAGCGTGTGCAGATCAAAGTCACCGGTTTTACTGAAGGGCGTTACGTCCTGTCCTGTAACGGCAGGCGCTTACCGTTACGCAGCACTGGGCGCAAAGGCGAATATGTTGTGGGTGTTCGTTACCGCGCCTGGCAACCGCCTTCCGCTTTGCACCCCACTATCAGCCCGCATGTGCCGTTGGTGATTGATGTCATTGATACCTGGAACGGCCATTCTATCGGCGGTTGTACTTATTATGTTGCGCATCCCGGAGGCAGGAGCTACGACGCATTTCCGGTCAACAGTTATGAGGCAGAAGCACGGCGTATCACACGCTTCTGGGATTACGGGCATACCCCGGGTGTGGTTATCCGTCCGCCTTTATCGGCAGTAACGGCATTACCTGCTGAGCCGTCTGATAAACCAAAGACAAACACGTTCAGCGCTACTGAAACAATTCCAAGGCCGATGGCACCACCGCCTGAAGAATTGAGTGAAGAGTACCCGTTTACATTGGATTTGCGGCACAGGAGCCGTTAATTTTTTGGGCTTGGGGCTTCGGCCCCAATCTTTTGATGCACTCTATGATATAACCCTATTTTATAAAATCCGTGCGTAACACCGACAATTCTGCCCACGACATAGGCACACAATATTACGCCACCCAGCTTGGCACATACGATGAAATGTATGCTACCGAGAAAAAGGTACTGCCTTATTGGGAGCGTTTTATCGGTGCACTGGAAACCATGGGCAGTGAAGAACTTGAGCAGCGCCGCAGGGATGCCCAGCGCCTGTTACGTGAAAATGGCGTTACCTATAATGTTTACGGTGATTCGGAAAAGCTTACCCGTCCGTGGCGCCTTGATCCTGTTCCGTTACTTATTAGCAGTGAAGAATGGACGGTCATCGAGGCTGGTCTCAAGCAGCGCGCTGAGCTGCTGGACCTGATTCTGAAAGATATTTACGGTAAGCAAAGTTTATTGAAGAAAGGTTTGTTGCCTAGCGAACTGGTCTTTGGTCATGAAGGTTTTTTGCGGCCTTGTGTAGGTGCATTGCAGAACCAGCAGCGGCATCTGACTATTTATTCGGCAAACCTTGCCCGCGGCCCCAACGGGCGTATGTGGGTTCTCGATGACCGCACTCAGGCACCTTCCGGTTCGGGTTATGCGCTGGAAAACAGAACGGTGATGACCCGGGTTTTGCCGGATATTTTTCGTGAAACACAGGTGCATCGTTTATCCGGTTTTTTCAAGTCCTTGTCTAAGGGGTTGGCTGATATTGCTCCGCGCAATAAAGAAGATCCGCGTATAGTTGTACTTACTCCGGGTTCACTCAATGAAACCTATTTTGAACATGCTTATCTGGCTTCCTACTTGGGTTTTACGCTGGTTCAGGGCGGTGACCTGACGGTTCGTGACGGTAGCGTATGGCTTAAATCGCTGGAGGGTTTACAGCCAGTTGATGTTATTTTGCGCCGCGTTGATGATTCCTTTTGCGATCCACTGGAATTACGCAGCACCTCGCGCTTGGGCGTGGCCGGACTCCTGGAAGCGGTAAGGCGCGGTAATGTGGCTGTTGCCAATCCATTGGGTAGTAGTGTTCTGGAAAATCCGGGCTTGCTGGCATTTTTACCGAGACTAGCGCGTTATTTTTTAAATCAGGAGCTTATGCTGAGTTCGGTGGCGACTTGGTGGTGCGGACAAGTCCGCGAGCGCGACTTTGTCCTGCAGAATCTTGACCGCTTATTGATTAAGCCGGTCAATCGCGGCCACGGGAATGATGCGGTATTCGGCGGTATGTTAAGCAATAGTGAAAAAGAAATCCTGCGTGCAAAGATTATTGCCAAGCCACATTGTTATATAGGCCAGGAACAGGTCAGTTTTTCGACTTTGCCCGCCTTTATCGACCATCATATCGAACCAAGAAATGCTGTATTACGCAACTTTGTTGTCGCTAGCGGCAACGACTATGTAGTCATGCCGGGCGGGCTTACCCGGGTTGCTCGTCAAAAAGACGATTTTAGTGTATCCAATCAGGCGGGGGGCATCAGCAAGGACACTTGGGTGCTGGCTTCCGAGCCGGAAAAGCATGTGAGTTTGTGGTCACAGCCGAAGCGTAACCAGCTGATTGATGCGATTACCGAACCGTTAACCAGTCGTGCTGCCGATAATCTGTTCTGGGTTGGACGTCATCTTGAGCGTATGGAAGCAACCACCAGACTGTTGCGCGCTGTGCTCTTGAAATTGAGGGAAATGCTGGAATTCAAGGCACCCGTTGATACGGAATGCCTGGGCGTATTATTGCGCGCCTTGACTCAGGTAACAGGTACCTATCCAGGCTTTATCGGCGGTGACATCCGGAATCTGAAAACTCCCCAGACAGAATTATTATCACTGGTTAAAGATAGCCACCGTCCCGGCTCTTTGTCCGCCAATATCCACGCCTTTGCCCAATCTGCATTCAGTATCCGGGATGTGTGGACACAGGATACCTGGCGCAGTGTTGATAATATCCAGCGCCGGTGGCAACAACGTGTTGTTAGTAATAACGAAGTTCATATTGAACAGCTACAGAATCATCTGGATGACTTGATTACCGGTATCGTTGCATTTACCGGTTTAAGCAGCGAGAGCATGACGCGTGAAGCAGCATGGTTGATGCTGGATAGTGGACGCAGATTGGAGCGTGCTTTGGCTTTGATTGCATTGCTTCGTTCGACGATAGTGCTGCGCTACGAGGATGCCTTGCAAACACAGGTGCTTGAGGCTATTTTGTATGCGACGGACAGTTTGATTGTTTACCAGCGGCGCTACCGTTCTTTTATCCAGCTGCCGATGGTGCTGGAGTTATTATTGATGGATGAAACCCATCCCCGATCAATCGCTTACCAGCTGCATCAGTTATCCACGCATATCAGCGCATTGCCGCGAGATCATGGCAAAGGCCATTTGAGCGAAGAAGAGCGCCTGATACTGAAGGTATATACGGACTTGCGGCTGAGCAATGTTGTTGAGTTAATCAAAAATTATGACGATATCAAGGGCTATGCTGATCTGGAAACGCTGCTTTCCAATATGGCGGTATCGTTATGGAAAATTGCGGAAGTTATTGCCCAGGCCTACTTTAGCCATTCCCAAACTTCTCAACTGATTACGCCGAATACACCAGAGGATGATGATCTGTGAAATACCGGATTACCCATACGACTGTTTATAATTACAGTCAGGCGGTAGGGTTGTGTCAGAACGAGGCAAGATTACAACCGCGTAACTTCTGGCGGCAGCAATGCCACAACAGCCGCTTTGAGATTATGCCAACACCGGTCGACTTTCGCGAGCGCATCGATTATTTCGGTAACCGGGTGGCATATTTTGCGATACAGCAACCTCATATCCAGTTAATCGTGACTGCAATCAGTGATGTGACGGTATTTCCAAAGCAGAATGCCCAGGATTTGTTTCGTCAACAACCCTGGGAACAGGTGCGTGATTTATTGCAGGAGCCGCCTGTTCAGGGACAGGTGCAAATCCAGGGTCAGAACCAATCCCAAAATCAGGATCAGGCAATTGAAATACTTGATGCCAGACAATATGTGCTCGACTCATTGATGGTGGTGGCTAATAAGGAACTTGCTGATTATGCTCAGGCGTCCTTTCTGCCCAACCGTCCGTTAGTAGATGTTGTGCGCGATTTAATGCAGCGTATTTTCACGGATTTTGTTTATGACCCGACTTTTACCACGATAGCAACGCCGTTATCTGAAGTGCTTGCGCATCGGCGCGGAGTTTGTCAGGACTTTGCCCATTTGGCTATCGGTTGTTTGCGTGCTTACGGTATTGCTGCACGCTATATCAGTGGTTATGTAGAAACCCTGCCTGAGCCGGGAAAACCGCGACTGATTGGGGCAGATGCCTCACATGCCTGGTTTGCGGTTTATATTCCGAGTGCCGGTTGGCTGGAGTTTGATCCGACCAATAATAAAATGCCCCATGACCAGCATATCACGCTGGCCTGGGGACGTGATTATGCCGATGTCACCCCGCTTAAAGGCATTGCCTTCGGTGGCGGGCAGCATACGCTGTCGGTGTCGGTGGATGTATTGCGGCTTGAATGAATATACCGGGATTCAAGGTAAAATACACAAAAGAACCAACCCTGAATCTAAACTATAAATTTAATGGAGAAATAATGAGTACTATTCATCTTATCGGCGGCGAAAAAGGCGGCGTGGGCAAATCGGTCGTCGCGCGCGTGCTGGCCCAGTACATGATAGACAATGAAATACCTTTTATCGGTTTTGACACAGACCGCTCGCATGGTTCCTTGCTACGTTTCTATACGGACTACGCATCACCCACTATCATTGATAACTACCAAAGCCTGGATGCAATTATCGAGGCTGCTTCAGCAAATCCTGGGCAGCGTATCCTGGTTGACCTTGCTGCGCAAACGCATCATCCGCTGGCAAAATGGATAGATGAATCCGGCGTGCTGGAATTGACAGAAGAATTGGGGATTTCGCTGTACTACTGGAATGTGATGGATTCCGGTAAGGATTGCGTGGACTTGCTGAACAAGCTGCTGGATCAATATGGTTCACGGTTCAACTATGTATTGGTACAAAACCAACTTCGCGATGACAACTTTACTATTTTGGAGTCATCAGGCGTTAAAGACCGTGCCCTGGCATTTGGTGCCAAGCTGATAACCTTGAAGCGCCTCCATGCGCCCGTTATGACCAAGATTGACGGTAATAGCTCCAGCTTTTGGGCTGCCAAGAACAAGGACACGGAAAACCAGAACGCCTTGGGTCTGCTGGAGCGGCAACGCGTCAAAATATGGCTAAGACATGTGTATAGCCAGATTGAATGGGTGGGTCTTTGATGCCGGTAAGCCTGTTGTTGATAGCGATAACCAGCAACTTCGGGCGCTAGCAGGCGAGAACTGCATGAAATTGAGCGTTAGCTGTGACCTTAGTTTCCAGGTAGATGATGCGACCGCCTTGATTTTAATGCTGCGACCGTTCAGCGGTGCGCACCAATGGATTACAAAATCCAGTTACATTGTCGAGCCTATTGTTCAGATAACCGAAAGCATAGACAGTTATGGAAATTTCTGTCAGCGTCTGGTTGCGCCTCCGGGAGAATTTCTTATCCATACTTCAGCCGAGGTCATAACAGCGGAATCTCTTGATAGTGCTCCGGGTGCCTGTTTTGTTGAAATACAGAATCTGCCCGACCATGTGTTGCCTTACTTATTACCCAGTCGTTATTGTGAATCGGACCGGTTTGGTGGCCTTGCCACAGATATAGTGGCAGACGCTGTGCCAGGTTATGACCAGGCCAGCAAAATTTCGGAATGGGTACAACAGAATATACAGTATATTCCCGGCTCCAGTGACTCCCCGCTTTCAGCATTTGAAGTTTATGATCGCGGATATGGTGTATGCCGGGATCTTGCCCATGTCGCCATCACCTTATGCCGCAGTATCAGCATACCGGCCAGGATTGTGGCGGGGTATTTGTACCAGCTTGAACCTATGGATATGCATGCGTGGTTTGAGGTTTATGTCGGCGGACGCTGGTACGCTTTTGATCCGACTCAGAGTGAATTACGTGGCGGCAGAGTGATCGTGGCGTTTGGGCGTGATGCTGCTGAAATTTCAATATTCCATCAATTTGGCCTGGGTTGCATTTTGAATAACATGCATGTTCAGGTCAATTTGCTGGACACGGCCTTATAACTAAAGTTCAGTGGAAAACCCTTTTATTATTAAGAAATAGCAGTGTATTTCTGGATAAGAAAAGTCAGGTGGGATAAAATACCGAACGTTTTTGCCAAAACATTTAATTTTATGACTTATTGTATTGCAGCTTCTATAAATGAAGGACTTATTCTGGTTTCAGATTCAAGAACCAATGCGGGTATTGATAACGTCAGCACGCATGGCAAAATGCATGCATTTGATACGCTGGATGACCGCAAGATTGTACTGTTGTGTGCGGGTAATCTTGCCACGACCCAGGCTGTGCTGGAGCAATTACACCGCGATAAGATCAAGTCAGCTGAAATCAATTTTAATACCGTCGAGTGTTTGTCTGAAGCGGCTGATTATTTAGGCCATATCAGTGTTGAAAAACAAAAACAGCATAAAAACTCACAAGGTCAATCGGCATTCAATCCTTCTGCGACCTTTATATTAGCCGGTCAAATCGGTGATGAACCGCATGGCGCGTACATGGTTTATGCTGAAGGCAACAGTATAACTACCTCTGCCAATACAACATTTTTACAAATTGGCGAAAGCAAATACGGTAAGCCGATACTCGACCGTTTTCTTAAGCTGAACACGCCGATAGAGGAAGCGGCGCGTTGCTGTCTGGTGTCTATGGACTCGACTATCCGTAGTAATGCCAGTGTTGGGCCGCCTGTAGAAATGCTGATATATCGCAAGGACAGCTTCAAACTCGATGAATATTATTGCTTCGATGACGACGATGACTACATGTTGCAATTACGGCGTAGTTGGGAAAACAAGCTGCGAGAAGCGATAGCGGCATTACCCATACTGAACGACAAATCAATTAGGCAAATTCGGGCTGATTTGTAAGACAACCTATTGGGCAGGACCTGGAGTGAAATCCAGTCCTGGCGTTATTAGCAGATCATGAATATCCTTTTCGTTCATCAAAACTTTCCAAGCCAATACAAGCATCTTGCACCGGTTCTGGCCGCAAAAGGCCACCGGGTTATCGCTCTCACCATAAACGCCGCTCAAAAAGTAAATGGCGTTACCATTATCCAGTATAAGCCGAAGCAAGGTACCAGCGTAGCAATCCACCGCTTGGCGGCGGATTTTGAAACCAAGATAATCCGCGCGGAAGCAGCTGGTTTCGCGGCATTGGAATTGCGTAATAAAGGCTTCAATCCCGATATAATCTGTGCGCACCCAGGCTGGGGAGAAGCTCTATTTTTGAAAGACGTTTGGCCGAATGCAAAACTGCTGTGTTACTGGGAGTTTTACTACCATGCTTTCGGAGCGGATGTTAACTTTGACCCTGAATTCCAGGATGCCAGTTTTGACAACTTAGCGCGTATCCGCCTTAAAAATGCCAATAATCTGTTAACTATGGAAGTTGCCGATGCCGGTATCAGTCCTACGGAATGGCAGCGTACACAGTTTCCGGTATCGGTGCAGGATAGTATTGCAGTGATTCATGACGGCATTGACACCGGGATAGTAAGGCCTAATCCTGAAGCTTATGTCCGCATTGAGCAATTGCAGCTTAACTTGGTCGTGGGTGATGAAATTATTACCTTTGTGAATCGCAATCTGGAACCTTACCGGGGTTTTCATACCTTCATACGAGCGTTACCCGAGTTATTGAAACGTCGCCCCAATGCCCGGGTTATTATTGTTGGCAATGATGCGGTCAGTTATGGCGCACCGTTACCCGACAAACAAACGTACAAGCAAAAATATCTCGCTGAATTACAGGGGCAGCTGGATTTATCGCGTATCCATTTTGCCGGCAATGTTCCCTACGGTGTTTATCTGTCATTGTTGCAGGTTTCGGCAGTCCATGTTTACCTGACGGTACCGTTTGTTTTATCCTGGTCGATGCTGGAAGCGATGTCGGCAGGTTGCCTGGTTGTCGGCTCTGCAACTGCGCCGGTTGAAGAAGTCATTCAGGATGGCGTCAATGGCTTATTGACACCGTTTTCATCATCTTGCGCACTAGCGGATAAAATCGATGAGGCTTTGTCGCTGGCTCCAGTCGTGCGACAAACCATTAAAACAAATGCCCGCAATACCATCATAGAGCGCTACGATCTGCACAGCATCTGCCTTCCCAAGCAAACAGCACTAATCGAAAACCTGTAGAAAAAAATGGCTAGTCTGCCTTGATTGATAGACAGAATAGCCATTTTCTTGTTGAGAATAAGGCAGTGACTCTATTCAGGTGTATATTTTAGGAACCAGTTATCAGAAATGTGGCCGTGCAACTCGCCAATCTTGTTTTGCAGGCCATCCAGAATTCCCCGTAATTGCAGCTGGGTGGTCTCATGAATATCAATAGCCTGTACATAGGTTTCCAGCTCTGCAAGTTGCTTGGGCAGGTCATTGTGGTTAGGCAGTTTATTGATGCAATCGCAAATCTCGATAAGGCAATAACTGATCGAGCGTGGCAAGTTTTTGTTAAGAATCAGGAAGTTCAACACGTCATCGCCATTGATCCGGCTGCGCATCGTTTGGCGATAGGTCAGCAACGCATTCAGCGACGTTAAAATATTCATCCACAATATCGTTTCGTATTGGCGCATCTCATCGCTACGCGATTCCGACAGCAGCAATGACGCCAGATCCAGAATCCGGCTGGTCATATCAGCGCGTTCAATATTTCTGCCCAAACGGATGAGGCGGTAAGGGTGGTTATGGCTCATATAACCGGATAACAATCCGGTAAAACGTTGACAACCTTTAAGAGTGGTATTTAAGAACACCACCCTGCTGCGTCGGCTGGAAATAGTATCCAGATTGAGCTTGGCATACAGGTACATCTCATTGACCTGCTCCCAGGCTTCATCCGGCAATAAGTCCCTGGAAGTACGGATATTTTCCCGCGCTGCCGTCAAGGATGAAAACAGCGACCCTGGAAAGCTTGGGTCGGCGAGCAAAAAGCGGGTTACATTACGTTCATTAGTCAGCTTGTTTTTTTCAAAAAACTCCTGCTCAGAACCATTGATGCGGATTAGCTGTTGCCAGCCCATTTCCACGCCTTTGGGCAAATCCATTAACAAATTCATGTGCACACTGACCAGTCGGGCGATGTTTTCAGTACGCTCCATGTAACGTGCCAGCCAATACAGGCGCTCTGCTGAACGTGATAGCATCAGTTCTCCTCCATATTAATAATCCAGGTATCTTTACTGCCGCCGCCTTGGGACGAATTAACTACTAATGAGCCTTTTTTCAGTGCGACCCTGGTCAAGCCGCCTGCGGTAACAAAGGTTTTTTCGCCTTGGAGGATGAAAGGTCGCAAGTCCACATGCCTAGGTTCCAGTTTGCCTTTGCATAAAGTAGGGGCGGTTGAGATAGACAAGGTGGGTTGGGCGATATAATTGCGCGGATCTTTTTTAATCACTTTGCGGAATGCTTCCACTTCTTTTGCAGAAGCATGGGGACCGACCAACATCCCGTAGCCTCCCGACTCATTCGCCGGTTTTACTACCAGTTCTGCCAGATGCTCCATGACATAATCGAAGTCTTCTTTTTTACTGCACAAATAAGTTGGCACATTCGGAAGAATAGGCTCTTCATTCAGATAGTAGCGTATCATTTCAGGAACATAAGCGTAGACCACCTTATCATCTGCGACACCCGCTCCAGGTGCGTTAGCCAAGGCAACATTACCGGCTTTCCATGCGCGCATCAGGCCCGGAACGCCCAAGGTGGAATCTTTACGGAAAACTTCAGGGTCAATAAAGTCATCATCTATGCGTCGATAGATAACATCGATTTTCTCCAGCCCTTCAATAGTCCGCATGTAAACACAATCATCTTCGCCGACGACAAGATCGCTGCCTTCGACGAGTTGCGCACCCATTTGCTGCGCCAGATAGGCGTGTTCAAAATAAGCCGAGTTATAAATGCCGGGGGTTAACACCACGATTTCGGGTTTGCCGTTTTGGTGGGGGGCTATAGACGACAACATGTCATGCAATTGTGTCGGATAGTCGTCAATCGGCAGAATATCAATATCCTGCAATAGTTCAGGGAACACCCGCTTGGTGATAACCCGGTTTTCCAACATATAAGAAACGCCTGAGGGTACCCTCAGGTTATCTTCCAGAACATACATGATGCCATCCCGGTCGCGCACCAAATCTGTGCCGCAGATATTAGCCCAGACATTATGGCGAGGTTTCATGCCGACACATTCCTTGCGGAAGTTTTTTGAACTGAAGATAATTTCACCCGGCATTTTTCCGTCCTTGATAAAGGCCTGTTCACCGTAGACGTCGCTGATAAAGCGGTTCAGAGCGGTTAATCGTTGCTTTAAGCCTTTTTCTATCACTCTCCATTCCTTGGCGTCGATAGTGCGCGGGATGATGTCGAAAGGCCACGCTCGGTCTATATTGCCTTCGTCACTGTAAACGGTAAAACTGATGCCCATTTCCATAATAGCCAGTTCGGCGGCTATTTTGCGCTTGTCGATATCGTCTTTTTTGAGTGAATTTAAATATTGGCACAAGCTGTGGCTAACCGAACGTGGCTGGAATTCTGAACACATCAGTTCATCATAAGCAATATCAGTTTTATAGTTTTCCCAGATTGATTTCATAGCATTTTTATTTATTTTCAATGTTAAATTTAACTTTAATTCTAAAATTGTTCAGCAGGAATTGTACCATCTTGCTTAAATGCTGAAGGTATCCAGGTCAAGGTGTTGTCGATTAATAAAATAACATAGATAAATGTTTTTTAATCAGCTAAAGCCGGATAAATTTAAAAACAATTATTTTCCTGCTTTCTGTAAGGCATTGGCGCGTAGAAATTTTAATTTCAGGGTAAGTGTCGATGAAAACATTTAATTTTATCTGGTCTATTTTGGTGTTTATGTGCTTCGTTTTGGTGCATAGCAACATAAATGTGCGACTTAACGCCTGTTTTCCAGGATCGCAGTTTACGTTGTCAGGTAAGTGAGTGTATTGCTTTATCCAGACGAATTTGCTCCAGCCTTGTATAAGGGGCATCAAGCCAGCGGTTGGAGATTGCCTTAACGGTGTCGTTAACGTCGGCTTGTTTGCTTGTGGAATCAGCCTTGAACGGCTGATACGGGCGCTTTGAATCGTTTATGCTGACAGCCTTTACGGCGCTGCTTTCTGCATGGCCCAAATGCAGGTTGAAATGACCGGCGATATGCGTTTCCAGGGCTTCCGGCAATTCGTTGTAATTGATTAATAATCCGTTTGGATGTTGCTGGATAGATTCGACAGCCGCATTCAGTACTTGCGATAACACCCAGGCACCGTGTTCCAGCGGTTGTGTTAACAGCTTTTCCGGTGGACGTAAACCATGCCCGATCAGCGAGCCAGGAATCAGGTACAAGGCTGGGTTATGCATTTGTGAAACCAGCACTTCCACGGGATTACGGTATAAAAACAGCCAGGGCACATCCGGGAAAGCAGACAGTATCCGGTCAATATGGCAGATATGCCAGCAATCTGTTTTCAGGAATAAGCTTTTATCTTCTGGTCGGCGCGGCTGGCCTAGTGCCGCAATAAGGCTGTTTAGCAAGTTTGTATCCGGAGTATTGCCGTCAGGCGTTGCGGCATTCAGCCATTCCAGTACGGTATCGACAGCCGGGGGTTCCGAGAGCACAACACTGTCCGGCAATGCGGCAAGAGACTGGGACACCAGGGTTGAACCGCAGCGGCTCATGTGAAAAATAATACCTTGTAAAGGCAAGCCGGGGTGGGAATTGGCGCGATCCGTCAGAACTTCCAGGCTTGTGCTGGGACGGAACAATTGGTTGAAAGGCCGCCGTGCCAAATGTTGCAGGGAATCCTGGCAAAATGGTTCGACAAACCGTTCCTGGCCCATATAGGCCCAATGGACTTTACCTTGCAGCAAATATAATGGAATCCAGCCATCCAGAACATCGTTAGCGGTCATGACAAATTCCTTTCAAACCAGGCGCGCTGGTTTTGCTGCATGATGCCCTGCACTTCTTCCCTGTTGATCGTTCGCCCCCAACTGCTGGCGAATACTTCCAGATTGGCTATAAATGTTTCAATGTTGGTGGCAGCGAATAATCGCCTGTGCAAGTCTGGGTTATTTTGCATTTGTTGAAATAACCACTCCAAAGTAGCAGTCACCGGTGCAGCATTAATCATATTTGATGATGCCGGTTCTGTTGTTTCTATAAGATTTAATAGCCAGTCATTAATGCGGCAGTCCAGCACCAGATGGACGCGTTCAGTGCAGCCGCGATTGGCGAAGAAGTGCGGCAGGCCAAAGTCGGCATACCAGCATTCCCCCACTGCCCAGTGATAAGACGTGCCATCGATACGGCATTCCGCCTCAGGATTGGTAGATACCACCAGATGCAGGCGCACCTCACCAACATCCAGCCCCAAACCATAGTCTCGGTGTTCCTTTATAGATGCGCCAGGAGCCAACCGTAACAGGCGTACCGACAAGAGCGAGCAAGCAAATTGACTCAGGACTTCCTGGAAATAGGTGCAACGGCTCAGTAATTCGGTATCCGTCCAATTATTCGCGGTCGGGTCAGAATATATTGCGCTGTGGCTGCCGGGCACGGCTCGTAGCGGCGCACCGCTCCAGTCGCCTTCATAAATGGCTTGGTTGAAATGGCCCTGCCAATCTGATTCAACAAGGTTAGCCAGCTCCGCTTGCAGCTTTTGGGCATCGAAGCTGAACGGCAAACATCGGGCTGAATTCCTCGTATTCATGTTCATACTGTACCGGTTGTTTTGTCGCAGGCGGTTGATTGATTAGAAGGTAAAACACATAGATTGTCAGATTGAGACGGGGCACCATTCCATTAGCCTGTGGATGCCCTGCTCTTCAATCAGGACGAAACCCAGACGGACATAGAGACGTTGTGCCGGATTGTGATTTTCCACATGCAAGCGGATCGATTTACCAGTTTCTCTGGCTTCGGCCTGTAAAGTTTCCAATAATTGTCGCCCTATGCCTTGGCTACGGTACTGTGGCAGCAAGCTGATGTCCATGAGCGACAGGCATTCGGCGCCGCGATGCACATACCAGCGACCTACTTGAATGTCGTCGATCAAAACGACTGAAAGCGTTGCGTCTGGATAATAAAAACGGTAATGATGCCGTTGCAAATCAAATTGCTGGTTCAGAAACATGGTCTTTTGTTCGTCAGTCCAGGGGATCAGGGCCAATTCATCACACCGTGTTGAAGCGTAAAGTGAGCGGAGAAATATTTCGTCAGCGGTTATTTCCGTACGCAAGATAAATTTTTGCATGGGGAGGCAATCCCGTTTGGCCTTTTGTTAGCTAATTGAAAATGATTTGATAGTAGGCGGAGTCCGGGTCGAGTCCCCAAGGTGGGGCTATGCGGGAAATGTAAACGCCGTTTAGGAAGGGTTCACCAGCGATTTCGATATCCAGGTAGCCGAAGGAAAAACTGGGTTGCAAAGAGCCTTTGAGCAGCACGGAAAAAGGGATGCGCTGGTCTTGCGGGCGTTTCAGATGGCTTTTGGCTTCGACCGAGTCAATTACCAGGTCAAATTTCGGGCTGTCCTGGCAGGAAACCTGGCAGGATTTGCCGATATGGCGGGCGAAGTCTTCAGAGCAAATCGTGTTCAGCATGTAATGTCGTGGGGAAAGCTAAAAAATTATTAGAAAATTCCCGGAAAGGTTTGCTGCCGTCCCGGGGATTCCATACAGGATCAGTTACGGGATGGGAAAATGCCTTCCAGCGCAATGATGAAGTTTAAGCCAAGGTAAGGTTGCATAATTCCAAATGGCTGGTTACCGCCAGACAAGCCGATGGTAGCTACGTTCATCGTAGTATCGGCACTGGTAAAATAGCCGTTGACAGCTATGGAACCGGTAGGTTCATTTAATACGGCTGGAAAAGCACCGGAAGGTGCTGATCCGCTCCCTTGCTGGGTAGATGCGTTGAGCAAATGATTATGGCTTGGCATCTGTGAGTTAAGCAAGGTGACGCTTTCGGTGCCGCCCACTTCACCTAGGTCATAATTGCTTAAACCTGGGCCTTGGCCGGGTTGCAGGGGTACACGTCCACGCAAATCAGGGAGTGCGAACGTAGTTTGTCCATTGCCGCCGTATGTGGTGCCGAGTAATGAAAACAAAGCGGTGTTTTGAGCAATCGCCAAGATTTGGCCTTGACAGAAGGCCCATCCGCGCGGAGCAAAATTGCCTCCGAAAAGAGTGATTTGAGCTATAAAAGGTTGGGACATGATGACTTCCTCTTTAGTATTTTAGGTTGTGCCGCCGGGCAATGGTAAAGGACTTGCCGTCCGGCGGAAGCCGACAAAGCCCTAAAATTATTAAGTGTGGAGTTGTGCCCGGTACAGTGGACGTTTCCACCCGCTTTATCAAGTCGGTCACGATTGTTAGTTGCCTATGCAGTGGTAAGGGGCATCTAGGGTATTGGCTGCATTGAGATTGGTATTGCGGACTATCAGCGTAGTATTTGTGACACTGATGATTTTCGGAGGGTTATTATTAACCGAGCTGTTAGCCAACGCGACCATGCAGACAGGCGGACTGGTGAATGCGGCACTGCCTGAGAAGGTGGCTGCTCCGGTGGCGCCATTGCCAGCTATGCCCGTGATTGTACCGATGACAGTGTGCGTATTGGAAATTGTGGTTCCGCCAGGATTGTAAACAGTACTTCCGGGGCCTGTAGCACCATTGTTGCCTGTGGCTCCAGTTACACCCGTCGCTCCAGTTGCACCCCTCACGCCTGTTGCACCCGTCGCGCCTGTGGCTCCAATTGCACCCGTCACGCCTGTTGCACCTGTAGTGCCTGTGGCTCCAGTTGCACCCGTCACGCCTGTTGCACCTGTAGTGCCTGTGGCTCCAGTTGCACCCGTCACACCCGTGGCTCCGGTAGCGCCTGTCGCACCGGTATCACCTGTGGCTCCGGTAGCGCCTGTGGCACCCGTAGCGCCTGTCGCACCGGTATCACCTGTGGCTCCGGTAGCGCCTGTGGCACCCGTAGCTCCGGTTGCGCCTGTCGCGCCGGTATCACCTGTAGCTCCGGTTACGCCTGTGGTTCCAGTTGCACCTGTCGCGCCGGTATCACCCGTGGCTCCGGTAGCGCCTGTGGCACCGGTATCCCCTGTAGCTCCAGTTGCGCCTGTCGCGCCGGTATCACCCGTGGCTCCGGTAGCGCCTGTGGCACCGGTATCCCCTGTAGCTCCAGTTGCGCCTGTCGCGCCGGTATCACCTGTAGCTCCGGTTACGCCTGTTGCACCGGTATCGCCCGTGGCCCCGGTTGCGCCTGTCGCGCCGGTATCACCCGTGGCTCCGGTAGCGCCTGTCGCTCCTGTGGCACCGGTATCACCCGTGGCTCCGGTACTGCCCGTAGCTCCAGTAGCGCCTGTGGCTCCAGTCGGCCCCGTGCCGCCCTTTAAGGCAATGTCCAGGTAGGGATGGTTGCTTGACAAGCCGTTATCCTTGGTATCTATAGCGGGCGCTATGCCGTCAGGACCTGCGGACAGGTAGAATTGCAGGTTAGAATGAGTTATATCGGTAGGGCCGGTATAAGCATCGACATGGGCTTTCACCAACGCGGTAACATCGATCGCATACCAGAACTTGCCTTGACCTGTACCGCTACTTATTACATTCCCGATCAAAGTAACGGGAACCGCCGCATTAACACCAATGTTGTTCGCTTGAGTCACGCCATGCTCAGACCAGGTTCCGGTCGCTTCGGAAATCGTAAAGAGTACCTTGCCGGTTGGATTCGGACTGGAACCGACGGTCACGTAGACATACAGCGTGGCTTTTTCAATATCATTGCCGACTACGGACTCAGGCAAAACCGCTGTGGGAAAAGTAGAACTCGTTGATACGGGCAACAAAAAGAACTTCAGCAGACCGTTTCTCTGGGTGTCGATTTTAATGGTATCGGCTGAACCAAAATTAGTCGTCGTTTCCGATGTCGGCGATGTTTGAGCCGACAGGTAGGTATCGGCACGCGGCGGTATGACCACCGCATGAAGCGGCAACGGCAATAAGGCGCAAAGGCCGACAGCGGGTAGATATAGGTTGCGGATGTTCAGTTTCATTTGGCGGGTCTCCTTGGCGTTGTCAATGGCGCTTGTTTAAGCTTGTGGTTATCAAAGTAATACAAATGGGCTACATAGGTCCAATAGGACTAATCGTTATTTTCACAATGTTGCGAAGAGCCTCAAAAACACAAAAATTCCATACAGGCCTCGTTTTTGCTCCCTGCCAAAGGGTCCCGCTATGTATCAATTATTTTAAAATCGCTAATCGGTTGTGTATAAATAATAGGTGCTTTTTTAACAAAACAGTACTGAGCAAAAACATTGTATGCGGCTTAATGTTTTGAAAATCAATGTATTAAAAATACCTGATAAGATCTAAAGTGCAGTATCAGACTGTTCGTGAAAACCGTTGTGAAGGTCGCGTCGGTACAGGCCGCCAAAAAGCATTAGAGTTTGCGTGGCGGTCAAGACAAGCGAAAATTTGAATAACCGGATGTTTCCTTTGTGCACGGGCTTAGTAAAATTCACCGGCATCAGCGGACATTTGTTCCAAGTATAAATGCCAGTGTTAATGATAGGCATTTCTGTGCGACGGATACTCTCACTTTTTATGGTTTATGCCAACAAATCCTTTATTTAAATTTGACACTTTACTAAATAAATTATTAATTTGTGACATATATCACAGTTAAAGTGTCTGCCGATTCGTTGAAAAGTCCTGGATGATTAAGAAAGTGCTGGACAAATACAATTTAAGTTGTAGACAGATCCGTGCCACATTATTGATCCTAAGTACGACAGCTCGTTTAAGCTTCCTGATTAGTTGTTATCGGCAAGCAGTTGCCATGATCGAGTAAATCATCCTGTCCGCCTAACGAACCCAAAACCAAAGCGGGCAGGTAAATCAGACCCTTGATTTTCTTCCAGAGCTTTTAAATGACGTTGCAGTTGCTGATCTTACGGTTTTTTTCTGTATTTTTGGCCTTGTACAGCCCCCAAGCCGCTTATACAGCGCCCTCGATCCAGATAGAAAACTATTTAAAGATAGTAGAGCAGGGTTTCGTTTGCATGATCGAGTACTAGTCAACAATTAACTATAAAAACATCGCTTGTATGCGATAGCCTGATTTAAAAAGTGATTCTACTAGCAAATAAAATGTGATGAAGTTATCATTTTTTGGAAATTACAGTTGCGCGCGCAGCTGGATTGCATGAATCTTAGCCTTAAAATAAGGTTTTTAGGGAATGAAATGTATATGTCTCTGCTTGTGCCTTGTAATCCAGCACTTGATTTTTCCAGGGTTAATAAGGAGTGCTAGCTTTCTTAGTATAGTTAATCATTCTAAAGTGAGGTTGTTGCCGGAACCCAGTAATCAACCAGATATTAAAAGCGTCATTAGCAGTAAGCACTACGGATACTGCCTTAATGGCAGAGTGCAAGAATTCGCGTCAGCAATTTATTCAATAACAAAAACAAGGGGTAGTACCAAATGAAACTGAACATCCGCAACCTATATCTACCCGCCGTCGGCCTTTGCGCCTTATTGCCGTTGCCGCTTCATGCGGTGGTCATACCGCCGCGTGCCGATACCTACCTGTCGGCTCAAACATCGCCGACATCGGAAACGACGACTAATTTTGGTTTAGCCGATACCATTAAAATCGACACCCAGAGAAACGGTCTGCTGAAGTTTTTTTTGTTGCCTATATCAACAAGCGCTGTTTTTCCCACGGCAG
>Ga0208754_100046_pt1 | contig 110017 bp, 99 predicted proteins | sample LakWasMet55_HOW8_2_FD_183889 | JGI IMG/M metagenome (GOLD analysis project Ga0208754, IMG submission 183889) | Freshwater sediment methanotrophic microbial communities from Lake Washington under simulated oxygen tension - Sediment Metagenome... | ecosystem: Environmental > Aquatic > Freshwater >... | reverse complement strand
TCAGCGCACGCAGGGCCGAGGTCGAGATCGCCTTGATGTCGGCGGTCTCGATGGCGGCGATCTGGGCGGTCGAGAAGTTGACGATCTGGGCCGAGGTGATCGAGGCGATCTGGGCCGAGCTCAGGGCCACCACGTCGGCGGTGGCGAAGCCCGCCAACTGGTCGGTGGTCAGCGCATTGATCTGCGCGGTGGTCAGCTGACCGATCTGGTCGCTGCTCAGCACATCGATCTGATCGGAGCTGAGTGCCTTGAAGGCCGCCGTGCTGATGGCCCGCAGGTCAGCGGACTCCAGCTTGGGCAGTTGCACCGAGGTCAGCGAGGCGACCTGGTCGGAGTTCAGCGCAGCGAACTGGGCGGTGCCGAAGGCGTTCAGGTCATCCGTCGTGAGATGGCTGATCTGGTCGCTGGTCATCGCGGCGACTTGCGCCGAGGTGAACTTGGCGAACTGATCCGAGGTCAGCGCATTCAGGTCACCGGTGTTCAGGCCCTGCACCTGGGCGGTGGTGAGTGCGGCGACTTGCGCCGTGCTGAGGGCCTGCAACTGGCCATTGGTCAGCGCGTCGAGTTGGTCGCTGCTCAGCGCACGCAGGGCGGCCGTTGACAGCGACTTCAGATCGGCGGTCTCGATCGCCGCGATCTGGGCGGTCGAGAGATTGCCCACCTGGGCCGAGGTCAGCGCGGCGATCTGGGCCGAGCTCAGGGCCACCACGTCGGCGGTGGACAGGCCGGGCAACTGGTCGGTCGTGAGGGCGCTGATCTGTCCCGTTGTCAACGCGGCGATCTGGTCGCTGGTCAGCACATCGATCTGATCGGAGCTGAGCGCCTTGAAGGCCGCCGTGCCGATGGCACGCAGGTCGGCCGATTCGAGCTTGGGCAACTGCACCGAGGTCAGGGCGGCAACCTGGTCTGAACCCAGCGCGGCAAACTGGGCGGTCCCCAGGGCGTTGAGGTCCTCCGTGGTGAGGTTGCTGAGTTGGTCGCTGCTCAGCGCCTTCACCTGCGCCGAGGTGAGCTTGGCGAACTGGTCGCTGGTGAGTGCATTCAGGTCGGCGGTGTTCAGTCCGCGCACCTGGTCGGTGGTCAGCGCGGCCACCTGGGCGGAGGTCAGGGCCTGCAGCTGGCCGTTCGTCAGGGCGTCAAGCTGATCACTGGTCAGGGCGCGCAAGGCCGCGGTGCTGAGCGCCTTCAGGTCCGAGGTCTCGATCGCGGCGATGTGGGCGGTCGACAGGTTGACGATCTGGGCCGAGGTGAGCGAGGCCACCTGGGTGGAGCTCAGTGCGACGATGTCCGCGGTGGAGAGGCCTGGCAGCTGATCGGTGGTGAGTGCGTTGATCTGGGCGGTGGTGAGCAGGCCGATCTGGTCGCTGCCAAGGTCGGCGAGTTGGTCGGAACTCAGGGCGCGGAAGGCGGCGGTGTTGATCGCGCGCAGATCGGCGGACTCCAGCTTGGGCAGTTGCACCGAGGTCAGGGCGGCGACCTGGTCGGAGCCGAGTGCGGCGAACTGCGCGGTGCCCAGAGCGTTGAGGTCGTCGGTGGTGAGATGGCTGATCTGGTCGCTGGTCAGCGCCTTCACTTGCGCGGTGGTGAACTTGGCGAATTGGTCGCTGGTGAAGGCGTTCAGGTCACCGGTGTTCAGGCCCTGCACCTGGGTGGTGGTCAGGGCGGCCACCTGGGCCGAGGTGAGGGCCTGCAGTTGGCCATTGCTCAGCGCGTCGAGCTGGTCGCTGCTGAGGTTGCGCAGTGCCGCGGTGCTCAGGGCCTTGAGGTCGGCGGTTTCAATGGCCGCCACCTGGGCGGTGGAGAAAAGTGCAATCTGGGCCGAGGTCAGGACGCCGATTTGGTTCGACGCCATGGCGACGATGTCGGCGGTTTCCAGGCCTGGCAGTTGGTCTGACGTGAGGTTGACGACCTGCGCGGTGGTAAAGGCGCCGACCTGATTGGAGTTCAAGGCCCCGATCTGGTCGGAGCTCAGGGTGCGGAAACTGTTGGAGCTCAGCGCTGCGAAGTCAGCGGTCTCGAAGGCCTTCAGCTGCGTACTGTTGAGCACCGAGATGCCCAGGGTGGAGATGGCCGCCGCCTGCGCGGTGGTGAGCGCCACGATCTGGTCGGTCCGGAAGGCAGCCCAGTCTTCCGTGGTGAGGTCCCGAATCGCCGCCGTGGTGAGTTCCGCGATCTGCTTGGTGGACAGAAGATTGATAAACGTGCTCATGATGGTCTCACCTGGAGGTTGTGTCGGTGTTCAGCTCGGCCACCAGGGCCGCGGGCTGTCGGATTCGTCGCGCTGGTGTCATGCGCATGGGCAAAACAAGCCATCGGGCCTGGCTGCTGGCCTGGGTCTGGTTTGCTGTAGTGACAGAACTGAACACCATGGAACTCACAAAGGTCGGGGCAGTCTTGCGATGCCTGGGCAAAAAATGGACTCGGACGCCTGGCATCGATCCAGGCGCTTCACTCGGTTTTCGGGCCCCAGCGGATTTACTTTAGGTTTCACTCTGGTGGCGGCCCCCCGGTTGGGGAGGCCGGGCCACACGGACTGCCGGACTTAGCCTGATTAAAGGTTTGGGTGCAGTGATGCTAGGGCCGGGGCCGGGCAGGGAAGCGGCCATAAGGCCCTGTTTCGGCGCACTAATTACGCCGTTGGGCCAAAAAATCGTTCAGATTTCACGCCGGCCTGCCGATATCGGAGGGTTGGACCCTCAAGTTCCGCCGCAGGCTGGCGAGGCTCAGGCCGGAATCTGGGCGGCGGCCAGACCGTTCTGGAAGTGCAGCCGCATCAGCTCGGTGGCCCTGGCGGGCGAGCGCGCGGCGAGTGCCGCCATCAGCTCGCGATGCTCCTGCAGCGAGTCCAGCAGGCGCCCGGCCTTGAACAGCGAGTGGTGGCGGTTCAGCTTGATGATGCGGCGCAGATCGCTGACCAGGTGCTGGCGCAGGCGGTTGTCGTCGATCTCCAGCAGCTTGCGATGGAATTCCTCGTTGGCGGCGAAGAACTGGTCGCGGTCGGCGAGCCGGGCTTCCAGCTGCTCGTGCAGCCGCTGCAGTTCGTCCAGTTGCCGGGCGTCGGCCTTGCGCGCCACTTCGCCGGCGGCGTCGCTTTCCAGCAGGGCCAGCAGTTGGTAGGCTTCCCGCACATCGCGTTCCGAAAGTTCGGTGACATAGGCGCCCCGGCGCACCTTCATCGTGACCAGGCCTTCCACCGCCAGGACCTTGAGGGCCTCGCGCATGGGGGTGCGGCTGATGCCCATCTCCTTGCAGAGTTTGAGCTCGTCGATCCAGGCGCCGGGCTCCAGCTCGCGGCCATAGATCTGCTGGCGCAGGCGCTCGGCCACCTCCTGGTAAAGGGCACGAGGGGCCAGGCTGGCAGAAGGCTGGGCGGAGGAGGTGGCGGGCATGACGCGTCAGAGTGTAGTCAAATTTTGCATTCATAATTATGAATAACGGAAACGGTATGATGCCGGGTCCGCAGGAGTCGAACATGTCTGAAGCAAGCAAGTCCCCGTCCACCATGCCGCCCACCGAGTTCACGCCCGCCAGCCTGGAGCAATGGCACAAGGCGGCCGCCAAGTCGGCCCCGGGTGGCGATGTGGCGGCCCTGAACTGGCACACGCCCGAGGGCCTGACCGTCAAGCCGCTCTATACCGCGGCCGATACCGCCGGCCTGCCGCATGCCGACACCTTGCCCGGCTTCGAGCCCTTTCTGCGCGGCCCGCAGGCCACCATGTATGCGGTGCGCCCCTGGACGATCCGCCAGTACGCCGGCTTTTCCACCGCCGAGGAGAGCAATGCCTTCTATCGCAAGGCGCTGGCCGCCGGCGGCCAGGGCGTGTCGGTGGCCTTTGACCTCGCCACCCACCGCGGCTACGACAGCGACCATCCGCGCGTGACCGGCGACGTCGGCAAGGCCGGCGTGGCGATCGATTCGGTGGAGGATATGAAGATCCTGTTCGACGGCATCCCGCTCGACAAGGTCTCGGTCTCGATGACCATGAACGGCGCGGTGCTGCCGGTGCTGGCCGGCTATGTGGTGGCGGCCGAGGAGCAGGGCGTTGCGCAGGACAAGTTGAGCGGCACCATCCAGAACGACATTCTCAAGGAGTTCATGGTCCGCAACACCTATATCTACCCGCCCGAGCCGTCGATGAAGATCATCGGCGACATCATCGAGTACACGGCAGCGAAGATGCCGAAGTTCAACTCGATCTCGATCTCGGGCTATCACATGCAGGAAGCCGGCGCCAACCAGGCGCTGGAGCTGGCCTTCACGCTGGCCGACGGCAAGGAGTATGTGAAGACGGCGATTGCCAAGGGCATGGACGTGGACGACTTCGCCGGCCGCCTGTCCTTCTTCTGGGCGGTGGGCATGAACTTCTATCTGGAGATCGCCAAGATGCGCGCCGCGCGCCTGCTGTGGTGCCGGATCATGAAGGGCTTTAACGCCAAGAACCCCAAGAGCCTGATGCTGCGCACGCACAGCCAGACCTCGGGCTGGAGCCTGACCGAGCAGGACCCCTACAACAATGTGGTGCGCACGACCATCGAGGCGATGGCCGCGGTGTTCGGCGGCACGCAATCGCTGCACACCAATTCGCTGGACGAGGCGATCGCCTTGCCCACCGAGTTCAGCGCCCGCATCGCCCGCAACACCCAGCTGATCATCCAGGAAGAGACCCACATCACCAATGTGATCGACCCCTGGGCCGGCAGCTACATGATGGAATCGCTGACCCAGGACATGGCCGACAAGGCCTGGGCCATCATCGAAGAGGTCGAGGCCATGGGCGGCATGACCCGCGCGGTGGACAGCGGCTGGGCCAAGCTCAAGATCGAGGCCAGCGCGGCCGAGAAGCAGGCGCGCATCGATTCGGGCAAGGACGTGATCGTGGGCGTCAACAAGTACAAGTTATCAAAGCAGGATCCGATCGAGATCCTGGATGTGGACAACGTGCGTGTGCGCGACGGCCAGATCGCGCGCCTGAACGCCATCAAGGCCAAGCGCGATGGCACGGCGGTGCAGGCCGCGCTCACAGCACTCACCGAAGCCGCCAAGACTGGCCAGGGCAATCTGCTCGATCTGTCCATCCAGGCGATCCGCCTGCGCGCCACCGTCGGTGAGGTGTCCGACGCGCTGGAAGCCGTCTACGGCCGCCACCGCGCCGACACGCAGAAGGTCACCGGCGTCTATGCCGCGGCCTACGACTCGGCCGAGGGCTGGGCCAAGCTGCAGGAGGAGATCAAGGCCTTTGCCGACGATCAGGGGCGCCGCCCGCGCGTGATGATCGCCAAGCTGGGCCAGGACGGCCATGACCGCGGCGCCAAGGTGGTGGCCACCGCCTATGCCGATCTGGGCTTCGACGTCGACATGGGCCCGCTGTTCCAGACCCCCGAGGAATGCGCCCGCCAGGCGATCGAGAACGATGTGCACGCGGTGGGTGTCTCCACGCTCGCCGCCGGCCACAAGACCCTAGTGCCGGCCATCATCGCCGAGCTCAAGAAGCAGGGCGCCGACGACATCATCGTGTTCGTGGGTGGCGTGATCCCGGCGCAGGACTATGAGCAGCTCTATGAGGCCGGCGTGAAGGGCATCTACGGCCCCGGCACGCCGATCCCGGCCAGCGCCAAGGATGTGCTGGAGCAGATTCGCCAAGCCGTGGCGGCCTGATGCCCCTGGCCCTCACTCCCGTGGCGGCCGCGGACTTCGAGTCCATGCTGGCCCTGCGCATCGCGGCGCTGCAGCCCAGCCTGGAGCGGCTGGGCCGCTTCGATCCGCAGCGTGCGCGTGAGCGTCTGGCCAGCCAGTTCGAGCCGGCGGCGATGCGACATATCGAGCGCGATGGCCTGCGCATCGGTTTTCTGACCCTGAAGCCGCAGGCCGACGCGCTGCGCCTGGAACACCTCTATATCCAGCCCGGCGCGCAAGGGCAGGGCGTGGGCGCCTGGGCGCTGGACTGGGTGAAGGCACATGGGCAAGACGTGACCCTCTCGGCCCTCAAGCTCAGCGATGCCAATCGCTTCTACCTGCGCCACGGCTTTGTCGTGACAGGCGAGAGCGACTTCGACATCGACTACCGCTGGAGCGCGCCGAGATGATGAAGACGAATCTGGCCGCTGCGGTATTGGGAGAGCTGGGACCCCAGCAGCGCCGGGCCATGGCCAAGGCCATCACCCTGCTGGAATCGACCCGTGCCGACCACCGCGCCCAGGCCGACGCCCTGCTGACCGGGCTGCTGCCGTACAGCGGCAAGTCGCTGCGCCTGGGCATCTCGGGCGTGCCGGGCGTGGGCAAGAGCACCTTCATCGAGGCCCTGGGCCTGATGCTGATCGCGCGCGGCCACCGCGTGGCGGTGTTGGCGGTGGACCCGTCCAGCAGCGTCTCGGGCGGTTCGATCCTGGGCGACAAGACCCGCATGGAGCATCTCTCCATGGACGAGCGCGCCTACATCCGCCCCAGCCCCAGCAGCGGCACGCTGGGCGGCGTGGCCGAGAAGACGCGCGAGGCCATGCTGGTGTGCGAGGCGGCCGGCTATGACATCGTGATCGTCGAGACCGTCGGCGTGGGCCAGAGCGAGACCGCGGTGGCCGGCATGACGGATATGTATGTGCTGCTGCAGCTGCCCAATGCCGGCGACGACCTGCAGGCCATCAAGAAGGGTGTGATGGAGCTGGCCGACCTGGTGGTGATCAACAAGGCTGACATCGACGCCGCCGCCGCCACGCGCGCCGAGGCGCAGATCGCCTCGTCGCTGCGCCTCCTGGGCCTGCACCACCGCCCCGACCATGTGGCGCACGATGCGCAGCAATGGCATGCCCAGGTGATGCAGCTGAGCGCCCTCAAGGCCGCGGGGCTGGACCGCTTCTGGGACCTGGTGATGCAGTTCAAGGCCCTGCAGCAGGCCAATGGCCGCTTTGCCGCCAAGCGCCAGCAGCAGGCCCTGGCGTGGATGTGGGAGCGCATCCAGGCGGGCCTGAAACATGAATTTTCCGAGGCGCCGGCCGTGCGGGCCGCGCTGAACGAAACGACCGAGCGCGTGCTGACCGGCCGCCTCGCGCCCTCGACCGCAGCCCGCGAGCTGCTGGCGACCTTCTTCCGTGGAGACCAAGACCATGCATGACATCCAACAAATGCTTGAAGAAAAGCGTGCCAAGGCGCGCCTGGGCGGTGGCGAGAAGCGCATTGCCGCCCAGCATGCCAAGGGCAAGCTGAGCGCGCGCGAACGGCTGGAACTGCTGTTCGACGAGGGCAGCTTCGAGGAATGGGACATGTTCGTCGAGCACCGCTGCGTGGACTTCGGCATGGCCGACAACAAGATCCCGGGCGACGGCGTGGTGACGGGCTACGGCCTCATCAACGGCCGCCTGGCCTTTGCCTTCAGCCAGGACTTCACCGTCTTCGGCGGCGCCCTCAGCGAAGCCCATGCCGAGAAGATCTGCAAGGTGATGGACCAGGCCATGAAGGTGGGCGCACCGGTGATCGGCCTGAACGATTCGGGCGGCGCGCGCATCCAGGAGGGCGTGGCGTCGCTGGGCGGCTATGCCGATGTGTTCCAGCGCAATGTGATGGCCTCGGGCGTGATCCCGCAGATCAGCATGATCATGGGCCCCTGCGCCGGTGGCGCGGTCTATTCGCCGGCAATGACCGACTTCATCTTCATGGTGAAGGATTCCTCCTATATGTTCGTCACCGGCCCCGAGGTGGTGAAGACGGTGACGCATGAGGAGGTGACCGCCGAGGAGCTGGGCGGCGCCGGCACGCACACCAGCAAGAGCGGCGTGGCCGACCTCTCCTTCGACAACGACGTCGAGGCCATCCTGATGCTGCGGCGCTTCTTCAACTACCTGCCGCTCAACAACCGCGAGAAGGCGCCCACGCGCCCCAGCGGCGATCCGGGCAACCGCGTCGACATGTCGCTGGACACCCTGGTGCCCGACAACGCCAACAAGCCCTACGACATGAAGGAGCTGATCCTCAAGACGGTCGACGACGGCGACTTCTTCGAGCTGCAGCCCGACTACGCCAAGAACATCATCATCGGCATGGCGCGCATGGAGGGCCAGACGGTGGGCATCGTGGCGAATCAGCCCCTGGTGCTGGCCGGCTGCCTGGACATCAAGAGTTCCATCAAGGCGGCGCGCTTCGTGCGCTTCTGCGATGCCTTCAACATCCCGGTGATCACCTTCGTCGATGTGCCCGGCTTCATGCCCGGCACCAGCCAGGAGTACGGCGGCATCATCAAGCATGGCGCCAAGCTGCTCTACGCCTATGCCGAGTGCACCGTGCCCAAGGTCACCGTGATCACCCGCAAGGCCTATGGCGGCGCCTATGACGTGATGGCCTCCAAGCACCTGCGCGGCGACGTCAACTTCGCCTGGCCGAACGCCGAGATCGCGGTGATGGGCGCCAAGGGTGCGGTGGAGATCATCTTCCGCGAGGACAAGGGCGATCCGGCGAAGCTGGCGGCCAAGGAAGCCGAGTACAAGGCCCGCTTTGCCAACCCCTTCGTGGCCGGCGCGCGCGGCTTCATCGACGACGTGATCCAGCCGCATGAGACCAGGCGGCGCATCAGCCGCAGCCTGGCGATGCTGAAGGACAAGAAGCTTGAGAACCCGTGGCGCAAGCACGGCAACATCCCCCTCTGAGGCAAGCAGGAGACAAGAACATGTTCACGAAGATTCTGATTGCCAACCGTGGCGAGATCGCCTGCCGCGTCATCAAGACGGCCCAGAAGCTGGGCATCAAGACGGTGGCCGTGTATTCCGAGGCCGACAAGGATGCCCGCCATGTCGAGCTGGCCGACGAGGCCGTGCTGTTGGGCCCGGCGCCCTCGCGCGAGTCCTATCTGGTGGCCGACAAGATCATCGCTGCGGCCAAGCAGACCGGCGCTCAGGCCATCCACCCGGGCTATGGCTTCCTGAGCGAGAACGAGGAATTCGCGCGCCGCGTCGAGGAAGAGGGCATCGCCTTCATCGGCCCCAAGCATTACTCGATCGCGGCGATGGGCGACAAGATCGCGTCCAAGAAGCTCGCCAACGAGGCCAAGGTCAACACCATCCCCGGCCACAACGAGCCCATCCTGGCGGCCGAGGATGCGGTGAAGATCGCCCAGGGCATCGGCTATCCGGTGATGATCAAGGCCAGCGCCGGCGGCGGTGGCAAGGGCCTGCGCGTGGCCTTCAACGACAAGGAATGCTTCGAGGGCTTCACCTCCTGCCGCAACGAGGCGCGCAACAGCTTTGGCGACGACCGCGTCTTCATGGAGAAGTTCGTCGAGGAGCCGCGCCATATCGAGATCCAGGTGCTGGGCGACAGCCAGGGCAATGTGGTCTATCTGCACGAGCGCGAATGCTCGATCCAGCGCCGCCATCAGAAGGTCATCGAGGAGGCGCCGTCGCCCTTCATCAGCGAGGCGACGCGCAAGGCCATGGGCGAGCAGGCCGTGGCCCTGGCCAAGGCGGTGAAGTACCAGAGCGCCGGCACGGTGGAGTTCGTGGTCGGCAAGGACCAGAGCTTCTACTTCCTGGAGATGAACACCCGCTTGCAGGTGGAGCACCCGGTCACCGAGTGCATCACCGGCGTGGACCTGGTGGAGCAGATGATCCGCGTGGCCGCTGGCCTGCCGCTGCCGTTCAAGCAGGCGGAGATCAAGCGCGAGGGCTGGGCCATCGAGTGCCGCATCAACGCCGAGGATCCGTTCCGCAACTTCCTGCCCTCCACCGGCCGGCTGGTGAAGTACCAGCCGCCTGAGGCGGCGTTGGAGCAGGGCCGCGAGACCTTGCAGGGCGCCGCCTACGAGAACGGCGAGTTCGGTGGCGTGCGCGTGGATACCGGCGTCTACGAGGGCGGCGAGATCCCGATGTTCTACGACTCGATGATTGCCAAGCTGATCGTGCACGGCAAGGATCGCAACGACGCGATTGCCAAGATGCGCGAGGCGCTCAACGGTTTCGTGATCCGCGGCATCTCCAGCAACATCCCCTTCCAGGCCGCGCTGCTGGCGCACCCGGACTTCGTCAGCGGCAATTTCAACACCGGTTTCATTGCCCAGCATTACGCCGGCGGCTTCCGCGCCGAGGACGTGCCGCACGACGATCCGCTCTTCCTGGTGGCTCTGGGTGCCTTCATCCGCCGCAAGACGCGCGAACGCGCGGCCGGCATCAGCGGCCAGCTGGCGGGCCACGAGCTGCAGGTGGAGAGCGACTATGTCGCGGTGGTGAACGAGGGGGCCGGCGAGTACCAGTGGCACGAGCTGCATGTCTCGGAGTTCGCCGGCCAGGCTGGCCGCGCCAGCGTGCAGATCGGCGCCAATACCTACCGCATCGAATGCCGCTCGCGCCTGAACGACATCCGCCTGACGGGCACGGTGAACGGCCAGCCCTTTGTGGCCCAGGCCGAACGCGGCGCGGCCAAGAACCCGCTGGCCTACAAGCTCACCCACAACGGCACGGCCATCGAGGTGATGCTGCTGAGCCCGCGCGCCGCGGCCCTGCACGAGCTGATGCCCTACAAGGCGCCGCCGGACACCAGCAAGTTCCTGCTCTCGCCGATGCCGGGCCTGCTGGTGCAGATCGCCGCGCAGCCGGGCCAGATCGTGCAGGCCGGTGAGCGCCTGGCGGTGATCGAGGCGATGAAGATGGAGAACATCCTGCTGGCCACGCAGGACGTGAAGATCGCCGAAGTGCTGGCCAAGACGGGCGAGAGCCTGTCGGTCGACCAAGCCATCCTGCGCTTCGAGTGAAAAGCGGCTGGCGTGCGCTTCGCCAGGCTTGGCGGCCGATGCGCGAGCGCGGCCTGGCCGGCTACCAGGCGCTGCTCTGGTACCTGCCGTCAGCCGCCTTGCTGCGCGCCTGGCGCGCGCTGGCCGGGCCGCTGAACGCCAGGGTGTTGAGTCCCTGGCTGAATGCCGGACGCTTTGCACGCTTTCAGGACGGTCTGCCGGTCGCGGCGGGGCTGAGGCTGTACCTGATCGTGATGCCCGATACCCTGCATTTTCTACTGCCCTGTGTGGGGCTGTTGCGCGGCCAGGCATCCATCGTGCTGCTGGGCAATGGCGCCCGGCCCTGGGAACTGCGCTTGCTGCAAAGGCGCTTCCCCGAGCTGCCCCAGTTCAGACTGCACTGCTTGCCTTGGTCCAGCCAGCCTCATGGCGACGTGTTAAGTCTGCTGGTCGAACACCACCGAGGCGATTTCGCCATCGTGGACCATGATGCCTATGTCTTTGATCCGGAACTGCTTCGCAAGCTGCAGCTTGGGTCGGGCGAGTGCATGGTCAGCGCGTTTGCATTGACTGGGCAGCGCTGCGGTTTCGATGTGCCGTTGACCCATGTGCTGAGCCTGCGCGCCGAGGCCTTGCGGACCTTGATGCACGTACATCATGTCGACGCCCGCCAATACCGAAAGGCGCCGCGGACGGCCATCGCGGCCTTGCAGCGCATCGGCCTCGGCGAGCGTCAGTTCTTCAAGGACTATCAGCGCTTTCACGATACCTTGCACGTGCTGCTGGCGGTAGCCTTGGCGCAAGGCTGGCGGGTAAGGTTCCTGCCGCAGGACGATGAGCGGCCGGTGTTTCATATCGGTGGCACCAGCATCGGCAGCCACCATACGAAGAGCCTGTTCGCGCTCTACGTGCATCTGCGTTTTCTGGAACTGGTGGACGATGCCGAGATCTGGGCGCGCTACCGCTCCATTGTGCACCCCTTGCGAAACTCTGCCGACTTGCTTGCAAAGTCGCTGCCCGCGGATCCGGCCTGGGCCGCCTTGCCGGTGCTGGACGCGCTCATGCGGAGGCTGGAGCAGGCCAAGGCCTCGGCTCGCACGGACATGCTTGACGATCACTCAGATACCTAGGTCTAGCGCCGTGAGTCGAGTCAAACCCGGCAAAGTCCTGGGCATCCCGCAGATCGCCGCCGAGGGGGGGCAGACAAGCCGGCCCTTCGTGGGCCAGGCCGAGTACCTGGTGCTGGATCAGTCGATACTGCGCCTCAAATAGTTGTTCTGTTTACCGGCTGGGAGGCGAGGTGAAACTTTGGAAACTGGGGCGTATCGCGATATTCGCCAGCTTGCTCTGCTCCTGTCTGATGCAGATTCCTTCCGCGGCTGCTGCCGCTGCTGCCAGTGCGCCGCAGGCGCCTGCCGCGTCTGCCTCTGCAATGGCCGACACCGAGGCCAACGCCGACATCAAGGACCGGCTCAAGGCACTGGAAGATAAGGAACGCGCCAGTTATGCGGCACTGATCGAGCAGCAACGCAAGAGCATTGACTGGTGGATTGGGTTGCTGGCCCTGCTCACGACGGTGATCGGCGTTGGTGGTGCTCTCGTGCCCTTCCTGATGGGCAGGGCGCATCGCGACGCGGCCAAGGCTGAGCTTGAAGAAGTGCGCCAAGCGCGCAGCGACATAGGCAAGGCCCGTGAACAAGCCGAGGTCGATGCCGGTCACATCAAGGCAGAGCGTCAAAAGCTCCTTGAGTACCAGGAGCAGGATGAGGCAAGCGAAACGCCTGCGTCGGGCACGGCCGAAATAGCGCAATTAGCCAAAGAGGTCGAAGCGGCGCCAAGCAGTTCTGCCATCGACAAGCTGCGTGCGAAAACGATTCAGCTTGCTCAGGTGGCACATCCAGCCGAGGCACCGGCCGCCGATATCTACGAGAACTGGGCGGCCATTGCTCGTATCGAGGATACCGATGCTCTAGCCCAATTCAACGCTGGTTTTTGGGCTTCAACGTTGGCCAAAAAAGCAGTGGATGAGGCTCGAAGCCTCAGCTGGTGGCGTCGAGCTGGTGATCATTACAGGCATGCCTTGCGTCTGAATCCCAGGCTGGATTGGGCCGCCAACAACTGGGGCATTGCGCTGAACCAGGAGGCGAGGATTCTCGCGTCGAACGATCTGGCTAGCGCACGCATGTTGTGGAAGGAGTCGGGCGAGAAGTATGTGCAGGCGTTGGCCATCAAGGCGGACAAGCACGAGGCGGCCTACAACTGGGGCAATGCGCTAGTCAACGAGGCGCTGGCTTTGGCGCCGACTGATTTGTCGGGTGCGCGGGCTCGATGGAAACTGGCGGGCGAGAAGTACGCTCAGGCGTTGGCCATAAAGGTGGACAAGCACGAGGCGGCACACAACTGGGGTAGTGCGCTCGACCAGGAAGCACGGGCTCTCGCGCCAACCGATCTTGCGGAAGCGCGAGCGTTGTGGAAGGCGGCAGGCGAGAAGTATGGTCAGGCCTTGGCCATCAAGGCGGACAAGCACGAGGCCGCGCACAATTGGGGCTGGATGCTCGACTACGAGGCGCGGGCTCTTGCGCCGACGGATCTGCAAGGTGCACGAGCGCTGTGGAAGGCGTCGGGTGAGAAGTACGCCCAGGCGTTGGCTATCAAGCCGGACAAGCACGAAACGGCCTACAACTGGGGCATTGCGCTCGACGAGGAAGCTCGGGCTCTCGCGCCGATCGATTTGACCGGCGCACGAGTGTTATGGAGGGAGGCGGGTGAAAAGTACGCCCAGGCCTTGGTCATCAAGCCGGACAAGCACAACGCCGCTATCAAATGGGGTCTCGCATTGGACTGTGAGGCGAAGGCCCTGGCACCGACGAATGCGGTGGGCGCTCAGAAGCTCTGGCAGCAAATGCTCAGTCTGCTCAAACGCCATGCGGCCATGGACAACAACGGGAGTTCGTTGGTCGCCTATAACCTTGCCTGTGCATACTCTCTCGGTGGTGATGCGGCGAAAGCTGTCGAGCAACTGCAGAGTTGCGCTACAGCCGGCCGTCTGCCCTCGCACTGGCGCGAAGACAAAGACTTCGACCCTATCCGCCAAACTCCAGAGTATCAAGCCTGGGTCAACCAACATTCCCCCGACTAATAGACGCCGCCATGACCACCTCCAAGCCCTACAAGATCCTCGGCATCCAGCAGATCGCCATCGGCGGCCCCGACAAGCTGGCCTTGCGCAAGCTGTGGGTGGAGGTGCTGGGCCTCACGGTCACCGGCAACTTCGTGTCCGAGCGCGAGAACGTCGACGAGGACATCTGCGCCATCGGCAGCGGCCCGCACAAGGTCGAGGTGGACCTGATGCAGCCGCTGGACCCCGAGAAGAAACCGGCCGTGCACACCACGCCGCTCAACCATGTGGGCCTGTGGGTGGACGATCTGCCCAAGGCGGTGGCGTGGATGGCCGCCAACGGCGTGCGCTTTGCCCCCGGCGGCATCCGCAAGGGCGCGGCCGGCTACGACATCTGCTTCATCCACCCCAAGAGCAACGACGAGTTCCCGATCGGCGGGGAGGGCGTGTTGATCGAGTTGGTGCAAGCGCCGCCGGAGGTGGTGGCGGCGCTGGGCTGATTCAGGGCTGAATCAAGGCAGGTTGGCGATCGCCTGCGCCAGCTGCCACAGCGCGCTGCGATGCGCGCTCACCAGGGCGTCCATGCTGCCGTCGCCAGCGTCCACCTCGAAGCGCCGCTCGCTCACCGCGGGCCTGCTCTTGCCGCTCGGGTCCACCAGGGTCCAGCGCGCCTGCAGCACCACGCTGCGGCCATCGGTGCTGGCGTCCAGGCGCTGCACGTCCACGCGCAGCTGCCGGTCCGCCTGCACGCCCGGCGGCACCGGCATGCGCCAGACCTGCGCCGCGCCGCGCAGGCGCGCCAGGTCTTGCGCCAGCAGGCGCGGCAGCGCGTCGCGCAAGGGCTCGGCCCAGCGCTGCGAGGGGTTGTGCTGCAGGCTGGCCTGGCCGCTGGGCCGCACGATGGCGTCGCGGTCCAGGTACTCGGGCACTTGCACGGGGCCCAGCGCCCAGATCGAGCTGGCGACGCCGCTCGCGGCCTCACTCTGCATAGCGGGCGCATCGGCGCGCAACTGGTAGAGCTGGATCGGCGGCGAGCTGCTGCAGCCGCCGAGCAGGGCCAGCAGCAGGCTCGCAAGAATCCAAGGCTTGTTCATCATCGACGCCCCTTCAAGACGGCTTCGGGCTGTTGGTCCAGGGTGTCGGCCAGCTCGCGCAGCGCACGTGCGGCCTGCGAGACATCTTTCAGCGCACGCTGCAGGTTCTGGTTCAGCGGCGCGTCGTCCTGAGCCGCATCGGCCAGCGCGGCGGCGGCGCGCGTCAGCTCCTGGGCGCTGCGCTGCAAGTCCTTCACCATCGGGCCGTCCGGGTTGAAGGTCTTGCCGACGCGCAGGGCGGTATCGTCCACCGAGACGGCGGCCTTGTTCATGCGCTCCATCGCCTGCTTGGTGGCCTCCAGCGTGCCGAGGGTGGCGTCGGCCAGCGGGCCGAAGCGGCGGTCGAGTTGCTCGGTGAGGCGTCGCAGATTCGTCGCCACCGCCTCGATGTCCTTCACCGCATGGCTCAGCTCGGGCCCTTCCAGCAGGCGGCGGCCCGAGCTGGCGATGGCCGAGAGGTCGCCCACCAGGCGCTTGATGTCGAGGCCGTCGACCTGGTTCTTCAGGTCCTGCAGCGGCGTGGTGACGGTGGGGATCTCGATCTCGGCGCGCTCTTCCTCGCCGCTGGCGGCGAGTGGCTTGCCGGGGCGGAAGTCCAGGTCCACATAGAGCTGGCCGGTGAGCAGGCTCTGCATCGCCAGCTGGGCGCGCAGGCCGCGCGCGACCAGGGCGTTCATCGAGGCCACCACGGTGCCGGGCTGGTGGTCGCCGGTGAGGTTGCCCAGCATGTCGCGCTCGAGCTCGGCCACCACGGGAATGGAGACCTCGTTGTGGGCGCGGTCGTAGGCCACGCCGATGGAACTGACGCTGCCCAGCCGCACGCCCCGGAACACCACCGGCGCACCCACCTGCAGGCCGTAGATGGAGCCGTTGAAATACATCACCACCTTCTGCTTGCCGCCCAGCAGCTTGCCGCCGGCGATCACGAACACGGCGACGAACAGCATGATCAGCGCGCTGACGATGAACAGGCCCAGCAGGGCCGGGTGGCCATGGCGCTTTCTCATGGCCGCTCTTTCCGGCGCAGGAAGGCGCGCACCGTGTCGGGTCCGGTTTCCAGCAATTGGCGCGGTGCGTCCAGCGCGATCATGGTCTTGTCCTTGGCATCGAGAAACAGGGCGCGGTCGGCCACCGCGAAGATGCTGTCCAGCTCATGCGTGACCAGCACGATGCTGGTGCCCAGATGATCGCGCAAGTTCAGGATCAGCTCGTCCAGGCGTGCCGAGGTGAGGGGGTCCAGACCCGCCGAGGGCTCGTCCAGGAACAGCAGGGGCGGGTCCAGGGCCATGGCGCGTGCGATCGCCGCGCGTTTCTTCATGCCGCCGCTGAGCGCCGCGGGCGACTCGTCGAAGGCGCCGTCCAGCCCCACCAGGGCCAGCTTGAAGCGCGCCAGCTGCTCGGCGGTCTCGTCGTCCAGCTCGGTGAACTCGCGCAGCGGCAGCATCACGTTCTCGCCCACCGTCATCGAGCTCCACAGCGCGCCGGCCTGGAACATCACGCCGAACTGGCGGCGCAGGCCGGCGAGTTGCTCCTCGTCGGCTTCGGCGAGGTCGATGTCGCCGTAGAGCACGCGGCCCGCGGCGGGCGTCTGCAGGCCGATCAGATGGCGCATCAGGGTGCTCTTGCCGCAGCCGCTGCCGCCCATCAGCACCAGGATCTCGCCGCGCCGTACATCGAAGTTGAGCTCTCTTTGAATCAGCCGGCCGGCCACGGCCAGGCTCAGGCCCTCGGCGCGCAGCAGGGCTTGGGCAGGCTCTGCCATCACCACCCCAGGCGCTGGAACATGACGGTCAGCGCCGAGGCCGCCACCACGATCCAGACGATGGCCTGCACCACCGCTGCGGTGGTGGCGTCGCCCACCGCCTGGGCGCTGCGGCCGGCGTTGAGGCCCTGGCGGCAGCCCGCCAGCGCCACCAGGATGGCGTACACCGTGCCCTTGAGCAGGCCGATGCCGGCATGGGCCAGGGTCAGGGCCTGCGAGCTGCGGTAGAGATAGTCCAGCATCTCGACCTGGTAGATGCCCACGGCCACCAGCAGGCCGGCGCCCATGCCGACGACGGCCGCATAGGTGGTCAGCAGTGGCGCCATCAGGGCCATCGCCAGCACGCGCGGCAGCACCAGATGCTCGACCGGGTTCAGCCCCATGGCGCGCAGCGCGTCCACTTCCTCGTTGGCCTGCATGCTGCCGAGCTGGGCGGCAAAGGCCGCACCCACGCGGCCCGAGAGAATGATGCCGGTCATCAGCGCGGCGATCTCGCGCACCACGCCGATCGTCACCAGATCGGCCATGAAGGCCTCGGCGCCCAGGCGCTGCAGCTGGGCCGCGCCCATATAGGCAATGATGAGGCCGACCAGAAAGCTCACCAGCGAGACGATCGGCAGGCTGGCGGGGCCGGTGGCGTGCAACTGCAGCGCCAGGTCCTCGCCGCGCATCGCGCTGCCACCGCGCAGCGCCCGGAACAGCGCCTGCAGCACCTCGCCCACGAAGCCCAGCGTGGTCTTGGTGCGTGTCAGCCGCGCCAGCCAGTTCAGGCCGATCTGGGTGAGCCAGCGCGAACGGCGGCTGCGCTGCGGGGGACTGCCAGCGCCACTCTGGCCGCTGGCGGCCAGCGCCAGGATGCCGCGCAGGCCGGCCGGCAGCTGGCTGGTGTCCAGCGCCATGCCGCTGCGCTTGCCCAGGGCCCAGAGCGCGGCGGCCAGCTGGCTGTCGAAATGGCTGATGGCGCTGCCGTCGATGCGCCAGTGGCTGCCGGCGGTCGTACCAGCAAGTTGGGGCGGGGCGGGCAGGCTTGCCCGGCCGCGCCAATCGCCCGCCAGGCGCAAGATCTGACCCTGGGCATCGCTATCCCATTGCGCCTGCGCGGGCGCCGGGCCCGTCTCAAATGCAGTGGTCGACGGCAATTCAGACAACTCGTTCAAGGCCTCTCCGATGCAGCCCGCCAGGTTCGCTGGGCGCAGGTTAACAGGGCCGCGGCGCGCGCCTCTGAAGATTCGCTTGGTTCATGCACTAAAATCCCGCATTCATTTCTCGTACCGGAGCCATCAATGGGCAACAAGATCGTCACCGAGGCCATGCGCCGTGCTTCCCCCCGTCCCGCCGCCACCGCTGGCGTGACCCTGACCACCGGCCGCGGCCAGAAGATCAGCCTCGAGCGCGGCTCGCACACCCGCAGCAAGAAGAACCCCGGCAAGCGTCCCCACAAGGGCGGCTGAAGCCAAGAGCGCCGCGGCGGCCCGCTGGCCCGCCGATGGCGCTGCAGATCCGATCAACAGGCCCCAGCCTTGCGCGGGGCCTGTGTCTTTCTACCGTAACCTTCTGCCATGCTGCGACTCACCGAACTCCGCCTGCCGCTCAACCATGCCGAGGACGCGCTGCGCCCCGCCGTGCTGGCGCGTCTGGGGCTCAAGGATGGGCAGCTGAAGAGTTTCACGGTCTTCAAGCGCAGCTACGACGCGCGCAAGAAGAGCGCCATGGTGCTGATCTACACCGTGGATTGCGAGGTGGCGGATGAGGCCGCGCTGCTGGACCGCTTTGCCGGCGATGCGCATGTGAAGCCCACGCCGGACATGGACTACAAGTTCGTCGGCCAGCTGCCGGCGGACTTCTACGCTGGCGCGCGCCCGCGCCCGGTGGTGATCGGCTTCGGCCCCTGCGGCATCTTTGCCGCCCTGATCCTGGCCCAGATGGGCCTGCGCCCCATCGTGCTGGAGCGCGGCAAGCAGGTGCGCGAGCGCACCAAGGACACCTGGGGCCTGTGGCGCCAGGGCGAGCTGAACCCCGAATCGAATGTGCAGTTTGGCGAGGGTGGCGCCGGCACCTTCTCGGACGGCAAGCTCTGGAGCCAGATCTCCGACCCGCGCCATCTGACGCGCAAGGTGCTGAACGAGTTCGTCAAGGCCGGTGCGCCCGAGGAGATCCTGTTCGTCAGCAAGCCGCACATCGGCACCTTCCGCCTGGTCAGCATGGTGATCAAGATGCGTGCCGAGATCGAGACCCTGGGCGGCGAGATCCGCTTCGAGCAGAAGGTCACCGACCTGCTGATCGAACAGGGCCCGGGCGGCAAACGGGTGCGTGGCGTCACGCTCGCCTCCGGCGAGCAGCTCCGCACCGACCAGGTGGTGCTGGCGCTGGGCCACAGCGCGCGCGACACCTTCCAGATGCTGCACGAGCGCGGCGTCCACATGGAGGCCAAGCCCTTCTCGATCGGTTACCGCATCGAGCATCCGCAGAGCATCATCGACGCGGCGCGCTTCGGCCCCAACGCCGGCAACCCCATCCTGGGCGCGGCCGACTACAAGCTGGTGCACCATGCCAGCAACGGCCGCTCGGTCTACAGCTTCTGCATGTGCCCCGGCGGCACGGTGGTGGCCGCCACCTCCGAGCCCGAGCGTGTGGTCACCAATGGCATGAGCCAGTATTCGCGCAACGAGCGCAATGCCAACGCCGGCATCGTGGTGGGCATCTCGCCGCAGGATTACCGGCAGGACGGCAGGACCGAGGGCCCGGTGAGCCCGCTCGACGGCATGGCCTTCCAGCGCATCTGGGAGTCGCGCGCCTATGAGCTGGGTGAGGGCGGCTACAAGGCCCCGGGTGCCCTGGTGGGCGATTTCATCAAGCGCCAGCGCAGCCGCGAGTTCGGCAACGTCATGCCCAGCTACAAGCCGGGCGTCACGCTCACCGATCTGCAGCAGAAGGGCCGTGGCAGCCTGCCCGAGTACGCGCTGGAGGCGATCCGCGAGGCCTTGCCGGCCTTCGAGCGCCAGATCCGCGGCTTCTCCATGGCCGATGCGGTGCTTACCGGGGTCGAGACCCGCACCTCCTCGCCGCTGCGCATCACGCGCGGCAAGGACTACCAGAGCCTGAACGTGGCCGGCCTGTTCCCGGCCGGCGAGGGGGCCGGCTACGCGGGCGGCATCATGTCGGCCGGCGTGGACGGCATCGAGGTGGCCGAGGCGGTGGCCAAGGACATGCTGGGCCTGTAAACTTCGCAAACGGCGAAGGGTTGTTTGGCGGTTTAGGTAGTTGCCGGCCTTCGGCGAAGGCTAAATTGCAGTCCCATGCTCCGCTCCGTTTACTCAGCCCGTCTTGCCGCGCGCCTTCTCGTCGCGGCCGGGCTGCTGCTGGTGGGGCTGGCGCAGGCGGCCGCTTATCCGCAGCGCAGCATCAACTGGCTGGTGGCGTTTCCGGCCGGCAGCGCCACCGATCAGCTGGCGCGCGTGCTGGCCGAGCACATCGCCCGCCAGGCCGGCCAGGCCATCGTGATCGAGAACAAGCCGGGGGCGAACGGCCTGCTGGGCAGTGCCGCGGCCGCCAAGGCCGCGCCCGACGGCTACAGCTTCTTCATCGCCACCAGCACCACGCATGCGGCGAACGCCTCGCTGTACCGCAAGCTGCCCTATGACCCGATCAAGGATTTCGCGCCGGTCTCAAGGCTGGCGCAGATCCCTTTCGTGATGCTGGTGAACCCCGCCGTGCCGGCCGACTCGCTGGCCGGCTTTGTCGGCCATGCCAGGGCCCATCCCAACCAGCTGGCCTGGGGCTCGGGCTCCAGCGGCAGTCTGATTCCCGGCCATGCCCTGGTCAGCGCCAACAAGCTGGCCCTGACCCATGTGCCCTACAAGGGCGTGCAGCCGGCCATGACCGACACCATCGGCGGCACCATCCAGCTGGTGTTTGCGGACCTGGCCTCGGCCGTGCCGCAGGTCAGGGCCGGCAAGCTGCGCGCGCTGGCGGTGACCTCGGCCAGGCCCCACGCCATGCTGCCCGCGGTGCCGCCGCTGGCGCAGGCCGTGCCCGGTTTCGAGATGACGGCCTGGTTCGCCATCTATGCGCCGGCCGGCACGCCCGAGCCGGTGCTGGCGCAGATGAACAAATGGGTGAGGGCGGCGCTGGCCGATGCCGGCGTCAGGCAACGCCTGACCCTCGCCGGCTTCGAGCTGACCCCCAGCACGCCGGCCGAGCTGGGCCTGTTCGCCGCCAAGGAAACGCTCAAATGGGCCAAAGCGGTGCAGGCCGCGGGCCTGCAGCCGGAATGAGGTAGCAAAAGCGATGCGCATGGACCTCACCACCCTCAATCTGGTGCTCGCGATCGAGCAGACGCGCTCGATCACGCGCGGCGCCGAGCGCGAACACCTGGCGCTGGCGGCGGCCAGCAAGCGGCTTTCCGACCTGGAGTCGCGCCTGGGCGTGCAGCTGTTCGAGCGCCGCGCCCGCGGCGTCGAGCCCACCGAGGCCTGCCGCGCCCTGGTGCGCCATATCCGCGCCCTGCATGCCTCCCTGCATGCGCTGGAGAGCGAGGTGGTGGAGTTTGCGCGCGGCATCAAGGGCCATCTGCGCATCGCCGCCAATGCCGGTTCGATCGCCGAATGCCTGCCGCCCGACCTGGTGGCCTTCTCGCAAGCGCACCCCCAGATCCGCATCAGCCTGGAAGACCTCACCAGCGCCGAGGTGCAGGCCGCGGTGGCCGAAGGGCGCGCCGACGTCGGTGTGTTCACCGCGCCGCTGCTGGACAACCGCCTGCAGACCTGGACCTACCGCCAGGGCCGCCTGGCCGTGCTGGTGCCCAAGGGGCATGCGCTGGCCAAGCGCAGCGCGGTCAGCTTCGACGACCTGCTGGACTACGACCTGATCGGCCTGCACGCCGGCGCCGCGGCCCAGGACATGATGATCGAGCAGGCGGTGGCGCGCGGCCGCACGCTGAATGCGCGCCTGCAGGTGCGCGGCTTCGACGCGATTGCCCAGCTGGTGGAAGCCGGACTGGGCGTGGCCGTGCTGCCGGGCGGGCCGGCCGAGCGCTTTGCCCGCGTGTTCGACTTGAAAGCCCTGCGCCTGGACGAGGACTGGGCGCAGCGCGACTATGTGCTGGCGGTGGCGCGCCAGGAGCGCCTGCCCATGGTGGTGCAGCGCTTTGTGGACCAGCTGTGCCCGCCACCCGCCAAGGATTCATTGCCTGTGAAGGATGACTGAGATGACCGCACGTACCCTTTACGACAAGCTCTGGGATGAGCATGTCGTGCATACCGAAGACGACGGCACGGCCGTGCTCTATATCGACCGCCATCTGGTGCACGAGGTCACCAGCCCGCAGGCCTTCGAAGGCCTGGATCTGGCCGGCCGCAAGGTCTGGCGCCTCTCGGCCAATCTGGCGGTGAGCGATCACAACGTGCCCACCACCGACCGCAGCCAGGGCATTGCCGACCCCATCTCCAGGCTGCAGGTCGACACCCTGGACAAGAACTGCGACCGCCATGGCCTGACCCAGTTCAAGATGAACGACAAGCGCCAGGGCATCGTGCATGTGATCGGCCCGGAGCAGGGCGCCACCCTGCCCGGCATGACGGTGGTCTGCGGCGACAGCCATACCTCCACCCATGGTGCCTTCGGCGCGCTGGCGCATGGCATCGGCACCTCCGAGGTGGAGCATGTGCTGGCCACGCAAACGCTGCTGGCCAAGAAGGCCAAGAACATGCTGATACGCGTCGAGGGTCAGGTCATGCCCGGCGTGGGCGCCAAGGACATCGTGCTGGCCATCATCGGCAAGATCGGCACGGCGGGCGGCACCGGCTACACGATCGAATTCGCCGGCTCGGCGATCCGCGCGCTCAGCATGGAAGGCCGCATGACGGTCTGCAATATGGCCATCGAGGCGGGCGCGCGTGCCGGCCTGATCGCGGTGGACGAGACCACCATCAATTACTGCAAGGGCCGGCCCTTCAGCCCTGCGGGGCTGGAGTGGGAACAGGCCGTGGCCTATTGGCGCAGCCTGCATTCCGACGCGGGTGCGCATTTTGATGCTGTGGTGGAACTGGACGCGGCGCAGATCCGCCCGCAGGTTACCTGGGGCACCTCGCCCGAGATGGTGCTCTCCATCGAGGACCGCGTGCCCGATCCCGACAAGGAGAAGGACGCCGTCAAGCGCGGTGCCATCGAGCGCGCCCTGCAGTACATGGCCCTGGAGCCCAACAAGGCCATCAACGACATCCGCATCGACAAGGTCTTCATCGGCTCCTGCACCAACAGCCGCATCGAGGACATGCGCGAGGCCGCCGCGGTGGTGCGGCGCCTGGGCGGCAGGATCGCCAGCAACGTGAAGCTGGCCCTGGTCGTGCCAGGGTCGGGTCTTGTCAAGGCGCAGGCCGAGGCCGAAGGTCTGGACCAGGTCTTCAAGGGTGCCGGCTTCGAATGGCGCGAGCCCGGTTGCTCGATGTGCCTGGCGATGAATGCCGATCGCCTGGAGCCCGGCGAGCGCTGCGCATCCACCAGCAACCGCAATTTCGAGGGCCGCCAGGGCGCTGGCGGGCGCACCCATCTGGTCAGCCCGGCGATGGCCGCGGCCGCCGCGATGCAGGGTCATTTCGTTGACGTTCGCAGGATTTCATGATGGAAAAGTTCACCGTGCACAAGGGCCTGGTGGCCCCGATGGATCGCGACAACGTCGACACCGATGCCATCATTCCCAAGCAGTTCCTCAAGTCGATCAAGCGCAGCGGCTTCGGCCCCAATCTGTTCGACGAATGGCGCTACCTGGACCATGGCGAGCCCGGCCAGGACCCGGCCACGCGCAAGCCCAACCCGGACTTCGTGCTGAACCAGGCGCGCTATGCAGGCGCCTCGATCCTGATCGCGCGCAGCAACTTCGGCTGCGGCTCCAGCCGCGAGCATGCCCCCTGGGCGCTGGAGCAATACGGCTTCCGCGCACTGATCGCACCCAGCTTCGCCGACATCTTCTTCAACAACTGCTTCAAGAACGGCGTGCTGCCCATCGTGCTGCCCGAGGCCCAGGTGGCGCGGCTGTTCGACGAGGTGGCGGCCTTCCCGGGCTACCAGCTGAGCGTGGATCTGGAGCGCCAGGTGGTGTTGAAGCCGGATGGCAGCGAGCTGCCCTTCGAGGTGCAGGCCTTCCGCAAGTTCTGCCTGCTGAACGGCTTCGACGACATCGGCCTGACCCTGCGCCACGCCGACAAGATCAAGGCCTATGAGGCCGAGCGCATCGCCACCAAGCCCTGGCTGAACAACCGTTTGATCGGATGAATCGACTATGAAAATCGCAGTCCTGCCCGGTGATGGCATCGGCACCGAAATCGTCGCCGAGGCGGTCAAGGTCCTGAAGGTTCTCGACCTGAAATTCGAACTGGAAACCGCCCCGGTGGGTGGTGCGGCTTACGAGGCCAGTGGTCATCCGCTGCCCGAGGCCACGCTCAAGCTGGCCCAGGCCGCCGACGCGGTGCTGTTCGGCGCCGTGGGCGACTGGAAGTACGACAAGCTGGAACGCGCGCTGCGCCCCGAGCAAGCCATCCTGGGCCTGCGCAAGCATCTGGGCCTGTTTGCCAACTTCCGCCCGGCGATCTGCTACGAGCAGCTCACCCATGCCTCCAGCCTCAAGCCCGAACTGGTGGCCGGCCTGGACATCCTCATCATCCGCGAGCTCACCGGCGACATCTATTTCGGCCAGCCGCGCGGCCGCCGTACCGCGGTGGACGGGCATTTCCCCGGCAGCGAGGAAGCCTTCGACACCATGCGCTACTCGCGCCCGGAGATCGAGCGCATCGCCCATGTGGCCTTCCAGGCCGCGCGCAAGCGCAACAAGCGCGTGACCTCGGTGGACAAGGCCAATGTGCTGGAGACCTTCCAGTTCTGGAAGGATGTGGTCACCGAGGTGCATGCCCAGTATCCCGACGTGGAACTGGACCATATGTATGTGGACAACGCCGCGATGCAGCTGGTGAAGGCGCCCAAGCGCTTCGACGTGGTGGTGACCGGCAATATGTTCGGCGACATCCTCTCGGACGAGGCGGCCATGCTCACCGGCTCGATCGGCATGCTGCCCTCGGCCTCGTTGGACAAGAACAACAAGGGCCTTTACGAGCCCAGCCATGGCAGTGCGCCTGACATTGCCGGTAAGGGTGTTGCAAACCCGCTGGCTACAATACTGTCAGCTGCCATGATGCTCAAGTTCTCCCTCAACCAGCCCGAAGCCGCCGCCCGTATCGAGGCGGCCGTTGGCGCTGTGTTGTCCCAAGGTCTGCGCACCGCGGACATTTGGAGCGAGGGCACCCAGAAGGTGGGCACGCGCGAGATGGGTGATGCGGTTGTGGCCGCCATCACCATCATGACCAAAACCATTAAGAGCTAGTTCAGCTCCGGTTCGTCTCGCCCCTGCATCCCCGGCGACACGAGCCGGGGAAGGAAGAGCTTAGTTCTCAACTTTTCTAGGGCGATAGAGGTAAGCAGATGACGACACTTGTAGGACTGGTAGGCTGGCGCGGCATGGTGGGCTCGGTGCTCATGGACCGCATGAGCGCTGAGCGTGATTTCGACCTGATCGAGCCGCTGTTCTTCAGCACCTCGAATGCCGGCGGCGCCGCCCCGGCCCAGGCCAAGAACGAAACCAAGCTGCAGAACGCTTTCGATATCGAGCAGCTCAAGCGCTGCGAGATCATCATCACCGCCCAGGGCGGCGACTACACCACCGAGGTCTATCCCAAGCTGCGCGCCGCCGGCTGGAACGGCCACTGGATCGATGCCGCCTCCACCCTGCGCATGGCCAGCGACGCCGTCATCATCCTCGACCCGGTCAATATGCCGGTGATCAAGGACGCGCTCGCCAAGGGCGGCAAGAACTGGGTCGGCGGCAACTGCACCGTCAGTTGCATGCTGATGGGCGTGGGCGCGCTCTACAAGGCCGGCCTGGTGGAGTGGATGAGCACCCAGACCTACCAGGCGGCCTCCGGCGGTGGCGCCCAGCATATGCGTGAGCTGTTGACGCAGTACGGCACGCTCAATGCCGAGGTGAAGGCACTGCTGGACGATCCCAAGAGCGCCATTCTCGAGATCGACCGCCGGGTGATCGCCAAGCAGCGTGCACTCTCCGCCACCGAGACCGCCAACTTCGGCGTGCCGCTGGGCGGCTCGCTGATTCCCTGGATCGACAAGGATCTGGGCAACGGCCAGTCCAAGGAAGAGTGGAAAGGCATGGCCGAGACCAACAAGATCCTCGGCATGGGTGAGGGCTTTGGTTCGGCCGCGATTCCGGTGGATGGCTTTTGCGTGCGCGTGGGGGCGATGCGCTGCCACAGCCAGGCCCTGACCTTCAAGCTCAAGAAGGACGTGCCGCTGGACGAGATCGAGGCCATGATCGCCGCCGACAACGAGTGGGTGAAGGTAGTGCCCAACAACCGCGAAGCGACGCTGCAAGACCTGACCCCGGTGGCCGTGACCGGCACCATGAGCATCCCGGTGGGGCGAATCCGCAAGCTCGCCATGGGCCCCGAGTACCTGGGCGCCTTCACCATCGGCGACCAGCTGCTGTGGGGCGCTGCCGAGCCGCTGCGCCGCATGCTGCGCATCCTGCTCGCTCGGTGAATACCCGAAGCTGAACGTAGGGCTCGTTGCCGGCAAGCCACATGCCGGTAACGGGAGGTGAATCAGGGTGCTGTCAAGCCTCGTATTCAGCCTTTGCCTGAGGTCTCAAGCGTATATGCTTGATGCTGTTGTGATTTCATGTCGTCTGACCGCATGGGACAGCATCGCGAAGGCTGCGAGCAGCAATACATACATCGTCTAAACAGGCGGACACCCTGGGGTGCCCGCCTTGTTGCTTTGGGGGACGCCTTGAATACTCATCCTGGCGCTTATGCGCGCTTTGCCCTGACCCATGTGGCAGTGGCTGTTCTGGCCGTGGCCAGCACCACCGCCTGGGGCCTCGGCCTCGGTCGGCTCTCGGTGCAATCGTCTCTGGGCGAAACGCTCAAGGCCGAGATCGATGTCACCAGCCTGACGTCGGAAGAGGCTGGCACGCTGAAGCTGCGTGTCGCGCCGCCCGAGTCCTACCGGGCCGCGGGTGTCGAGTACAACGCCGTGCTCAGCGCCACCCAGGTGCAGCTGAGCCGCCGCGCCGATGGCCGGCCGTTTCTGCGCATTGCCAGCGATCGCGCGGTGCAGGAGCCCTTTGTCGATGTGATCCTCGAGATCAACTGGGCCAGCGGCCGCCTGGTGCGCGAATACACCTTGCTGTTCGATCCGCCGGGCACGCCCAAGCCGGCCGCCGAGGTGGCCACCGCGCCGGTCATCGCGCCGACGCCGGCCGAGCCCGCGGCAGTGCCGCCGGTGGCGAGCCGCGCGCCCGCGCCGGTGCCGGTGCCGCCGGCCGCACCGGTGAAGCCGCGCCTGGAAAGCAAGCCCGAGCCGCAGGCGCCCGCGCCCAAGCCCGCGCCAGCACCCAAGCCGGTAGCCGCGGCGTCCGCCAGCGAATATGCGGTCAAGCCGGGTGACACGCTGTCGCGCGTGGCCAGCAAGACCCTGACGCCCGGCGTCTCGCTGGACCAGATGCTGGTGGGCCTGTACCGCAACAACCCGGACGCCTTCATCAACGAGAACATGAACCGGCTGAAGGCCGGTGCGGTGCTGCAGGTGCCCGGCGGCGAAACGCTGACGGGCATCAGCCCGGACGAAGCCCGCCAGGTGATACAGGCGCAGAGCGCTGACTTCAGCAGTTATCGTCAGCGCCTGGCGAGCGGCGCGGCTGAGATGGCACCGCAGGAAAGCGCGCGCCAGGCCAAGGGCAAGGTGCAGGCCGCGGTGGAAGATCGCAAGCCTGCGCCCGCCGCCACGCCGGACAAGCTGACGCTCAGCAAGTCCGCCTCCGGCACCGAAGCCAAGCTGTCCAAGGAGACCGAGAAGAAGGACTCCGCCACCCGTGTGGCCGAGCTGACGCGCAATGTCGAGGAGTTGAAGAAGCTGTCCTCGGCGGCCAAGCCGGCACCCGCACCCGCACCCGCACCCGCACCCGCACCGACGCCAGCACCGAGCCCCGCGCCGGCCGCAGCGCCGGCCCCTGCGCCGGCCCCTGCGCCGGCCGTCGCACCTGCCGTGGTGACGCCACCGCCGGTGCTGCAGGCGTCGGCACCTGCACCTGCACCCGCAGCCTCCAAACCCATGCCGCCCAAGCCGGCGGCGAGTGCGCCGGCCATTCCTGTGTCCGAGGCGCCCGGGGTGATGGATACCTTGATGGACAACATCCTGCCCCTCGGCGCCGCCCTGCTGGCGCTGTTGGGCGGCGCGGCCTTCCTGCGCTGGCGCTCGCGCAAGCAGCCCGCCCAGCATGCCGAGACCGGCTTCACCGAAAGCCGCATGCAGCCGGATTCGTTCTTTGGCGCCAGCGGCGGGCAGCGCGTGGATACCCGCGACGCTTCCACCAGCGGCCAGTCCTCGATGAGCTATTCGCTCAGTCAGCTGGATGCCATCGGCGATGTGGATCCGGTCGCCGAGGCCGACGTCTACCTGGCCTATGGTCGCGATCTGCAGGCCGAGGAAATTCTCAAGGAGGCCCTGCGCGCCAACCCCGAGCGGCTGGCCATCCGCCTCAAGCTGCTGGAGGTCTACGCCAAGCGCCGCGACACCAAGGGCTTTGAGCAGCTCGCCGTGCACCTCTACGCCGAAACCCAGGGCATGGGCGAGGATTGGGAACGTGCGCAGGAGCTGGGCCGCCAGGTTGATCCGGACAATCCGCTGTACCAGCCGGGTGGTGCGCCCGTCACTGTGAGCGGCGATGAAGATGCGCGCCCCGAGCCCATGAACGCCAGCACCCTGCCGGCGTCCAATGTGGCGCATATGGCGACGGCCCCGGTCGAGCGACCGGTTGATCCCGGCCCGTCCAGCCTGCTGGACCTCGATCTGGACCTGGATCTGGGCTCGCCCGCGCCCGCGGCCAGCGGCATTTCGATGGATGCCACCCAGGCCCTCGCCACCACCGTGGAGCAGGCGCCGCTGGCCATGGATCTGGACGTCACGGCACCCGCGGCCGCCCCCGATCTGGAGTTCGACCTGAACGATCTGGGCGACTTCGATGCAGCGGCCACGCCGGCGCCGGCCGCTGAGGCTTCGGCGCCTTCGCTGGACTTCGATCTCTCCGGCATCGATCTCGACCTGCCTGCCAGTGAGCCGAGCGCGCCCCTGCCGGCGGCGGAAGTGACGCAGGTGAACGAAGGCCTGCCGGCCGACTTCGACACGGTGCTGCAGGAGGCCACGGCCGCCAGCACGGCCGACGACCAGCTCAGCCATGCGCTGGATGCCTTGGGCGATGACGAGGGCGACCCCTTGCAGCGCCAGCTGGAACTGGCCGACGAGTTCCGCCAGATCGGCGATACCGAGGGCGCGCGCGATGTGCTGCAGGAGCTGATCGCCAAGGCCGACGGCGCGCTGAAGGCCAAGGCCCAGGCCATGCTGGACGAGTTGCGCTGACAAGCCGGCGCAAGCGCGCAGCGACAATCAAGGCGCCCGGGCCGACCGGGCGCCTTTTCTTTCATTTGGGGACAAGATGACAACGCGCGTGGCGCTGGGAGTGAGTTACCGGGGCACGGCCTACAAGGGCTGGCAGAGCCAGCCCGGCGGCGGGACGGTGCAGGACGCGCTGGAGCGCGGCCTGGCCAAGTTCGCCGCCCACCCGATACGCACCATCTGCGCCGGCCGCACCGATGCCGGCGTGCATGGCCTGAACCAGGTGGTGCATTTCGATGCCCAGGTGGAGCGCGAGCCTTTCTCCTGGATACGCGGCAGCAACCGTTATCTGCCGCCCGATATCGCCATCCAGTGGTGCGCCTTCCCCGGCGCCGATTTCCATGCCCGCAACCATGCGCGTGGCCGGCGCTATGCCTATCTGCTGCTGGAGTCGGCGGTGCGGCCGGCGATCGAGTCGGGCGGGGCGGGCTGGATCTTCAGGCCGCTGGACGGCGACGCGATGCGTGCCGCTGTCGAGGTGCTGCTGGGCGAGCACGACTTCAGCTCTTTTCGCTCGGCCGATTGCCAGGCGGCCTCGCCCATCAAGACGCTGCGCGCGATAGCCATCCATCGCCGCGGCGCCTACTGGCGCTTCGAGTTCGATGCCTCGGCATTTTTGCATCACATGGTGCGCAACATCATGGGTTGCCTGCTGGCGGTGGGCACGGGTACACGTTCGGTGGCCTGGCTGGCCGAGGTGCTGGCCGCACGCGACCGCAAGCTGGCGGCACCCACCTTTGCGCCCGACGGCCTCTATTTCGTGGGCCCGTACTACGATGCCGACCTGAAGCTTCCCCAAAAAACGGCGGCCATGGATTGGCTGCCCTGACCAAGCCCTCAGCCATGAGCCGTACCCGCATCAAGATCTGTGGATTGACCCGCGAGGCCGATGTGGACGCCGCCGTCGAGGCCGGCGCCGATGCCATCGGCTTCGTGTTCTACGCCAAGAGCGCGCGCGCCGTCACACCTGCGCGCGCGGCCGAACTGGCGCGCCGCCTGCCGCCCTTCGTCACACCGGTGGGCCTGTTCGTCAACGCCGGCACGGCCGAACTGGCGGCCGGCCTGCAAGCCTTGCCAAACATGCTGCTGCAGTTCCACGGCGACGAGGGCAGGGCGGACTGCGAGCGCGCAGCGCGCCCCTATCTGCGTGCCGCCCGCATGGTGCCGGGCTTTGATTTGCTAGACTTCGCGTCTCAATTCTCCAGCGCCCAAGGCCTGCTGCTCGACGCCCATGTCGAGGGCTATGGCGGCGGCGGAAAGGTATTCGATTGGTCACTCATTCCAAGAAACGTGCCCTCTCCAGTCGTTTTGTCTGGTGGGTTGCATGCCGGAAATGTGATCGAAGGGATTCTTCAGGTCCGGCCCTGGGCCGTTGACGTCAGCTCCGGTGTGGAGGAGGCCCAAAAGGGCCTCAAGAGCGCCGCGCTGATGCGCCAGTTCTGCGAGGCGGTGCGCGAAGCCGATGCACGCCTTGATGAAGCCAATAGCTGAAGAGTGAAGAGAAGAATCCCTCATGACGACCTATGACCAACCCGATGCCCGCGGGCATTTCGGACCCTACGGTGGGCGCTTTGTCGCCGAGACCCTGGTGCACGCTCTGGATGAGCTCAACGAGGCCTACGCGCACTACAGCCGTGACCCCGAGTTCATCGCCGAGTACCAGCGCGAACTGGCCCATTTCGTCGGCCGCCCAAGCCCCATCTATCACGCCGACCGTATGAGCCGCGAGCTCGGCGGCGCGCAGATCTACCTCAAGCGCGAGGACCTGAACCACACCGGCGCGCACAAGGTCAACAACACCATCGGCCAGGCCCTGCTGGCCAAGCGCATGGGCAAGAAGCGCGTGATCGCCGAGACCGGCGCCGGCCAGCATGGCGTGGCCACCGCCACCATCTGCGCCCGCTACGGCATGGAATGCGTGGTCTATATGGGCAGCGAGGACGTCAAGCGCCAGTCACCCAATGTCTACCGCATGAACCTGCTGGGTGCACGCGTGGTGCCGGTGGAATCGGGCTCCAAGACCCTCAAGGACGCGCTCAACGAGGCCATGCGCGACTGGGTCACGAATGTGGAATCGACCTTCTACATCATTGGCACGGTGGCCGGCCCGCATCCCTACCCGATGATGGTGCGCGACTTCCAGCGCGTCATCGGCGATGAATGCCTGACCCAGATGCCGCCGATGATCGGCCGCCAGCCCGATGCGGTGATCGCCTGCGTGGGCGGTGGCTCGAACGCCATCGGCATCTTCTATCCCTATATCGAGCATGCCGGCGTGCGCCTGATTGGCGTCGAGGCGGCCGGCCTGGGCGTAGACAGTGGCAAGCATGCGGCCACGCTCTCGGCCGGCAGCCCCGGTGTGCTGCACGGCAATCGCACCTATCTGCTGCAGGACGAGAACGGCCAGATCATCGAGACGCATTCGATCTCGGCCGGCCTGGACTATCCTGGCGTCGGCCCCGAGCATGCCTACTTGAAGGACATCGGCCGCGCCGAGTATGTGGGCATCACCGACGCGGAGGCGCTGGCCGCCTTCCACTATCTGTGCCGCACGGAGGGCATCATCCCGGCGCTGGAGTCCAGCCATGCGGTGGCCCATGCGATGAAGCTGGCGCCGACCATGAGGCCCGACCAGCATCTGCTGGTGAACCTCTCCGGCCGCGGCGACAAGGACATCGGCACGGTGGCCGATCTCTCGCATGCCGAGTTCTTCTGCCGGCCTTCCTGCAAAGGGCTGGCAGTGAAGGGAGGTCAGGCATGAGCCGCATCCAAGCCACCTTCGCGCAGTTGGCGGCCCAGGGCCGCAAGGCGCTGATTCCCTTCGTGCACGCAGGCGATCCCTTCCCCGAAACCACGGTCGAGCTGATGCTGGCCATGGCCGAGGCCGGCGCCGATGTGATCGAGCTGGGCGTGCCCTTCTCGGACCCGATGGCCGATGGCCCGGTGATCCAGCGCGCCGCCGAACGGGCGCTGACGCATGGCATCGGCATGCCCCAGGTGCTGGCCTATGTGCGCGCCTTCCGGGCGCGCAACAGCAGCACACCGGTGGTGCTGATGGGCTATGCCAACCCGATCGAGCGCTATGGCATGGAGCGATTCGTGCTCGATGCCAAGGCGGCCGGCGTGGATGGCGTGCTGGTGGTGGACTACCCGCCCGAGGAATGCGAGGCCTTCGCGGCCGCGCTGAGTGCGCAGGAGCTGGACCCGATCTTCCTGCTCGCCCCCACCTCCACCGACGCACGCATGGCGCGCATCGGCAAGGTGGCGCGCGGCTACGTCTACTACGTCTCGCTCAAGGGCGTGACCGGTGCCGGGCATCTGGACACCGAGGCGGTGGCGGCAATGATTCCGCGCATCCGCGCCCATGTCAGCGTGCCGGTGGGCGTGGGTTTCGGTATCCGCGACGCCGCCACGGCCCAGGCCGTGGGCCGGGTTTCGGACGCGGTGGTGATCGGCTCGCGCCTGGTTCAGCTGCTGGAGGTGCAGACACGCGATAATGTCGCCGCCACGGGTGCTGAATTCATCCGCGAGATACGGGCGGCGCTGGACGCGTTGCCGGCATCCACTTGACACTCTGGCCCAGGGCACTTTGCCCGGGCCGGCTAGCAAAAAGGAATCTGCAATGAGTTGGCTCGAGAAACTTCTGCCGCCCAAGATGCAGCAACAGGACCCCAACGAGCGCCGCACGGTGCCCGAGGGCCTGTGGATCAAGTGCCCGTCCTGCGAGACGGTGCTCTACAAGACCGATCTGGAGCAGAACGTCAATGTCTGCCCCAAGTGCAGCCACCACCACCGCATCGGCGCGCGTGCGCGCCTGAACGCTTTTCTCGACGGCGAGGGCCGCTACGAGATCGGCCAGGAGGTGTTGCCGGTCGATGCGCTGAAGTTCAAGGACAGCAAGAAGTACCCCGACCGCCTCAAGGAAGCGCTGGAGTCCACCGGCGAGACCGATGCCCTGGTGGTGATCGGCGGTGCGGTGATGAGCGTGCCGGTGGTGGCGGCCTGCTTCGAGTTCGACTTCATGGGCGGGTCCATGGGCTCGGTGGTGGGTGAGCGTTTTGCGCGTGGCGTGGAAACCGCCCTGGAGCAGAAGACCCCCTTCATCTGCTTCACCGCCACCGGCGGCGCACGCATGCAGGAAGGCCTCCTGAGCCTGATGCAGATGGCCAAGACCAATGCAGCATTGAGCCGCCTGGCCAAGGCCAAGTTGCCCTATATCAGCGTGCTGACCGATCCCACCATGGGTGGCGTTTCCGCCAGCTTCGCCTTTGTGGGCGACATCGTGATTGCCGAGCCCAAGGCCCTGATCGGCTTTGCCGGCCCGCGCGTGATCGAGAACACGGTGCGCGAGAAGCTGCCGCCGGGCTTCCAGCGCGCCGAGTTCCTGATGGAGAAGGGCGCGGTCGACATGATCGTGGACCGCCGCCAACTGCGCGAGACGATTGCCCGCCAACTCGCCATGCTGCAGCGCCAGAGCTCGGACGCGGTGGCCTGATTGCTTCGATGAAACCCCGCACGGCCAGGCCCGCAAGGTCTGGCCGTGTTGCTTTGCAGATCCCAGATGACCAGCAGCCCCACCGCCCAACAGCGCCTTGATGACTGGCTCGCCCATTGCGAGCGCCTGCATCCCAAGGAAATCGACATGACGCTGGCCCGCGTGGCCGAGATGCGCAAACGGCTGGGCCTGCGCTTCGAGGCGCCGGTGGTGATGGTGGCGGGCACCAATGGCAAGGGCTCCACCTGCGCGATGCTGGAGTCCATCGCCCTGCACGCGGGCTATCGGGTAGGCCTCTACATCAAGCCGCACCTGGTGCATTTCCAGGAGCGCTGCCGCGTGGGCGGTGCGCCGGTGCCGGCCGAGTCGCTGATTCCGCATTTCGAGGCCGTCGAGGCCGCGCGTGGCGAGCTGGCGCTGACCTATTTCGAGTTCACCACCCTGGCGATCCTGCACCGGCTGGCGGCCGAACCGCTCGACCTGGTGATCCTGGAGGTGGGCCTGGGCGGGCGGCTGGACGCGGTGAACGCCATCGATGCCGATTGCATGGTGATCACCAGCATCGATCTGGACCACACCGAGTTCCTGGGCAGCGACCGCGAGTCGGTGGGGCGCGAGAAGGCCCACATCATGCGCGCCGGCAAGCCCGTGATCGTCAGCGACCCCATGCCGCCGGCCTCGATCGCCGAGTTTGCCGCCGGCATTGGTGCCGACCTGCGCCAGCTCGGGCGCGATTTCACCTACAGCGGCGACCGCCAGCAATGGCAATGGGCGGGCCGCAGCCGGCGCTTCAGCGGCATGGCCTATCCGGCCCTGCGCGGCGTCAATCAGCTGCTCAATGCCGCAGGTGTGCTGGCCGTGTTCGAGGCCTTGTACGAGCGCCTGCCCATCAGCGCGCAGGCGGTGCGCACCGGCCTGGCCATGGTGGAGCTGCCGGGGCGCTTCCAGGTCGTGCCGGGCCAGCCGGCGCTGGTGCTGGACGTGGCGCACAACCCCCATGCGGTGGCGGCGCTGGCGCAGAACCTCGACCAGATGGGCTTCTTCCCGCGCACCCATGTGGTGTTCGGCGCCATGGCCGACAAGGACTTGGGCCAAATCCTGGAGCGCATTGCGCCCTTGGTGGATGTCTGGCATTTCACCGATCTGCCGCTGCCGCGCGCCGCCAAGGCCGCGGCCTTGGCCGAGCAGTTCGAATCGCTGCGCCGGGCCGGGCGCTTGAAGGCGCCCGCCGGCGTACAGAGTTTCCAGCATGCGGCGCCCATGGACGCCCTGGAGGCCGCCGCCGCGGCGGCCGACCCCGCTGATAGAATTCTGGTCTTCGGTTCCTTCTACACCGTGGGAGGAGTGCTGCAGCAAGGCCTGCCGCGCATCAGCGCGGGCGGCGGCGCAACGCAGCACTGAATCTCAGGATCAGGACCCCACGACCGCGGCCCCCGAATGGAGGCCGCTTTCAATTCAAGGCACCGCCCACGACATGGATCTGCTGTCCTTCTTCAAGCGCACAGCGGCCGCACCCGCGGCCAAACCGGTCTCCGACAGCCTGGATGCCGTGCAGGAGCTGCGCTTGCGTGCGCGCCGCCGCCTGATCGGCGCGGCCGTGCTGGTGGGCATCGGTGTGATCGGCTTCCCGCTGGTGTTCGAGACCCAGCCGCGACCGATCCCGGTGGACCTGCCGATCGAGATCCCGCGCAAGGATGCCTTGCCGCCGCTGGCGATCCCGGCGCCGGTGCCAGCACCAGCCGCGTCGCAAGAGACGCCGGTGCAGAGCGCCGAACTTGGCAAGGGCATCATCACCGAAGCCCGCGAACCCGAGCCCAAGCCGGTGGAGAAGCCGGCCGAGAAGCTGGTGGAAAAGGCCAAGCCCGAGCCCAAGGTCGAAGCAAAGCCCGAGAAGAAAGCGGCTGAGCCGCCAAGAGTCGACGTAAAAGCCGATACCAAGGCCGAGGCCGCCCGTGTGCAAGCCCTGCTGGAGGGCAAGCCCGCCGCCGACAAGAAGGCCAGCGACGCCGCGGGCGCGCGCTTCATCGTGCAGGTGGGCGCCTATGCCGAGGCCAAGGCCGCGCAAGAAGCGCGCAGCCGGGTCGAAAAGCTTGGCCTCAAGACCTATACCCAGGCGGTGGAAACCGCCGACGGCAAGCGCATCCGTGTGCGCCTGGGCCCGTTCGCCAGCCGTGAAGAGGCCGACAAGGCTGCGGCCAAGGTGCGTGGTGCTGGCCTTTCCACCGCGGTACTGACGCTCTGACGATGGCCTGGGTCGACCTCGTCTTGCTGAGCCTGCTGGGCATTTCGGTGCTCTTGGGTTTGTGGCGCGGTCTGGTGTTCGAGATTCTGTCGATCGCCGGCTGGGTGGTGGCCTATCTGGGGGCGCGCTATCTGTCGCCCTGGACCGAGGGCTGGCTGCCCGCCGAGCGCATGGGGCCGGTGCTCACGCATGCCGCCAGCCTGGTGCTTGGCTTTGTGCTGATCCTGATCGTCTGGGGGCTGGCGGCCAAGCTGTTGCGGGCCTTGATCCATGCCACGCCGCTGAGCGTGTTCGATCGCCTTGGCGGTGCCGGCTTCGGCGTGCTGCGTGGCGTGCTGATCGGCCTGCTGGTGGTGGTGGTGGTGAGCATGACGCCGGCGGTGGAGTCGGCGGCCTGGAGCGACTCGCAACTTGCGCCCTGGCTGCAGGCCCTGTTGCAGGGGCTCAAGCCGGTGCTGCCGGCCGAGCTGCTGAAGTTCATCCCGGTTTGATGATGATGAAGAGTACGGGTGAGGGTGCCACAAGCGCCCGCGCCCTGTGTATGGTTCAGTGAAGTCTCCTCGCGAGACGCTATTCGAGGTAAACGATATGTGCGGCATCGTCGGTGTGATCTCCCAGGCGCCCGTCAATCAGCTGATCTACGACGCCTTGCTGCTGCTGCAGCACCGCGGGCAGGATGCGGCCGGCATCGTCACGATGCAGGGCAACAAGTGCTTCATGCACAAGGCGCGCGGCATGGTGCGCGACGTGTTCCGCACCCGCAATATGCGTGCGCTGCCCGGCACCACCGGCCTGGGCCAGGTGCGCTATCCCACCGCGGGCAATGCCTACAACGAGGAAGAGGCCCAGCCCTTCTACGTCAACGCGCCCTTCGGCATCGTGCTGGTGCACAACGGCAACCTCACCAACGCCCATGCGCTGAAGAAGGAGCTGTTCGACATCGACCGCCGCCACATCAACACCGAGAGCGATTCCGAGGTGCTCTTGAACGTGGTGGCGCATGAGCTGGAAATGGCGGCGCGCGACCTGCCGCTGACACCCGAGGAAGTGTTCAAGGCGGTGCGCGCGGTGCATCGCCGCATCAAGGGTTCGTACGCGGTGATCGCGCTGATCGCCGGCCACGGCCTGCTGGCCTTCCGCGACCCCTATGGCATCCGCCCGCTGTGCTTCGGCAAGGCCGCGGACGGCGAGTACATGGTCGCCAGCGAGAGCGTGGCCCTGGAGGGCACTGGCCATCAGTTGGAGCGCGACGTGGCGCCCGGCGAGGCCCTCTTCATCGACACCAAGGGCCAGCTGCACACCCAGCAATGTGCCGAGAACCCGACGCTCAATCCCTGCATGTTCGAGTTCGTCTACCTGGCGCGCCCGGATTCGGTGATGGACGGCATCTCGGTCTACCAGGCCCGCCTGAACATGGGCGAGACGCTGGCGCAGCGCCTCATCTCCACCATGCCGCCCAGCGACATCGATGTGGTGATCCCGATTCCCGAATCGAGCCGCCCTTCGGCGATGCAGCTGGCGCACCGCATCGGCAAGCCCTACCGCGAGGGTTTCGTGAAGAACCGCTATGTGGGCCGCACCTTCATCATGCCGGGGCAGGGCGCGCGCAAGAAGTCGGTGCGCCAGAAGCTCAATGCGATCGGCCTGGAGTTCAAGAACCGCAATGTGCTGCTGGTGGATGACTCCATCGTGCGCGGCACCACCTCCAAGGAAATCGTGCAGATGGCCCGCGAGGCCGGCGCACGCAAGGTCTACCTGGCCTCGGCCGCACCGCCGGTGCGTTATCCCAATGTCTATGGCATCGACATGCCCACCAAGGAAGAGCTGGTGGCGCACAACCGCACGATCGAAGAGATCCGCCAGTTCATCGGCGCCGATGCGCTGATCTACCAGGACGTGGATGCAATGAAGCGCGTGGTGGCCGCGCTCAAGCCGGGCCTGGCCGGTTTCGAGGCCTCCTGCTTCGATGGCCACTACATCACCGGCGACGTCAGCGCCGAGGACTTCGCCACCATGCAGGAGCAGCGCAAGAGCCAGGGCGACGAGGAAGATGGCCCGGCGCGCAGCCGCCTGGCCTTGCAGAGCCGCACGGAGGGCTGATGGCATGAGCGACGAAGAAGAGCGCCGCATCGCGCGTGCGCGCCTGCCTGAAGGCCTGCGGCCCGAAACGCTGGCGGTGCGTACCGCGCTGGCGCCCAGCCAGCATGGCGAGAATTCCGAGGCCCTGTTCCTGACGAGCGGTTTTGTGCAGCCCGATGCCGAGACCTCGGCGAGCCGCTTTGCCGCGTCGGAAGACTTCACCTATTCACGCACCAGCAACCCGACCGTGCGCAGCTTCGAGGCGCGTCTGGCAGCGATGGAAGGCACCGAGGCGGCGGTGGCCACGGCCACCGGCATGAGTGCCATCCTGCTGCTCATCATGGGCCTGCTGAGGGCGGGTGATCATGTGGTCTGCTCGCGTTCGGTGTTCGGCTCGACCATCAACCTGTTCGCCAAGGAGTTCGCCAAGTTCGGCGTCGAGACCTCCTTCGTCTCGCAGACCGATCTGGACGAATGGCGCGCCGCGATCAAGCCGACGACCAAGCTCTTCTTTGCCGAGACGCCGACCAATCCCCTGACCGACATCTGCGATATCCACGCGCTGGCCGAGATGGCCCATGCCGCCGGCGCGCTGCTGGTGGTGGACAACAGCTTCTGCTCGCCGGCGCTGCAGCGCCCGGCCGAACTGGGTGCCGACGTCGTCATGCACTCGGGCACCAAGTACCTGGACGGCCAGGGCCGCGTGATGGCTGGCGCGCTGTGTGGCGGCGAGAAGCTGATCAAGGACGTGTTCGGACCGGTGATCCGTACCGCCGGCATGACGCTCGCGCCATTTAATGCCTGGGTGGTGCTGAAGGGGCTGGAGACGCTGGGCGTGCGCATGAAGGCGCATTGCGAGAACGCGCTGAAGGTCGCGCAATGGCTGGAGGCGCGGCCCGAGGTCGCGCGCGTCTACTACCCGGGCCTGGCCTCGCATCCGCAGCATGAATTGGCGATGCGCCAGCAAGGCGGGCAGGGCGGGGCGGTGGTGTCCTTCGACCTGAAGGGCGCCACGCCCGAGGTCGCACGCGCAGCTGCCTTCCACTTGATCGACAGTACCCGCGTGATCTCGATCGCCACCAATCTGGGTGACACCAAGTCCATCATCACCCACCCGGCCACCACCTCGCACGGACGCCTGAGCGAGGCTCAGCGTCAGGCGGCCGGTATCGGGCAAGGCCTGATCCGGCTGGCCGTCGGCCTCGAGCATGTGGACGACATCACCGACGATCTGCTGCGCGGCCTTTCCACCTTGAAGAACCGATGAGCCAACAAGCCCCCACCCCCATCCGTACCCGTATCGCGCCGTCGCCCACCGGCTTTCTGCATCTGGGCACGGCCCGCACGGCCCTGTATTCCTGGGCCTATGCCAGGCACTACGGCGGCCAGTTCGTGCTGCGCGTGGAAGACACCGATGTGGCCCGTTCCACCCAGGATTCGGTCGACCAGATCCTGGCCGCGATGAAGTGGCTGGGCCTTGACTATGACGAAGGCCCGATCTACCAGATGCAACGCCTGGAGCGCTACCAGGCCGTGGTCGAGCAGATGATTGCGGCCGGCACGGCCTACCGCTGCTATTGCACGCCCGAGGAGCTGGACGCGATGAAGGCCGCCCAGGAAGCACGCGGCGAAAAGCGCCGTTACGACGGCACCTGGCGCCCCGAGCCCGGCAAGCAGCTGCCGGCGGTGCCGGAGGGCGTGAAGCCGGTGGTGCGTTTCAAGAACCCGGTGAGCGGCGATGTGGTGTGGGACGACGTGGTCAAGGGCCCGATCAGCATCAACAACCGCGAGATCGACGACCTCATCATTTTGCGCACCGACGGCGTGCCCACCTATAACTTCGCCGTGGTGGTGGACGATTGGGACATGAGGATCAGCCATGTGTTCCGTGGCGACGAGCATGTGAACAACACGCCCTGGCAGATCAACATCTTCAATGCGCTGGGTGCGCCGCTGCCCAGGTTCGGCCATATGCCGGTGATCCTGGGCGACGATGGCCAGAAGCTCTCCAAGCGCCGCGGTGCGGTGAGCGTGACCGCCTATGAAGAGGCCGGCTACCTGCCCGAGGCGATGCTGAACTACCTCTCGCGCCTGGGCTGGAGCCATGGCGACGACGAGTTGTTCACGCGCGAACAACTGGTGAGCTGGTTCGATGGCAGCCACCTCAACAAGAGTCCGGCTCAATGGGATCCCGCCAAACTGGAGTGGGTGAACAGCCAGTACATCAAGCAAGCGGACGATGGCCGCCTGGCCCTGTTGGTGGCCGAGCAACTGGCCAAGCGTGGCGTGCAGGCCGACGCGGCGCGCTTGCCTGCCATGGTGGCGCTGTACAAGGATCGTTGTGCCACCACCGTGGCCCTGGCCGATTGGCTCGCCATGTACTTTGGCCCGGTCGTGCCGAATGCGGAAGAACGCGCCGCCCACGTGACCGAGGCGGTGGGGCCGGCCTTGGCAGCGCTGGCCGACAAGTTCGCCGGCATCGAATGGAACAAGGCCGCGATTCAGGCCGCCATCAAGGAAGTCATCACGGCGCATGGGCTGAAGATGCCGCAACTGGCGATACCCGTGCGCGTGTTGGTGTGCGGCCGCGCCCAAACTCCCTCGGTGGATGCGGTGCTGGAACTGTTCTCAAAAGAAATTGTGATCGAACGCTTGCGCTCCTTGTAAAAATCGTCCTATAATCTATGTCTCGCTTGAACAGCGCGATACACAAAGAGCCGCAAGCAGCTTGGTAGACGGAATATGTCGATGAGCAGTTTGCAGGTTCCGAGGGGGTATAGCTCAGCTGGGAGAGCGCTTGCATGGCATGCAAGAGGTCAGCGGTTCGATCCCGCTTACCTCCACCAAGACTTTCAAGTCTGACGTGGCGCGCAGTTCAAGAGGTAGAAGGTTTAGTCCCCTTCGTCTAGAGGCCTAGGACACCACCCTTTCACGGTGACTACAGGGGTTCGAATCCCCTAGGGGACGCCAAGTTTGATAAGGCTTGGCAATCCTTTGAACGCCTGTTTCGACAGAAACAGGAGTTTGAAGGTTTGCATAACTTATCCCACGCGGAGTGGTAGTTCAGTTGGTTAGAATACCGGCCTGTCACGCCGGGGGTCGCGGGTTCGAGTCCCGTCCACTCCGCCAAGGTTTCGCTAGTACGGCGGCCATTCAGTTGGCCGCTTGTATTTTGAGAAGAATATTTGACGCTTGAATGGCGCGCTATCCTCATGGGGGTATAGCTCAGCTGGGAGAGCGCTTGCATGGCATGCAAGAGGTCAGCGGTTCGATCCCGCTTACCTCCACCATCAATACTCTGGTAATTTGCCGGAGAATATGATTGGAATATGTCAGGTGGCGCGCAATTTAAGCTATATAATATTTGTAGAAGGTTTAGTCCCCTTCGTCTAGAGGCCTAGGACACCACCCTTTCACGGTGACTACAGGGGTTCGAATCCCCTAGGGGACGCCAAGTTTTGCAAGGCTTGGTAAACGGCAGCGCGCAAGCCCTGCGAGTTTACGAAACTTGTTGATGCGGCGAGTTATATAATGCTCGTTCATCTGGAGTGGTAGTTCAGTTGGTTAGAATACCGGCCTGTCACGCCGGGGGTCGCGGGTTCGAGTCCCGTCCACTCCGCCAACATTTTTGTCAAACCCCGATTGCGCAAGTGGTCGGGGTTTTTCTTTATGCGCTAGATACTGCCGTAGAGCGCCTTGCGCTGCGGCGTGTAATGCCACCAGGGCGCTGCGGCAGCGCCGGCCATGAAGTCAACCGCCGCCATCAGGGTATCGAGCACGCAGGGGTCGTGGCGCTGCTCGGTGATGGCGCAGAGCTGCTGGTAGAGCACAAAGGCATCACGCCCGCGCAACTCGCCCGGCACGCGTATGCCCAGCAGGCGCAGATCCTCCACCATGGCGGGACCGATATTGGGGATCTGCTCCAGCGTCACGCAATCGTCGCGATGCGCCGCCTTGCTCGGTTTCACCATGGGCGCGCCGCCTCAGGAGAGAAACTGCGAGCGAATCAGGCCGACCGCCAGGCCTTCGAGCGCAAAGCTCTGGTCGCCTTCGCTCACGCGTATGGGCTCGAAGTCGGGGTTCTCGGGCAGCAGTTCAATGCCCTGCTTGCCTCGCTTGAAACGCTTCACGGTGACCTCATCGCCGATGCGCGCCACGACGATCTGGCCGTTCTTAGCCTCGCTGGCGCGCTGCACGGCCAGCAAGTCGCCATCCATGATGCCGATGTCTTTCATGCTCATGCCACGTACGCGTAGCAAATAGTCCGGCTTGCGCGCAAACATGCCGGCCTCGACGCTATAGTTTTGCTCGATATGTTCTTGCGCCAATATGGGCGAGCCTGCCGCCACGCGCCCTACCAGGGGCAGGGTGAGTTGGTTCAAGCCCGGCATGGGCAGATTGAACTGCATGCCGCTGACGCCGGTACGTGCCTCGCGCGCCAGGTTGAGGGCGCGCAGGGTGTCCGAGCGCAGCCGTATGCCGCGCGAGGTGCCACCCAGCAATTCGATCACGCCCTTGCGGGCCAGGGCCTGCAAATGCTCTTCGGCGGCGTTGGCGGAGCGAAATCCGAGCTCCTGTGCAATCTCGGCGCGCGTGGGTGGCGCACCGGTTTGTTCGATGCTGGTGCGTACCAGGTCGAGGATTTGCTGCTGCCGGGCTGTGAGTTTGGGGCTATCGTCCACGCTGACCTCGCTGGGAATGGGCTGAAACTGGCAGACCGAGCCATTGCAGGTCTCTGGTCATTTATCCAGCTACTGTATTTTCATCCAGGATTGAATAAATTGCAAAGCAACACCAATGACTTGATCGTGATCCTGGGCACTGGCGGCACGATTGCCGGCACGGCGGCGGACGCGGCGGACAACGTTGGCTACACGGCGGGCCAGCTTTCGGTGGCCAGCCTGCTGGCGGCGATCCCGCAACTGGCCGGGCGCAGGCTGGAGGCCGAACAAGTGGCCCAGCTCGACAGCAAGGACATGGACTTTGCGACCTGGCAGCGCCTTGCGCAGGCCACGGCCAGGCATCTGGCACGTGCCGAGGTCAAGGGGGTGGTGATCACCCATGGCACCGACACCCTTGAGGAAACGGCCTACTTCCTGCAGCGGGTGTTGGCGCCGACCAAGCCCGTGGTGCTGACGGCGGCGATGCGGCCCGCCAGCGCCTTGGTGCCCGATGGCCCGCAGAATCTGGTGGACGCGGTGGCGGTGGCTGCCCAGGCGGATGCCTGCGGCGTCAGCGTCGCGCTGGCCGGTCGCGTGCACGATCCGGTGCAGGTGCAGAAGGCGCACAGCTACCGGGTCGACGCCTTCCGCTCCCGGGACGAGGCGGTGCTGGCCGTGGTGGAGGAGGGCGAGGTGCGCCGGCTGGGTGCGTGGCCCGTGGGCCAGCCCCTGGGACTGTTGCGCATCGCCTGCGATCCGCTGGCCTGGCCCAAGGTGCACATCGTGCTGAATCACGTCGGTGCTGATGGCAGCGCGGTGCACGCCCTGCTGGCGCAGGGGGTGGCCGGCCTGGTGGTGGCCGGCACCGGCAATGGCACGCTGGCGCGGGATCTGGAGCAGGCCCTGCTGCAGGCGCAGGCCCAGGGCGTGCGGGTGCTGCGCAGCTCGCGCTGCGATGCCGGGCCCGTGATGGAGAACGCCAGCGGCCTGCCCAGCGCCGCGGCGCTCTCGCCGGTGAAGGCGCGCGTGGAGCTCATCCTGCAGATGCTGGCCTGAGACGGGCCAGCGGCCGGCTTAGACCAGGGTCAGCGTCACGTCGATATTGCCGCGCGTGGCGTTCGAGTAGGGGCAGACCTTGTGCGCAGCGTCGACCAGGGCCTGGGCGGCGGCGCGCTCCATTCCCGGCAGGCTGATGCGCATCGCCACCTGGATGCCGAAGCCGGCCGGGATCGGGCCGATGCCCACGTCCGAGGTGATGGAGACATCGGCCGGGATGGCGATCTTCTGTGCCGCGCCGACCGCCTTCATCGCGCCGATGAAGCAGGCCGAGTAGCCGGCGGCAAACAGCTGTTCGGGGTTGGTGCCGGGGCCGCCAGCGCCGCCCAGCTCGCGCGGCGTGCTGAGTTCGATCTTGAGCGCGCCGTCCGAAGACTGGGCCGAGCCCTGGCGGCCACCGGTGGCGGTGGCGGTGGCGGTGTAGAGGACTTTGTCGAGAGCCATGGTGCTTTCCTTTGCGAACGAAGCGTTCAGGTGGAGGCGGCGTTGCCGAGCTGCGCGCGCAGCTCATGCAGACGCCGGGTGAGGGAACTCAATTCATCGAGCGAACAGGCGCTGGCACAGGCCAGGGCCTTGGGAATGAGTTTGGCGCGCTGGCGCAGTGCGGCGCCGGCGTCGGTGAGGAGGAGGTGGACACGCCGCTCATCGTCTAGCGCGCGCTGCCGCCGGATCAGGCCGTTGGCTTCCAGGCGCTTGAGCATCGGGGTCAGGGTGCCGGAATCCAGCTGCAGCCGTTCGCCCAGGGCGGAAACGCTGAGGTCATCGCCCTCCCAGAGCACCAGCATCGCCAGATACTGCGGATAGGTCAGGCCCAGCGGCGCCAGCAGCGGCTTGTAGAGCTTGGTCATGGCCAGCGAACTGGCGTAGAGCGCAAAGCAGAGCTGCTGGTCCAGTGCCAGCCAGTCGGCGTGCGCGCGGGCCTCGGCCTGCTTGCGGTTTGTACGGATGGTGCGTGCCCTGTCCATGGGCGTTAATGTAGTTCGCAATTAAATTGCACACAAGTTAAATGGGTATTGCTTCTGAGGAGCTGAGATGGGCATGGTGAGCAAGATCTTGGTGGGGCTGGTGGCGGCCCTGCACGTCTACATCCTGGTGCTGGAGATGTTTCTCTGGACCACGCCACGCGGGCGCCGCGCCTTCGGCCTGACGGCCGAATTCGCCGAAGCCAGCAAGGTGCTGGCCGCGAATCAGGGGCTTTACAACGGCTTCCTGGCCGCCGGCCTGGCCTGGGGCCTGCTGCTGGGCGATGCCGCCGGCCGTCCGGTGCAGTTCTTCTTCCTGGGCTGCGTGCTGGTGGCCGGCCTGTATGGCGCGGCCACCGCCAGCCGCAAGATCCTCTTCGTGCAGGCGCTGCCGGCCGCAATAGCGATCGCGGCCTTGCTGCTCAGCTGAGCAGGTGCCTGTTCGTCAATCGGCCGCTGCGTGCAGCGCGTCGACTTCGGCGCTGAGTTCTAACCAGCGCAGCTCGGCCGCCTCCAGTTCATCGTGGATGGCTTTCAGGCGCTTGCCCATCTCGGCGATCTGGGCGGGCGTAGCGCTGGCCGCGGCGAGTTGCGATTCCAGCGCGCTGCGCTCGTCCGCCAGCTTGTTGAGCTTGGCGTCGATGGCTTCCATCTCCTTGCGCATGGGCTTGGTCTGCTCGGCCAATTTCTGGCGCGCCTGGCCGCTGGCCTTGCGGTCCTCGCGCTTGGGCGCAGGCGCCGGTGCCGCAGCCACCACCACGGCGGGTTTCTTCGCGCCCGCCTTCGCGGCCTCCTTGGCCGCTTCCTTGGCCGCCTTGGCGGCCTCCTTGGACTGCTCCAGCAGCCAGCGCTGGTAGTCGTCCAGGTCGCCGTCGAAGGGCCCCACCACGCCCTTGCTCACCAGCCAGAACTCATCGCAGACCTCGCGCAGCAACGCGCGGTCATGGCTCACCAGCATCACCGTGCCCTCAAACTCGTTCAGCGCCATCGAGAGCGCTTCGCGGGTGTTCAGGTCCAGGTGGTTGGTCGGCTCGTCCAGCAGCAAGAGGTTGGGGCGCTGCCACACCAGCATGGCCAGCACCAGGCGGGCCTTCTCGCCACCTGAAAGACTGCCGACCTGCTGGTTGACCATCTCGCCGACAAAGCGGAACTGGCCCAGGAAGTCGCGCAGCTCCTGCTCGCGCGCGCTCGGGCTGACCTCCTTGGCCAGCCGCACCATGTGCGAGAGCGGCCCCTCGTCGGGGCGCAGCACGTCCATTTCCTGCTGGGCAAAGTAGCCGATCTGCAGGCCCTTGCCCTCGGTGATCTTGCCGCCCAGCGCCCGCTGCATGCGTGCGATGGTTTTCACCACGGTGGACTTGCCCTGGCCGTTGGCGCCCAGGATGCCGATGCGCTGGCCGGCCAGCACCGAGCGGTTGATGCCGCGCACGATGATCTTCTCGCCCGCGTCGGTCTCATAGCCGCAGGCCACCTCGTCGAACATCAGCATCGGATTCGGCAGGCTCACCGGCTCGCGGAACTCGAAGGAGAAGTCCGAGGCGGTGAGCACCGGCGCCAGGCGCTCCATGCGCTCCAGCGCCTTCACGCGGCTTTGCGCCTGCTTGGCCTTGCTGGCCTTGGCCTTGAATCGGTCAATGAATTTCTGCAGATGGGCCATGCGGTCCTGCTGCTTCTCGAACGCGGCCTGCTGCAGCACCATGCGCTCGGCGCGCATCGCCTCGAAGGCGGTGTAGTTGCCGCCATAGCGCATCAGCTTCATCTCATCCAGGTGCAGGGTCACACGCGTGATCGCATCCAGGAACTCGCGGTCATGGCTGATGATGATGAGCGTGCCTTCGTAGCGCTGCAGCCAGGCTTCCAGCCAGACCAGGGCGTCCAGGTCCAGGTGGTTGGTGGGTTCGTCCAGCAGCATCAGGTCGGCCGGGCACATCAGCGCGCGCGCCAGTTGCAAACGCATGCGCCAGCCGCCCGAGAAGCTGTTCACCGGCGCATCCACCTGGGCGCCGGTGAAACCCAGACCCATCAGCAGTGCCTGCGCGCGCGGGCGGGCGTCGAACACACCGGCGTCCATCAGCAGGGCGTGGGCATCGGCCATGGCGTGGCCGTCCTCGGCCGCCTCGGCCGCGGCCAGGGCCTGCTGCGCGGCCATCAGGCGGGTGTCGCCCTCCAACACGAAGTCGGTGGCCGGCATCTCGGTCTCGGGCATGTTCTGCGCCACCTCGGCCATGGTCCATTGGCGCGGGATGTCGACGTCGCCCTTGTCGCTCTGCAGCTTGTCGGTGAGCAGCGCGAACAGGCTGGACTTGCCGGCGCCGTTGCGGCCCACCAGGCCGACCTTCTCGCCGGGCTGCAGCGTGACGCTGGCATCGTCCAGCACGACCTTGGTGCCGCGACGCAGCGTGATATTGCGCAGCGTGATCATGCGTGCAGGGCTTTCTTCAGGGACTCTTGAGTGACTAGCAAAACTTGATCTTCTCCGGCCGATGTTTCCATCCAGGCCACTTCCAGTTGCGGGAATGCGGCTTCAAAAAACGCGCGCTCGTTGCCTATCTCCAGCACCAGCACGCCATGCTCGCTGAGGTGCTGCGGGGCGTCCGCCAGCAGGCGGCGCACAAAGTCCATGCCGTCGCTGCCGCCTGCCAGGGCCAGCTCGGGCTCGGCGCGGTACTCGGCGGGCAGGCGGGCCATGGACTGGCTGTTCACATAGGGCGGGTTGCACAGGATCAGGTCGTAGGGCCCCTGCGCCGGCGCCAGGCCGTCGCCCTGCAGCAGGCGGATGCGCTGCTGCAAGGCATGCTTGGCCACATTGATCTCGGCCACCTCCAGCGCCTGGGGGCTGAGGTCAATCGCGTCCACCTGCACCTCGGGCCAGGCCAGTGCCGCCAGCACGGCCAGGCTGCCGTTGCCGGTGCAGAGGTCCAGCACGCGCCGCGTCTGGTCCGACAGCCAGGCATCGATGCTGGCATCGGCGATCAGTTCGGCGATGAAGCTGCGCGGCACGATGGCGCGTTCGTCCACATAGAAGGGCACGCCCTGCAGCCAGGCCTCGCGCGTGATGTAGGCGGCGGGCTTGCGGCTCTGGATGCGCTCATCCACCAGGGCGGCCAGGCGCGCCTGCTGCTCCGGGGTCAGGTCTTGCTCGGCATGCGCGTCGAGCGCATCCAGCGGCAGGTTGAGGCTCCACAGCGCCAGCCAGGCCGCCTCGTCAAAGGCATTGGTGGTGCCATGCCCAAAAGAAACGCCCGCCTCGGTCAGGCGGGCGGCGTGGGCCTCGATGCAGGCAATCAGGGTGGTCACAGCAACAGGTTCTCCAGGGTGCGCCGGTAGATGGCGGTGAGCGGCGCGATATTGTCGACCGGCACGTACTCGTCGATTTTGTGGATGCTGGCGTTGATGGGGCCGAACTCCAGCACCTGCGGGCAGATCTTGGCGATGAAACGGCCGTCCGAGGTGCCGCCGGTGGTGGAGAGCTCGGGTCGGCGGCCGGTCTCGGCCTCGATGGCGGCGCTCATCGCGGCCGAGAGATTGCCCACCGGCGTCAGGAAGGGCTCGCCGCCCAGCACCCAGTCGAGGCCGTACTCGAGGCCATGGCGATCGAGCAGCGCATGCACGCGCGCCTTCAGGCCATCCGGCGTGGACTCGGTGGAAAAGCGGAAGTTGAAATCCAGCTCCAGCTCGCCGGGAATCACATTGGTGGCGCCGGTGCCGGCCTTGATATTGGAGATCTGGAAGGTGGTGGGCGGGAAATAGCGGTTGCCCTGGTCCCAGAGCTCGGCGGCCAACTCGGCCAGCGCGGGCGCGGCCTGGTGCACCGGGTTGCGCGCCAGTTGCGGGTAGGCCACATGGCCCTGGATGCCCTGCACGCGCAGCTTGCCGCTGAGCGTGCCGCGGCGCCCGTTCTTGACCATATCGCCGATCTGCGCCACCGAGGTCGGCTCGCCGACGATGGCATAGTCCAGGCGCTGGCCGCGCGCCTTCAGGCGCTCGCAGCAGACCACGGTGCCGTCGCGGGCCGGGCCTTCCTCGTCGCTGGTGAGCAGGAAGGCGATGCTGCCTGCATGGCCAGGATGCGCGGCCACAAAGGCCTCGCAGGCCACCACCATGGCCGCCAGTGAGCTCTTCATGTCGGCCGTGCCGCGGCCGTAGAGGCGGCCATCGCGGTAGCTGGGCACGAAGGGGTCGCTGGTCCAGGCCGCTAGCGAGCCGGTGGGCACCACGTCGGTATGGCCGGCAAACATCAGCACCGGGCCGTCGGCGGCGCTGCCGCGCCTGATCGCCCAGAGATTGCTGACGCGGAAGTCCTCGGGCCCCGAGTCCATGCGCTCCAGCTCGAAGCCCAGGGCCTGCAGGCGCGCGCCCAGCAGCTCCAGGCAACCGGCATCGCGTGGCGTCACCGAGGGCAGGGCGATCAGCTGCTCGAGCAGCGCAAAAGTGCTGTCTGCCTGGCTCATGGCTATTCGGGCCTCACGTCCAGGGTAATCTCGGTGAAGCTGGCGCCGTCCTGGGCCGGCTCTTCCTTCTTGGCGTTTGGCTTGGCCTGGCCGGGCATGTCATTCTGCAGGCGCCACAGCAGGTTGGTGGGCGAGTCGGCAAACGCGAGGCCCTCCTCGCGCGTGATGGTGCCGTCCTTGATGAGCTTGGCGAAATGCTCCTCGAAGGTCAGCGAGCCCTCGGCAATCGACTTCTCCATCGCCTCCTTCACGCTGGTGAAATCGCCCTGCTCGATGAACTCGGCGATCAGCTTGGTATTGAGCATGATCTCGGTCACCGGCACGCGGCCGCCCGCGGAGGCGCGCACCAGGCGCTGCGAGATCACCGCCTTCAGGCCCGCGGCCAGGTCGTTGAGCAGCGCCGGGCGCGATTCCGGCGTGTAGAAGGAGAGGATGCGGTTCAGCGCGTGGTAGCTGTTGTTGCCGTGCAGGGTGGCCATCACCAGATGGCCCGAGAGCGCATAGGAGATCGCCGCCGTCATGGTCTCGCGATCGCGGATCTCGCCGATCAGGATGCAGTCGGGCGACTGGCGCAGCGCATTCTTCAAGGCTACGTGCAGCGAGGCGGTGTCGCGCCCCACCTCGCGCTGGTTCACCACCGAGCGCTTGTTGGTGAACAGGTATTCCAGCGGGTCCTCGATGGTGAGGATGTGGCCGGCCATGTTCTGGTTGCGCTGCTCCAGCATGGCCGCCAGCGTGGTGCTCTTGCCGGTGCCGGTGGCGCCCACCATCAGGATCAGGCCGCGCTTTTCCTGCACCAGCTTGCCCAGTATCGGCGGCAGGTTGAGGCTTTCCAGCGAGGGGATGGTGTGCGGGATATGGCGGAACACCGCGGCGATGCTGCCGCGCTGGCGAAAGCCCGAGAGCCGGAAACTGCCCACCTTGGGGATGGCCACGGCCATGTTCAGCTCGCCGGTCTGGTCCAGCTCGGCCAGCTGGGCCGGCTCGATCACCTCGCTGATGAGCTGGCGCGGTTGCGAGGGGCTCAGCAACTGGTCAGACAGCTGCAGGATCTGGCCGTTGATGCGTATCAGCACCGGCATGTTGGCCGAGAGATAGGAGTCGGACGCTCCTTTCTCCGCCATCAGGCGCAGGATGCGCTCCATGTTTCCACTCATGCCGGTGCTCCCTCGCGTTGGCGTTGGCTGACGATCAGGCGCGCAGCAGGTCGTTGATGCTGGTCTTGGCGCGCGTGCCGGCATCGACCTTCTTGACGATGATGGCGGCGTAGAGGCTGTACTTGCCATCGGCCTTGGGCAGGCTGCCGCTGATCACCACCGAGCCGGCGGGGATGCGGCCATAGCTCACGGTGTCGGTCTCGCGGTCGTAGATGGGCGTGCTCTGGCCCAGGTAGACGCCCATCGAGATCACCGAGTTCTCCTCCACGATCACGCCTTCCACCACCTCGGAGCGCGCGCCGATGAAGCAGTTGTCTTCGATGATGGTGGGGTTGGCCTGCAGGGGCTCCAGCACGCCGCCAATGCCCACGCCGCCGCTCAGGTGCACGTTCTTGCCGATCTGCGCGCAGGAGCCTACGGTGGCCCAGGTGTCTACCATCGCGCCCTCGTCCACATAGGCGCCGATGTTCACGTAGGACGGCATCAGCACGACGTTCTTGGCCTGGTAGCTGCCGCGGCGTGCCACCGCGGGCGGCACCACGCGCACGCCGGTGGCGCGCAGCTGCTCTTCGCTCATGCCGCCGAACTTGGTGGGCACCTTGTCGAAGAAGGTCAGCGGGCCTTCGCCCATGATGTGGTTGTCGTTCAGCCGGAAGGACAGCAGCACCGCCTTTTTGATCCATTGGTGCACCGTCCACTGGCCCACGGCCTGGCGCTCGGCCACGCGCAGGCGGCCGGCGTCGAGCTCGGCGATCACATGCTCCACCGCCTCGCGCACCTCGGGGGCATTGGTGGCATTGATATTGGCGCGGCCTTCCCAGGCAAGGTCGATGACGGATTGCAGTTCTTGGTGGTGGCTCATGAGGAAACTCGTTCGAAGAAGGAGAAGGGAGTCAATTCGGTAGGGCTCAGGCCTGGTAGGTCTTCGCGAATGCCTGGATCCGTTCGGCCGCTTCCATGCATTCGGCCACTTCGGCTACCAGGGCCAGGCGGATGCGCCCGGCGCCCGGATTCGTGCCATGGGCGGTCCGCGCCAGCAGGCTGCCCGGCAGCACCGCGACATTGTATTGAGCCAGCAGTTCCAGGGCGAAGCGCACGTCGTCTCCGCCTGGTACCCCAGCCCATAGATAGAAGCTGGCGTCCGGCAGTGCCACGTCCAGCACCTCGGCCAGCAGCGGCGTCACCTGGGCGAACTTGGCGCGGTACTGCTCGCGGTTCGCGATCACATGGGCCTCGTCGCCCCAGGCCGCGATGCTGGCCGCCTGCACCATCGGGCTCATGGCGCTGCCATGGTAGGTGCGGTAGAGCAGGAAGCGCTTGATGATCTGGGCATCGCCCGCCACGAAGCCCGAACGCAGGCCCGGCACATTGGAGCGCTTGCTGAGGCTGGTGAAGGCGATCAGGTTCCTGAAATCGCTGCGTCCCAGCTTGACCGCGGCCTCCAGGCCCGACAGCGGCGCCTCGTCGCGGAAGTAGATCTCCGAGTAGCACTCGTCCGAGGCGATCACGAAGCCGTAGCGGTCGCTGAGCGCGAACAGTTGTTCCCACTCCGAAAGCGGCATCACCGCGCCGGTCGGGTTGCCGGGCGAGCAGACGTAGTGCAGCTGCGTCCGGGCCCAGGTGGCAGCGTCGATCTGCGACCAGTCGGGGGCGAAATTGCCCAACTTGGAGTGTTTGGGATCTGAGTTGGCAAAGGCCGTCTCGGCGCCGGCCAGCAGGGCCGCGCCCTCGTAGATCTGGTAGAAGGGATTGGGGCAGACCACGGTGGCGCCAGCACGCGTGGGGTCGATCACCGTCTGCGCGATGGCGAACAGCGCCTCGCGCGAACCGTTCACCGGCAGCACCTGGGTGGCCGCGTCCAGGCTCAGGCCATAGCGGCGCTGCAGCCAGCCCACGATGGCTTCGCGCAGGGCCGGTGCACCGGCGGTGGCGGGGTAGGCCGAGAGGCTCTTGAGGCTGGCCACCAGGGCGTCCTCGATCAACTTGGGCGCGGGATGCTTGGGCTCGCCAATGCCCAGGCTGATGGGCTTGTAGGCCGGGTTGGGCGTCAGCCCTGCGGTGAGCGCGCGCAGGCGCTCGAAGGGGTAGGGGTGCAGCTTGTCCAGCAGCGGGTTGTGTGGTGCGGGCGGTGCAATGCTCATGGCGGCTTCAGAGTTGACCCTGGCAATTCTCGGCCCCGCAGCGGCAGGCCAGGCGCCCTTCGTGGTGGGTGCTGCCGTAGGACACGGTTATTTCTTCGCCAAGCGAGATATCGCGCAGCGCGAAGAAGGCAATTTCGCCGGCCTCCACCCGCAGGCGGGCATTCGGTGCGCAGCTGTGGTTGGTGAAGCGCATCGGGTCGCTGCTGCGGCTGGCATCGATGGCGCGGCTGGCGGAGAGCTCCACCAGCATCAGGCGCTGCCGGCCCTCGGCGCGGCGGCGCGCCTCGGCCACCGTGATGGCCTCGCCGGTCAGCTCACCCAGGCGCGCACCTGCGCCAATCGCCTCGGCCGCGAACACGCCGAAGCCGTCGATGCGGCTGCGCCGCACCGTCACCTCGACCAGTTGATGCGCGGGGTGGGAGGCCAGGGCCACGCAGCGATCGATCAGCGCAGCAGACCGGATTCGAAACCATGCGTGGGCAGGTCCACGCGCGGCTGTGGCTTCCAGCCCTTCTTGCGGTGCTCCACCACCACATTGGTGTAGATGCCGCCGCGCACATACCACTTGGCGGTGATGCGGATGAAGCGTGGGTTGGTGACCTTGACGATGTCTTCCAGGATGGTGTTGGTGACCTTCTCGTGGAAGGCACCCTCGTCGCGGTAGCTCCAGAAATACATCTTCAGGCTCTTCAGTTCGACGCAGTACTGGTCCGCGATCATGTCGATGGTGAAGTGCGCGAAGTCGGGCTGGCCGGTGAGCGGGCAGTGGCAGGTGAACTCGGGCACCTGGAACTGGATCACATAGTCGCGCTCGGGGGCCGGGTTGGGGAAGACATGCAGCTCCTTGCTGGGGCGCGAGGGCGGGTTGGGTGGCATCTCGCGCTGCTTGGGCGCGAGCTCCACGTCTTTGCGCATCTTGGTTGCAGGGGCTGCGGACTTGGCGGTTTTCTTCTGGGTGGCCATGGATGCTGCGGCCCGGGGCCATGGCCCTGGGCTTGTCTTAAATGGGGAGGCCCCGATGGTATCATCCGGCCCCGAGACGAGCCCCCTTGAAGGGGCTTTTCTGCAAATAAATCAAGGGCTTAGTACGCGTCCACTGAAATGCGCCTGAACTCGATCAAGCTCTCCGGCTTCAAGTCCTTCGCCGAGCCCACGAATTTCCAGCTGCCCGGGCAGCTGGTGGGCGTGGTGGGGCCCAATGGCTGCGGCAAGTCCAACATCATGGACGCCGTGCGCTGGGTGCTGGGCGAAAGCAAGGCCAGCGAGCTGCGCGGCGAGTCCATGCAGGACGTGATCTTCAATGGCTCGGGCAACCGCAAGCCGGCCAGTCGCGCCAGCGTGGAGCTGGTGTTCAGCAATGAAGACGCGCGTGCCGGCGGCCAGTGGAACCAGTTCACCGAGATCGCCGTCAAGCGCGTGCTGACGCGCGACGGCAGCTCCAGCTACTTCATCAACAACCAGGTGGTGCGCCGCCGCGATGTGCAGGACGTGTTCCTGGGCACGGGCCTGGGGCCGCGCGCCTACGCCATCATCGGCCAGGGCACCATCAGCCGCATCATCGAGAGCAAGCCCGAAGAGCTGCGCATGTTTCTCGAGGAGGCGGCCGGCGTCTCCAAGTACAAGGAGCGCCGCCGTGAGACCGAGAACCGGCTCAAGGACACGCGCGAGAACCTCACCCGCGTGGACGACATCCTGCGCGAGCTCAACAACAACCTCGAGCGCCTGGAGAAGCAGGCCGTGGTGGCGGCCAGCTACCGCCAGCTGCAGGAGCAGGGCACGCTCAGGCTGCACCAGCTCTGGTTCCTCAAGCACCGCGACGCCACCGGTGAACAGGCGCGCGTGAAGGGCGAGCAGCTGGAAGCGGTGAACGCGCTGGAGGCCCGCATGGCCGAGCTGCGCGCCGTCGAGGCCGAGCTGGAAACGGTGCGCCAGGCCCACTATGCGGCGGGCGACGAGCTGCATGCCTCGCAGGGCCGAATGGCCGAGGCCCAGCTGGAAGTGAGCCGGCTGGAAGAGCGCATCCGCTATGTGGTGGAGGGGCGCCAGCGCGTCGAGCAACGCCTGCTGGAGCTGCACACCCAGAACCAGCAATGGGAAGAGCGCTCGGCCCAGGCGCGCGAGGAGCAGGAGCACATCGGCGCGCAGATCGCCACGGCCGAGGAGCAGAGCGAGATCCTCGCTGCCCAGGCCGAGGAGCAGGGCATGAACCTGCCCAATAGCGAGGACGCGGTGCGCGCGGCCCAAGGCCGGGCCAACGAGCAGCGCGGCCTGGTGACCCAGGTGCAGCAGCAGATCCAGGTGCTGGCCGCCGAGAGCCGCAATATCGACGAGCAGGCGCGCCAGTTGCGCGGTCGGCGCGAGCGCCTGGCCACCGAGCGGCAAGGCCTGACCCTGCCGGACCAGGATCGCCTGGCCGAATTGAAGCGCCAGAGCGAGGCCGCCGACGAGGCGCGCGAGCTGGCCGATGCGCGCCTGCACGAGCTCTCCGAGCAGGTGCCGGCGCTGGACGAGACGCGTCGCGCCGCACAGCAGGATGCCAACGCCCAGCTGGCGCGGCAATCGGACCTCTCCGCCAAGCTCGATGCGCTGCGCGCCCTGCAGGAGAAGGTGCAGACCGAGGGCAAGCTCAAGCCCTGGCTGGCCAAGCATGGGCTGGAAGGCCTGGCCGGACTGTGGACCAGGCTGCACATCCAGCAGGGCTGGGAAAACGCCCTGGAGGCGGCCCTGCGCGAGCGCATGGGTGCGCTGGAGGTGGGCCGGCTGGAGACGGTGCGCGCCTTCGCCAGCGATGCGCCGCCCGCCCGGCTGGCGTTTTACTCGCCGCCCGCGGCCTCGATCGCCAACACCCACGAGACCCTGCCGCGCCTCACCGAGCTCTTGCGCCTGGACGATCAGCCTGGGCTGAAGGCCTTGCTGAACGACTGGCTGGAAGGCGTCTACACCGCTGCCAGCATCGACGAGGCCCTGGCGGGCCGCGCCAAGCTCACGCATGGCGAGGTCATCATGACCCGCGAGGGCCATGCGGTGAGCCAGTTCGCGGTGAGCTTCTACGCGCCCGATTCCGAGGCCGCCGGCCTGCTGGCGCGCGCCCAGGAGATCGAGAACCTGGGCCGCGAGTTGCGCGCCCAGCAGCTCATCGCCGAAGACGCCAAGACGCAATTGGTGCGCGCCGAGGCCGGCTATACCGAGGCCTCGCAGCGCCTGGGCCAGGTGCGGCGCGAAGCCACCGACACCCAGACCCGCGCCCACCAGCTGCATGTGGAGCTGCTGCGCCTCACCCAGCAGAGCGAGGCCGCCAGCACCCGGCGTGCCCAACTGGAAGAGGAGCTGTTCGAGATCGATGCCCAGTCCGAGGAACTGCAGGAGCGCCGCATCACCGGCGAGGCGCGTTTCGAGGAGCTGGACATGCAGCTGGCCACCTGCCAGGAGAAGCATGCCGAGCTGGACGATGCGGTGATCAGCGCCGAGCGCCGCCTGGCCGAGGCGCGCGAGCAGCTGCGCTCGCTGGAGCGCCGCGCCCAGGAGGCCACCTTCAGCGCCCGCACGCTGGCGGCGCGCCGCGGCGAGCTGCAGCGTTCCATCGAGACCGCCCAGCAGCAGATGGCGCTGAACGTGCAATCGGCCGAGACCCTGGGCAAGGAGCTGGACACGCTCAACGACGCGGCCGCCCAGGCCGGCCTGCAGGACGCGCTGGCGCTGAAGGTCGAGCGCGAGCGGGAGCTCGCCGCCGTGCGCGCCGGCTACGACGACCTGAGCCTGCGCCTGCGCAAGGCCGAGGAGCAGCGCCTGGCCTTCGAGCGCAGCCTGGACCCGCTGCGCGAACGCATCACCAAGCTGCAGCTGGACGAGCAGGCCGCCTCGCTGGGTGGCGCCCAGTACATGGAGCAGCTGCTCGCCGCGGCGGTGGACCTGGAGGCGCTGGCCAAGACCGTGGAGGAGGGCCAGGTCAAGCTCTACGGCCTGCAGGGCGAGATCGACCGCATCAACCGCGAGATCGCGGCCCTGGGCGCGGTGAACCTGGCGGCGCTGGACGAGCTGAGCGCGGCGCGCGAGCGCAAGACCTTCCTCGACTCGCAGTACACCGACCTCAGCACCGCGATGAAGACCCTGGAGGATGCGATCCACAAGATCGACCTCGAGACGCGCGACCTGCTCTCCGGCACCTTCAACCAGGTGAACGAGCATTTCGGCCGCATGTTCCCCACGCTCTTCGGCGGCGGCAATGCCAAGCTGGTGATCACCGGCGACGAGATCCTCGATTCCGGCGTGCAGGTGATGGCCCAGCCGCCCGGCAAGAAGAACAGCACCATCCACCTGCTCTCGGGCGGCGAGAAGGCGCTCACCGCGATCGCCCTGGTGTTCGCCATCTTCATGCTCAACCCCGCGCCCTTCTGCCTGCTGGATGAGGTGGATGCGCCGCTGGACGACGCCAACACCGAGCGTTACGCGAAACTGGTTTCTGAGATGAGCAGCAAGGGCACGCAGTTCCTCTTCATCTCGCACAACAAGATTGCAATGGAAATGGCAGAACAACTGATTGGCGTGACCATGCAGGAGCAGGGCGTGTCGCGCATCGTGGCCGTCGACATGGAAGCCGCGCTGGGCATGGCGGAGGCCGCATGACCTTGACCGCCATGCTCGCCATCCTCGGTGGCCTGATCCTCATCATCGTCATCGCCCATGGCGCCTGGACCGCCCGCAAGGCCGGGCCGCGCCGTGCCGACCCACCGATCGAACCGCAGCTGGGCGAGCGGCAGGACCCTACCTTGGGCGAGGCCAAGGACGCGGTGGGCGAGCCCTTCCAGCCCGGCATGCCGGGCGGCGAGGTCGTGCCGGCGCGCCCGCTGCCGCGCAGGCCATCGGCCCGCATCGATGCGCTGATCGACGCCATCGCCACCGTCACACTAGAGGCGCCGGTGACCGGCGACCTGGCGATCTCGCACCTGCCGGGCAGCCGCCGCGCCGGCACCAAGCCCTTCCACATCGAGGGGCTGAATGCCGAATCGGGCGACTGGGAGCTGCCCCTGCCGGGCCAGCGCTACAGCGAGTTCCAGGCCGGCGTGCAGATGGCCAACCGCAGCGGCGCGATGAACGAGATCGAGTACTCGGAGTTCGTGCAGAAGGTGCAGGGCTTCGCCGATGGCCTGAGCGCCTTCGTGCAGTTCCCCGACATGCTGGACGTGGTGGCGCGTGCCCGCGAACTCGACCAGTTCGCCAGCGAGCATGACGCCCAGCTGGCCGTGGTGCTGCGCGCGCGCAGCGCCGCCTGGACCCTGGGCTATGTGCAGCAGATGGCGCTGCGCCACGGCTTCGTGCCCGGTGCCATCCCCGGCCGCCTGGTGCTGGCCGCCGAAGAGGAGGGCGCGCCGCCGATCCTGAGCCTGCAGTTCGATGCCCAGGCGGCCCTGGCCGAAGACCCGCAGGCCTCGGCATTGCGCGAGCTGACGCTGGCGCTGGACGTGCCGCAGACCCCCGAGGCGCTGGAGCCCTTTGCCGCCTGGCAGGAAGCCGCGCGGGCGCTCTCGCGCGACATCGAGGCCGATGTCTGCGACGACCGCGCCCAGGTCCTCAATCTGCATGCCTTCGCCGCCATCGGCCAGGAGCTGTCCACGCTCTACAAGGCCCTGGCCTCGCGCGATCTGGCGGCCGGCAGCCTGGCCGCGCGGCGCCTGTTCAGCTGACTACACTGGGGCTAGTGCTGCCCCTGGAGTCCCCTTGAGCACCAGCCTCTTGCTGATTGCCCTCTTGATCGCCGCCAGTGCCTTCTTCTCGATGGCCGAGATGTCGGTGGCGGCCTCGCGTCGGCTCAAGCTGCGCCAGCTGGCCGACGAGGGCGATGGCCGCGCCGAGCGCGTGCTGGAGGTGCAGGAGCAGCCCGGGCATTACTTCACCGTGGTGCAGATCGGCGTCAACACCGTGGCCATCCTGGGCGGCATCGTCGGCGAGGGCGCGTTCACGCCGCATTTCTCCGCCGCCCTGGGCCTGCTGCTGGCGCCCGAGCAGGCGCAAAGCCTGGGTTTCGCGCTTTCCTTCGCGGCCATCACCGCGCTCTTCATCGTGCTGGCCGACCTGGTGCCCAAGCGCCTCTCGATGAACGAACCCGAGCGCGTGGCGCTGATCCTGATCGCGCCCATGCTGGCGCTGTGCACCCTGCTGCGGCCCTTGTCATGGGCCTTCAGCCGGATCAGTGAGGCCTTGATACGGCTGATGGGCCTGCCGGCCGCGCGCGACAACAGCATCACCCATGCCGACATCCTGGCCCTGGCCGAGGCCGGCAACCTGGCCGGCGTGGTGGCCGACGCCGAGCAGCAGATCATCGAGAACGTGTTCGAACTCGACACGCGCACGGTGGAAAGCGTGATGACCACGCGCGAGCGTATCGTCTTCTTCGGCCTCGACGACGAAGACGCGCTGGTGCGCAACCGCATCGCCGAGGAACCGCATTCCACCTACCTGGTCTGCGAGGGCGAGATCGACCAGGTGGTGGGCTATGTGGACGCCACCGACCTGTTCCAGCGCGTGCTGCGCGAGGAGGCGCTGCGCCTGCGCGGCAGCGAGGGCCTGATCAAGAAGGTGTTGATCGTGCCGGACCGCATCACCCTCTCCGAGGTGTTGCTGCAGTTCCGCGAGAAGCATGAAGACTTCGCCGTGGTGGTGAACGAATACAGCCTGGTGGTGGGCGTGATCACCCTCAACGACGTGATGAGCACGGTGATGGGCAGCCTGGTGGCCAGCCACGACGAGGAGCAGATCGTGCGCCGCGAGGACGGCTCCTTCCTGGCCGACGGCATCACCCCCATCCCCGATGTGCAGCGCGCGCTGGAGGTGGAGGCCTGGCCCCATGCGGGCCAGTACGACACCCTGGCGGGCTTCCTGATGGTGATGCTGCGCCGCATCCCGCGCCGCACCGATCAGGTCGTCTGGGAGGGCTGGCGCTTCGAGGTGGTGGACGTGGACAGCCACCGGGTCGACCAGGTGATGATCACGCGCCTGCCGGCGCCACCGTAAGCTCCTGGCGCCATGGCATCAAGTCAAGGGATGTGGGCCAGCTGCGCGCTGGCCCGCACGCCCTGGCCACCGAGCACGGTGGACCAGTTGCCGGTGGCCTGGTTGTCGTAGCCGCCGACCACCGCCGAGTAAAGGCCGCCCGAGACATTGCCGGTGCCCCCCAGCACCGAGGCGAAATGGTTGCTGCTGCTGTTGACCGCACCCAGCATCAGCGCCCCGGCGTGGCTGAAGTTCTGGTTGAAGCCCAGTATCAGATTGTGCGAGCCGCTGCGCGTGTTGATCGCGCCGCTGCCGCTACGCAGTTCGTTGTAGCCGATGACCAGATTGCCCAGGCCGTTGAGACTCTGGTAGGTGTAGCCCGCGCCATTGCGAAGATTCAGGTTGGCGCCGGTGATGTAGATCTCGTTGCCATTGCGGCTGAAGTGCGCCAGCTTGTCGTTCAGCGGACTCACCAGGCCGTCGCCATAGCTCTTCGCGCTGACCAGCGCGTTGGTGGCCGCGGCGTCGGCATAGGCCTTGCGATCGGCAACCTCCTTGCTCAACGCCGTCTGCAGCGCGGCGATCGTGCTCGCCTGTGCCGTGTTGGCGGCCTGCAAGCTGGCGACCGTCTGGCTCAGGGCGGCGACCGTCGTCTCCAAGTTGGCCAGGCGCTGGGCGGAACTGACGACCGGCTGCGCCTGCGCCGCGCCATGCAGACACAGGGCGACCGTGAGGACGGCTGACAGGCCAAGGGTTCTGAAGAGCTGCATCTGAATCTCCTGTTGGCGAGCGGTTGATTGTGATGAGCGCGCCGGCCCTTGACCAGCGCCCGGAGCCGCCGGGCAGCGATCAGACGGGCCCACACCCCTATGTTGATGGGGCTCGGCGCCGATGGGCCCGCATAGACTGAGGCCTCACTCTGGCGAGGCTCGGATGAGACAATCTGCAAACCTGCTGGCTCCGCTCATCGCCGGCCTGATGGCGCTAGCAGCCCCGGAGGTCGGCGCGGCCACGCCGGCCCTGACCCTGAGCAGCGTCGGCGCCACCTTCCCGACCGACGGCAAGTTCACGCTGGGCTTCGAGTTCATGGTGTCCGAGGCGGTCGAGGTGGTCTCGCTGGGCGTCTTCGACGGCGGAGCGCCCGGGCTCGCTGCGCCGGCACAGGTCTCGCTGTGGCTGGACGACCAGGTTGGCACCCTGCTGGCCACGACCGAGGTGGCCGCCGGGACCGGTGCGACCCTGGTGGGCCAGTTCCGGCATGCGGCGATCAGCCCCCTGACGCTGCTGCCGGGCCATATCTACGTCATCGGGGCCTATCTGCCGGCCGGCGAGGCCACCGCCTTCAATATGGGCGGCGACAGCAGCGTGGGCAGCTTCGACGGGCGACTGACCCAGGTGGTGGACCGCTACTGGGACGACGGCCAGGACTTCCCGCTGGGCTCGTCCGGTGTGGCCGGCTCGGCCTGGCTCGGCGCGAACTTCCAGATCGCCGCGGTGCCCGAACCGGCCCAGGCCGGGCTGCTGACGCTGGGCCTGCTGGGCCTGGCGTTGCGGCGCCGGCAACAGATGAGCGCCGGCACATCGACGGTTCAGAGCGCCTCGGGCAGCATCGCGCAGCGTTAGTTGGCTCCCGGTCGGGCCCTGGTGCCAGCGCGGCGCGCCGAGGCACGCGCGCAGCCGGGGCTAGGCCCGAGGTGTGGGCACAATCGGGGCCATGAGCCAGACCGATACCCTCGCCGCTGCGGATCGCGCCGCCGCCCTGCGTGCCCAACTTCATCACCACGCCCATCTCTACTACGTGCTCGATGCCCCGGTGCTGCCGGATGCCGAGTACGACAAGCTGTTCCGCGAGTTGCAGGCGCTGGAGGCCGCCCACCCCGAGCTGCTGACGCCGGATTCACCCACCCAGCGTGTGGGCGGGCAGGTGCTGGACGGCTTTGCGCCGGTGCGCCATGCCGTGCCGATGCTGAGCATACGCACCGAGACCGACACCGAGCCGACCGGTGCCCAGGCCTTTGACGAGCGCGTGCGCCGCCAGCTTGAGCTGGGCGAGGACGCGCCACCGGTGGAATATGCCGCCGAGCTCAAGTTCGATGGCCTGGCCATCAATCTGCGCTACGAGCAGGGCGTGCTGGTGCAGGCCGCCACCCGCGGCGATGGCGAGACCGGCGAGGACGTGACGCAGAACATCCGCACCGTGGGCCAGATTCCCTTGCGCCTCAAGGGCGTGGACGCGCCGGTGCTGGAGGTGCGCGGCGAGGTCTATATGCGGCGCGACGATTTCGAGGCCCTCAACGAGCGCCAGCGCGAGGCCGGTGAGAAAACCTTTGTGAACCCGCGCAACACCGCGGCCGGCGCGGTGCGCCAGCTCGACCCGGCGCTGGCCGCCAAGAAGCCGCTGAGCTTCTTCGCCTACGGCCTGGGCGAGGTGCAGGGCTGGGCCGTACCCGAGACGCACAGCGCCCTGCTGGACGCGCTGCAGGCGATGGGCATGCCGGTGTGCGAGCACCGCGTCGTCACCCAGGGGGCCGCGGGCCTGATCGCCTTCCACCAGGCCATGGGCGCGCAGCGCGACGGCCTGCCCTTCGACATCGACGGCATCGTCTACAAGGTCAACAGCCGCGCCCTGCAGCAGCGTCTGGGCTTCGTGACGCGCGAGCCGCGCTGGGCGGTGGCGCACAAATACCCGGCGCAGGAACAGCTGACGCGCCTGCTGGCGATCGACATCCAGGTCGGCCGTACCGGCAAGCTCACGCCGGTGGCAAGGCTTGAGCCGGTGTTCGTGGGCGGCACCACGGTCAGCAACGCCACCCTGCACAACCTCTTCGAGCTGCGCCGCAAGGGCGTACGTGTGGGCGACCAGGTGATCGTGCGGCGCGCCGGCGACGTGATCCCCGAAGTGGTGGGCGTGCTGAAGGCCGAACGCGCCGCCTACGTACCCAATTTCCGCATGCCGCGCAGCTGCCCCGTCTGCGACAGCGCCACCGTGCGCGAGAAGGGCGGCATGGACTACCGCTGCTCGGGCGGCATCTTCTGCCCGGCCCAGCGCAAGCAGGCTCTGCTGCACTTTGCCGGCCGCCGCGCCATGGACATCGAGGGCCTGGGCGACAAGCTGGTCGAGCAGCTGGTGGACGCCGGCATCGTCGACAGCCTGCCCAGCCTCTACAAACTGGGCGTGGCCAAGCTGGCGGCGCTGGAGCGCATGGCCGAGAAGAGCGCGCAGAACATCGTCGATGCGCTGGAGAAGAGCAAGACGACCACGCTGGCGCGCTTTCTGTTCGGGCTGGGGATTCGCCAGATCGGCGAGACCACCGCCAAGGATCTGGCGCGGCATTTCGGCTCGCTCGACGCCTTGATGGACGCCAGCGTCGAGCAGCTGCTGCAGGTGCGCGACGTCGGCCCGATCGTGGCGCAAAGCATCCACACCTTTTTTGCCCAACCGCACAACCGCGAGGTGGTGGCGCAGCTGCGCGCCGCCGGCGTGCATTGGCCCGAGGGCGAGGGCGCTGCCGCCCAGCAGGGCCCCCAGCCGCTGCTGGGCAAGACCCTGGTGCTCACCGGCACGCTTCCCACGCTCTCGCGCGACGCCGCCAAGGACTTGATCGAGGCGGCGGGCGGCAAGGTCAGCGGCTCGGTCTCCAAGAAGACCCACTATGTGGTGGCGGGCGAGGAGGCCGGCTCCAAGCTCGACAAGGCGCGCGAGCTGGGGGTGACGGTGCTGGACGAGGCGGGGCTGCAGGCGCTGCTGACGGGCGGCTGATCGACGGTAGGTAGCACCAAACTGCCTTTGGTAGCTTGGTGTTTGCCAAGCGACGCCGGGGGCGTGATTCCGTTCATGTCCCCCGCCGTCACCCTGCGGGCGCCGGCTCCTCCTTTACTTCACTCCACCACACTCCCGCCGTCACTTGGCAGATCCACCGCATGCAGCCTGCGGCGAGCACGCACGGCCGTGCCGGAGCAGGGCGGCTGGAGGTTCTGCGCAGCGAGGTAAAGGAGGAGCCGATGGCGCAGCCAGCGGCGGGGGACACGAGCGGAGTAGAGCCCCCAGTCGGCCTGATCACCGCCGGACCGGCAGGCAGCAATGTGCCGCAAGCAGCACGTCATGCGCGAGCCATGCGCCGCCCGGGCAGCCGCAGCAGGCCCACCGCCAGCGCCGTGCCCAGCAGCACGATGGCGCAGCCCGCCGCCATGTGCAGGGTGAAGGCCTCGGCCAGGAACAGATAGCCCCAGAGCACCGCGAACACCGGTATCAGAAAAGTCACCGCGATGGTGTTGGTGGGCCCCACCCGCTGCATCAGGCGGAAGTAGAGGATGTAGGCGATGCCCGAGCACAGCACCGCCAGCAGGGCCACGCTGGTCCAGGCCTGGGCGCTGGGCAGCTGGGCCGGCCATTGCCAGGCGGCCAGCGGCGCCAGCATGAAGGCGGCCGTCACCTGGCTGCCGGTGGCCACCGTCAGCGGGCCGACCTTGGCGAGATAACGCTTGGTGTAGTTGGCTGCGATGCCGTAGCAGAGCGTGGCCACCAGGCAAGCCAGGATGGCCCAGCCGCTGCCGCCGGGCTTGAAGCTGGCCTTGTCCCAGGCCAGGAAGACCACGCCGGCAAAGCCCAGCGCCAGGCCGCTCAGGCGGCTGGCGTTCAGGCCCTGCGAGAGCCAGATCCAGGCCACCAGGGCGCCCCACAGCGGCGTGGTGGCGTTGAGGATGCTGGACAGGCCGGCGGTGATGGAGAGCGCCGCATAGGCATAGAGCGCGAAAGGGATGGCGCTGTTGAGCAGGCCCACCACCAGCAGCGGCTTCCATTCCCGCAGCAGCTCGCCCAGGCCCTGGCGCGCCGCCAGTATCGGCAGCAGGAACAGGCTGGCGCCGCCGACGCGCAGCGCCGCCATCGCCAGCGGGCCGAACTCATGCGCGCCCAGGCGCATGAAGAGAAACGAGGCGCCCCAGATGGCGGCCAGCAGGCTCAGTTCGCTCAGGTCTTTGGATTTCATCGGTGCTTTTCTTTCTTGGCCGCATCGGCCAGCGCGGCGCGGCGCCAAAGCTGCAGCACGGCATAGCTGCGATAGGGCGCAAAGGCCGCGGCCGCTTGCTGCACCTCACGCGGTTTCAGTGGCGCGTCCGGCGGGCTGAGCTGCTTGCGCAGCACCACGTCGGCCTCGGGAAACATATCGGGCCAGCTCCAGCCGCGCATCAGCATGTATTGCGCCGTCCAGGGGCCCAGGCCGGGCATGGCCTGCAGCTCGGCCAGGGCCTCGGCCGGCGTGCCCAGGCCGGCGGCGAAGCGCGAGCCGGGCCAGGCGCGCGCCAGCGCGATCAGGGCCTCGGCACGGCGCCGGATGATGCCCAGCGCGGCGATCTCGTCCACCGCCGCAACGGCGATGCGCGCCGGGCTCGGGAACAGCCGGTGCACGCTGGCGGTGGTCTGCCCCTCGGGCAGGGGCTCGCCGAAGCGCTCGACAAAGCGGCTGGCCAGGGTGCGCGCCGCCGCCACCGTGACCTGCTGGCCCAGCACCGCGCGCACCGCCAGCTCGTAGCGGTCGACGCAGCCGGGCAGGCGCATGCCGGGTTCCGCCTGTGCCAGCGCGCCGAGGCAGCCATCGATGGTGGCGGGCTCGGCATCCAGGTCCAGCCAGCGGCGCAGGCTGGGCATCAGGCTGGCCACCGCCGGCCAGACGGCCGAGCAGGGCAGCAGCCAGACGCGCGGCAGCTGGGCATCGAATTGCAGCTCCACCCGCCCCGCCAGCCATTCGCCCTGGTGGCGCACGCGCAGGCTGCGGCTGATGCGGCGTTCGGCCAGATCCACCTCCTCGATGCCGGGAATGGCGCGCGCCGCCAGGAACTGCAGCAGCGCGTCGACCGCGAAGGGCGGGCGGTAGTTCAGTGCCAGCCTGGGCTCACCGCAGGCGCTCAGGTTCAGGCTCTGGCCGCGTCGCAGCGCCGAGGGTTGCAGCCGGTATTGCTCGGCAAAGGCGGCGTTGAAACGCCGCAGGCTGCCAAAGCCGGCATGGTGGGCCACCTCGGCGATGGGCATGCGGGTGTCGCTGAGCAGCTGCTTGGCCAGCAGCAGGCGGCGCGTCTGCAGGTATTGCAGCGGTGTCACGCCATGCTCGGCCAGAAAGATGCGGCGCAGGTGGCGGCTCGTGATGCCCAGATGCGCGGCCAGTTGCTCCATCGAGCCGGCGCCATCCTCGGCCCACTCGGCCCGGTCCAGCCAGGCGGCGGCCTGCTGTGCCAGGGTGCGCGAGGCATCCATCACCGACCAGGCCGGCCGGCCCGCACGCGGCGCCAGCTCGGGCCGGCATTTCAGGCAGGGGCGAAAGCGCGCCGCCTCGGCCAGCGCGGCGCTGCCGAAGAAGCGGCAGTTCTCGGCCTTGGGCGTGCGCACCCGGCAGATCGGCCGGCAGTAGACGCCGGTGGAGGTGACGCCCACGAACCAGCGCCCGTCAAAGCGCGCATCGCGCGCCAGCAGGGCGGGGTAGCAGAGTTCGGCGCTGAGGTCCGGGCTGGTTGACATGGCCGCATGATAGGGGCGCGGCCGGCGCACTACTGGCCGGATCCGGACATGTGGCTGGCTTACTTGAGGTAGCGCTGCTGCAGCCGCGCCACGCTGCCGTCCGCCACCAACTGCTGATAGGCCTGCAGCCAGCGTTCGGCCTCGCCCTCGCCCAGGCGCAGCGAGGTGCCCATATAGAGATCGGCCTCGCCCAGGCTGGTGTGGGTCTTGAATTCGCCGCGCGGGTAGCCGTATTGCTCGATGGCGGCCTGCAGCATCGGCGCGCCGGCATAGATGGCCGTCAGCATGTCGCTGCGCAGCATGCGCAGGAGGTCCTTGTAGTCCTTGGCCTCGGTGACGCTGGTGAACTTCTCGGCCTGCAGGTTCTTGATGATGGGCGAGCCGCGCAGCACGCCGATGCGCGCGTGGCGCAGCTGCTCGAGGCTCAGGTTGGGCTCACCGGCACGGCCAACGAAGCTGTAGCGCACATGCATCAGCAGGATCAGCCAGCGGAACTTGACCTCGCGGTCGGGCGTGCGCGCCAGCGGGAAGACGCCGAGGTTCTCGCCCTCCTCGGTCATGCGCACCGCGCGCGCCCAGGGGTAGAACTCGATCGTGTCGTTGCGCCCCAGGCGCTGCGACATCAGCAGCGCCAATTCATAGGCATAGCCCTCGGGGCCCTGGCTGCCCTGCCAGACGAAGGGGGGCAGATCGCCCGCCACCCAGCGCAACTGGCCTGGTGGGCCGGTTGGGCCGGGTGGGCTGGCCACAGCAGCGGCGGCACACAGCAGGCCAAACAAAAGACCAGGCAGCTGACGACGCAAGCTCATGGACATCGATGTGGAAGGCCTGTGCCGGCCGCTGACTCCCCGGTCCGTATCGACTCTAGCACCGTGCCGCGGCCCATGGCTCCCCACGGGCATGGGGGCCGCGCCCTACATGGACTTGAACAGATGCACGTAGGCGCGGCTCACCGGCAGCTCGCGCGGCAGGGCGCGGAAGCGCACGAACAGCCGGCTCAACTCGTCGCGCCGGGTGCCTGCCAGATGGGCCAGATTGATGATGGTGGAGCGGTGCACCTGCCAGAAGCTCTGCGGGTCCAGCTGCGCCACCAGCTCGGTGATGGGCGTGCGTATCAGGTACTCGGCCGTGGCCGTCTGCACGCAGGTGTATTTCTCGTCGGCGTGGAAGTAGACCACCTCGTCCACCGCGATCTGGTGCATGAGCTCGCCCTGGCTGGCGCGCACATAGCGCAGCCGTGGCGCGGCTTGCGTCGGGGCGCCCAGCAACTGCTGCAAGGCGCTGGCCAGGCGCGCATCGGGTTCGGCAGCGGCCGCGCCCTGGCCCAGCGCCGCCTTGATGCGTTCCAGCGTCTTGGCCAGGCGCTCCGCCTTCACCGGCTTGAGCACATAGTCCAGCGCCGCATGCTCAAAGGCCTCGACGGCGTAGTCATCGAATGCCGTCACGAACACCGTCCGCGTGTGCCCCTCGATGCCCTGCGCCACTTCCAGGCCGGTGAGACCCGGCATCTGGATGTCGAGGAAGGCGATGTCGGGCTCCAGGGCCGCGATCTGCGCCGCGGCTTCGCTGCCGTTGCGCGCCAGCGGCAGCACCTCCAGCTCGGGCCACAGGGTCTTGAGTTGCTGGCGCAGGTATTCGGCCAGGTGGACTTCGTCGTCGGCGATCAGGGCGCGTGTCATGGCTTGCTTTCGATGGGCAGGACGAGCTCGGCCACGCAGCCTTGCTCACCGGGGGAGATCGTGAGGGTGGCAGCCTCGCCATGGCGGGCGGCCAGCCGTTCGCGGATGTTCTTCAGGGCCAGTCCATGGCCGGGCCGGGCACGGCGCTGCGCAGCGCGCAGACCCAGGCCATCGTCCTCGACGCGCAGCTGCAGCCGGCCGCCCTCGAGTTTGGCGCTGATCCGGACTTGACCGCCCTCGGCTTTGCCCTCCAGGCCATGCATGACGGCGTTTTCGACCAAGGGCTGCAGGAGCAGCGGTGGCAGCTTCAGCGGGCGCAGCTCGGCCGTCACCTGGATGCTGAACTGCAGGCGGTCCTCGCCCATGCGGATCTGCATCAGCGAAAGGTAGCTCTGCACGGCCTGCAGCTCCTGCTCCAAGGTGCAGGATTCCAGGCGCAGCGTGCCCAGGCTGGCGCGCAGATAGTCGGTGAAGCATTCCAGCATGCGCTTGGCACGCTCGGGGGCCGGGTCGATCAGGCTCTGCACCGCGGCCAGGCTGTTGAACAGGAAGTGCGGTTCGATCTGGGCCTGCAGGCGCAGCAGCTGGGCCTCGGTGGCCTGCAGTTGCAAGGCCTTGCGCTTGTTCGCCTGCCAGGCCAGATAGCTGCTGAGCAGGGCGAGGATCAGGCTGATGAAGAAGAACTGGCTGGCCGCGCGCACCGAGTCGAAGGGTGTGTCCGTCACCTCGACATCGGCCAGATGGCGCAGCAGCTGGATGAACACCCAGAAGCTGATCAGCATGATGACGATGGGCACGCCGGCGAAGAAGAAGCCACTGCGGGGGCCGCCATGGTTGAGCCTTTGCAGCACCGCGTCGGGCAGCAGCAGCTCGGCCGCGCGGTACGTGCCGTGGATGGAGAAGGAAATGAAGAAACCGAGCAGGTAGCTCAGCATCACGCTGGCCAGGCCGATCCGGGCCGTGCCAAACACCACGCCCAGGCTCATGAAGAGCGTCGGAAAGAACAGGGCGAAGGCGCTGCTGATCAGAAAACGGGCCCAGAGCTTCTCGTCGCGCTGCTTGTGAAGCTTGAAGAAGCGGCTTCGCGCATAGGCAAGGTCGTGCAGCAAGGCGGTAAGGGTGGGCATGGCGCGCAGTGTCGTTGTCATGAGGGGCCAAGCCTAGAGGGATGGCCCCAGGGCATGGGGAGCGGTGCGACGGTTCGACAGCCGGCCCGATGCCTGGCGAGTTACGGCGCTGCAACAAACGCCATGCCTACAATCCGCCCAAATCCAATTCGCCAAGCAAGGCAAGACAGGACATTCATGCAAGTCAATGCATCCATCTTCAAGGCCTATGACATCCGCGGCGTGGTCGGCACGAGCCTGAACGAAGAACTGGCCGAGCACCTGGGCCGCGCCTTCGGCACCGAGGCCCGCAAGCTCGGCGAGAAGGCCGTGGCGGTCGGCCGCGACGGCCGCATCTCGGGCCCCGCCCTGGTCGCCGCGCTGATCCGCGGCCTGCGCTCGACCGGCCTCGACGTCGTCGACATCGGCGCCGTCACCACGCCGATGCTTTACTACGTGGCGGCCACGCGCATCCAGCATGGCTGCAACTCCGGCATCATGGTCACGGGCAGCCACAACCCCAAGGACTACAACGGCTTCAAGATGGTGCTCAAGGGCGCGGCCGTCTACGGCGAGCAGATCCAGGGCCTGCGCCAGCGCATCGAGGCCGAGGACTATGCCAAGGGCAAGGGTCGTGTGGCCCAGATGGACGTGGGCGCCGAGTACGCGCACCGCATCGTCAGCGACTGCAAGCTGGTGCGCCCGATGAAGATCGTCGTCGACAGCGGCAACGGCATCCCCGGCGCCAGCGCCCCGGCGATCCTGCGCGCACTGGGCTGCGAGGTGATCGACATCTATTCCAGGGTCGATGGCGATTTTCCCAACCACCATCCCGATCCCTCGCGCCCCGAGAACCTGGAAGACCTGAAGCGCATCGTGCATGCCTGCGATGCCGAGCTGGGCCTGGCCTTCGACGGCGATGGCGACCGCCTTGGCATCGTCACCAAGGACGGCACGATGATCATGCCGGACCGCCAGATCATGCTGCTGGCGGCCGACATCCTGCGGCGCCAGCCCGGCGCCGAGATCATCTTCGACGTCAAGTGCACCCAGCGCCTGGGCCCCTGGATCCGCGAGCATGGCGGCCGCCCGCTGATGTGGATGACCGGCCACTCGCTGGCCAAGGCCAAGCTGAAGGAAACCGGCGCGCCGCTGGCCGGCGAGCTCTCCGGCCACATCTTCTTCGCCGAGCGCTGGTATGGCTTCGACGATGCCATGTACACGGCCGGCCGCATGCTGGAGATCCTCTCGCGCGCGGCCGACCCGAGCGCGGTGCTGAACGGCCTGCCCAACAGCTTCAACACGCCCGAGATCAACGTGCCCTGCGCCGAGGGCGAGCACCACGAGGTGGTGACCCGGCTGAAGGCGCTCACCACCCTGGCCGACTTCCCCGGCGCCAAGGAGCTGGTCACCATCGACGGCCTGCGCATCGAGTACGAAGACGGCTTCGGCCTGATCCGCCCGAGCAACACCACGCCGGTGCTGGTGCTGCGCTTCGAGGGCCACACCCAGGCCGCGCTCGAGCGCATCCAGCATGATGTGCTGGCCCAGCTCAAGCGCGTCAAGCCCGACGCCACCTTCGCGGCCGGCCATTGACGCAAGAGCGCCTCGCCGAGCGCCTGGCCCGCTGGGTCTACGGCACCCTGCTGCGCCTGCTCACGCCCTACTACCTGCTGCGCCTGTGGCGGCGCGGCGGCGCCGAGCCGCTTTACCGCGCGCATTGGGGTGAGCGCCTGGCGCTCGCCGGCCCCACGGCGGCGCCCGGTGCGATCTGGGTGCATGCGGTCTCGCTGGGCGAGACGCGTGCCGCGGCCGCCCTCGTCGACGCCCTGCGCGAACAGCGCCCCGGCATGCGGCTGCTGCTCACGCATGGCACGGCCACCGGGCGCGAGGCCGGCCAGGCCCTGCTGCGCGCGGGCGATACACAGGTCTGGCTGCCCTACGACACGCCCGGGGCGGTGCGGCGCTTCATGCAGCGCCATAACCCGGCCATCGGCCTGCTGATGGAGACCGAGATCTGGCCGAATCTGCTGCATGCCGCGCGCCGGGCCGGCGTGCCGATGGTGTCGGCGAATGCGCGCCTGTCGGCCAAGAGCGCGCGCCAGGGCCAGCGCTTTCGGCTGCTGCTGGCGCCGGCGGTGCGCGGCCTGGCGCTGGCGCTGGCGCAGACCGAGGCCGATGCTGAGCGCCTGCGCGCGGGCGGCGTGCCGCAGGTGGCGGTGATGGGCAATCTGAAGTACGACCTGCAGCCCGATGCCGCGCTGCTGGCGCGCGGCCGCGCCTGGCGCGCCGCTCTGGGCGCGCGCCAGGTCTTGCTGTTCGCGGTCTCGCGCGAGGGCGAGGAGGCGATGCTGCTGCAGGCCTGGGCGCAGGTGCCGGCCGCCGGCCGCCCGCTGCTCCTGATCGTGCCGCGCCATCCGCAGCGCTTTGACGAGGTGGCGGCGCTCATGGTCGCGCAAGGCCTGAGCCTGGCGCGCCGAAGCCAATGGCTGGAAAACGGGCAAGACCTGCCCCCCGACGCTGCACTGGCTGCCGACGCCTGGCTGGGCGACAGCATGCGCGAGATGGCGCTCTATTACGGCCTGGCTGACGTGGCCCTGCTGGGCGGCAGCTTCGCCCCGCTGGGTGGCCAGAACCTGATCGAGGCGGCCGCCTGCGCCTGCCCGGTGGTGATGGGGCCGCATACCTTCAATTTCGCCGAGGCGGCCGAGCTGGCGCTGGCCGCCGGCGCGGCGCAGCGCGTGGCCGACATGTCGCAAGGCCTCGCCGCCGCCCTGGCCCTGCTGGCCGAACCCGGCGCGCTGGCGCGAGCCGGCGAGCAGGCCGAGCGCTTTGCGGCCCAGCATCGCGGCGCGGCGCGCCGCATGGCCGAGGCCATCAAGTCCCTGGCCTGACCTCGCGCAGCTTGCGGTACAGCGTGCTGCGCCCGATGCCCAGCTGGCGCGCCGCCAGCGACAGATTGCCCGCCGCCGCCAGCACGGCGGCCTGGATGGCCTGCGCCTCGGCCTCGCGCAGGCTGTGCGACACCGCGCCGGGCGCTGCGGGGGGCTCGGTGGCCTCGGAACTCTGGTAGGGCGCCGAGGCCGGTGCCAGGTCTTGCCTGAAGGCCTCGTGCGCGGTGGCGCGCTGTTGCGCCAGGCCGGCCTGCGGCAGGCAGAGCTTGAGCAGCATCTCGCCGCGCTGCGGCAGTTGCACGCGCAGGTATTCCTCGCCGGAGCGCCGGCCGGCCTCGGCCAGCGCACCCAGCCCGCAGCCCAGCAGCGAGCCGAGGCTCTCGCGCCGCAGTGCCGCGGGCGTGAAGGCCAGCAGCTCCATCGCTGGCCGGTTGGCGCCCAGGATGCGGCCGTCCTCGTCCAGCGCCAGCACCGCCTCACGCAGCGTGCCCAGGGCTTGCGGCTGGGCATGGAAGTGCAGGCGGATGCTGTGGCGGAAGCGGTCGACAAACCATTGCGCCTCGATCATGCGCGCCGACATGCCGGCCAGGGCCAGCGTGTGCGGATGGTAGGAGCGGCGGTCGCCGGAGACGTCGATCACGCCCAGCAGGCCGCCGCGATGGTCGAAGATCGGTGCCGCCGAGCAGGTCAGGAACTGCATCGCCTTGAGGTAATGCTCCTGGCCATGCACCAGGGTCGGCGCCTCGGTCATCAGCGCCGTGCCCACCGCGTTGGTGCCCTTGTCGGCCTCGGCCCAGAGCGCGCCGGGCGCCAGCGCGACCTGCTGGGCGCGGCCCAGAAAGCCCGGGTCGCCCAGGGCATGCAGGATGGTGCCGCTGGCGTCGGTCAGCAGCACCATGCTCTGCGCATGCATGAGCTGCTCGTAAAGCATGTCCATCACCGGCAGAGCCTGGGCGCACAGGCGCGCATTGCGCGCCTGCAGCTCGCGCAGCGGCTCGGGCGCCAGGCGGCTGAGGTCGGGGCTGCCCGTGCTCACCAGGCCGAAGGCGCGGCAGCGCTCGTGCGAACTGGCGATCGTCTGGGCGTGCAGGCCCGGGCTCAGGCCGGCCAAGCCCGGCCCACCCAGCAGATGCGGGGCAAGCTGGCCGGGGCCGGAGGATGGGGCATAGGGTGCAACCAAGAGGCCTCCCGCAAGAGCTGGATCGTCAGTGCATGAGCCGTTGACTATCCGTCAGCGCGGCGGGCCTGGCAAGGCGGGACTGCCCGCCGCTGTCACCGATTTACGGTTGCTTGCCGACCGCAGTGGGTGATGTGGGTGACGTGCTTGGCGTGCCGTTGACGGTGATGACGCGGCGGCGGCCGGCCTCCATCTCGTCCAGGCGCTGGTTGAGCGCCTGGTTGGCCTGCTCCCAGTCGTCCTGGCTGCGGATGATGGTGGGCTTGATCAGCACCACCAGCTCGCGCTTGCGGCCGACGCTGGCGCGGTTGCCGAACAGCGCCGCGGTGAGGGCGTTCTCGCCGCTGCCGGGCAGGCCCGAGCCGCGCCGCGAGGACTCCATCTGCATCAGCCCGCCGATCGCGACGATGGCGCCATCGGGGATGCGCACCATGGTGTCGGTCTCATTGACGCTGCTGGAGGCGAGCGGCAGGCGGTAGTTGCCCACCGCACCCAGGTCCACCTGCTTGACCTTCTCGGTCACCGAGGTCACCGAGGGGTGTATGTGCAGGGTGATCATGTTGGCGTCGTCGATCTGCGGCGTCACGTCCAGCGCAATGCCCGAGAAGAACGGCGTCAGCGTCAGCGTCGGCATGCTGATGCCGGTGTTGTTGTTGCTGGTGTTGTTATTGTTGTTGCTGTTGCCGCCCGAGATGCCGGTGACGAAATAGTCGTCGGCGCCGACCTTGAGTACCGCCTTCTGGTTGTTGAGCGTGGCCACGCGCGGGCTGGAGAGGATCTGCAGATCGCCGTAGTTCTCCAGAAAGCTCAGCAGGCCCTGGAAGCCGCCCTTGGCCAGTGCCAGGCCGAAGGCGCCGCCACCCGGGGATGGCAGGGGGATCAGGTCGGGCCAGCCGGAGGCATTGGTGGTGGTGGAGAGCACCGGCAGGCCGCGGCTGTTGCTGACCAGCGGGTTGACGATGGTGTTGACGCCGCTGGGCAGCGAGGGGCTGACGCCGGTCTGGCCGATGGCGCCGTTCTTGCCGAGGTAGGACCAGTCGATGCCGCTCTGGAAGCCCTCGCGCAGCTCCACCTCCACCAGCTTGGCCTCCAGCATCACCTGGCGCTCCACCGCCAGCTTGGTGGCGCGCAGAAAGCTCTCCACATGGCGTAGCTCATCCGGCATGGCACGCACCGCGATCGTGCCGGCCTGCGGGCTGACGATGACGTTGCGGCCGGCATCAACGCCCACCAGGGCACGCAGGCCCGCGCCCAGCTCGGCCCAGAAGTCGCTCTTGGTGCTGGTGGAAACCTGCGAGCTCTCGGGCGCGGCCACCGCCGTGCCGGGCGTGGCCGGGCTGCCGGTGTTGCCGCTGGCGCCCGTGCCATTGCCGGGCGGGGTGGGCGCCGAGCCCGAGCTGACGCGCAGCTCGCTGCGGCCGACGCGCTGGCCGGGCAGGTAGTTGACGCTGAACACGCGCGTCTGCATGGTGGGCGGGTAGACGGTGACGCGGCGGCCATCGATCTTGAAGTCGTAGCCGTAGACGTCGCGGATCGCCTCCAGTGCCTCGCGCAGGGTCACGCCCTTGAGCGTCACCGAGAGCTGACCGGCGACGCCCGGGTGCACCATCATGCTGTAGCGGGTGTCGGCCACCAGCGAGAGAAACACGTCGCGCACCTGGGCGCCGTTGACCACCAGGTCGAAGCGCGGCTCGGCCGGCAGCTCGGCGCGTGGCGCCGCCTCGGGCAGGGCTGGTGGCGTGGCTGCCGACGCGGCTGATGCGGCTGATGCGGCTGCCACTGGCTTGCGCGCCGCCTGCTGTTGCAGTTCGCTCTGCAGATCGCTGCTGGGCTGGCTCAAACGCAGGGGCTTGTCGGCGCAGGCGCCCAGCAGCAGACTCAGCGCGAGTGGAAGCAGACGGCCTGAACAACTCATGATTTCTCCGATGCATTCTTCTTGTGGGGACGGCCGGTGGCGGTCGAGCGCTTTAGCTCCACACCCGGATAGAGCGGCAGGCGGCGTTTCACGCCGGCCTCGCTGAGCGTCACGGCGTGCTCGTCGATGGACAGGATGCGGGCCTCGCCCCAGCGCTCGCCGACGCCGAGGCGGCGGCCCTGTACCACCAGATAGGGGCGGCCATCGACGATCAGGATATGTTGCGGCTGCTGGGCCTCGGCCTCGGGTGCCGAGGCCGCGCTGGCGGCCGCCGCGCGCAGGCTGGCGGGGGCCTGCAGCGGGTCGCGCAACTCGCCCTGGGCCAGGGCGGGCAGGGCGCAGCCCAACAAGGCAAGGGTGGAGATGGCGCGGCGCATCATGGCTGCGGGCTCGCCAGCACGACTTGCAGCTGCAGCACCGCCTTGGCCGCGCCTTCGCCCTGCGCCACCAGGCGCAGCTCGCCCCAGCGCAGGCCGGGCAGTTCGGTTTGCAGTTCGTTCAGGTACTTCATCAGGTCCAGATAGTCGCCCTGCACGCGCAGCTCCACGGCCTGCAGGCGCCAGGCGCCGGGCGGTGCGGGCAGGCCGGCCGGCAGCTCGTCGAGCGTCTGCAGGCGCTGCAGGCGCAACTGCGGATGGGTTTGCAGCAGGGTGCCCAGCACATCGGCCAGCGCCGCGCCCGCATGGCCGGCCTTGCCAGCGCCCGTGGCTTGCAGGGCCTGGCGCAGCGCGAGCTGCCTGGCTCGTTGCTCGTCCAGCTCGGCCCGCAGCCGGGCCTGCGGGCCGTTGGGGCCCTGCTGCTGGCCGGCCAGCAGGAATTGCTGGCGCAGCGCCTGCAGCTCGGTCTCGACCTTGCGCAGCCCGCTCAGCTGCAAGGTTTGCTCCTGGCTCAGCGGTGCTACCAGCAGGCTGTCCAGCAGGCCCAGCAGCAGCACCGCCAGGGTCAGGAACATGAACAGGCGCTCGCGCACCGAGAGCGCGTCGATGCGCGCCGACTGCTGGGTCCAGGCGTTTTGCAGCTGCTCGCGCAAGCTCATCGCTGCCTCCCCGGTGTCGATGCGGGGGACGATGCCGCCGGCGCGGCGCTGACGACGCGGAAGCCCCACACCGCCTGCGTCCGTCCGCTGGCTTCGGCCATGCCGACGGGGGCCGCCTCATCGCCGAAGCGCAGGCTGCCGCTGCTGCCGCCGGCCTGGCGCTCGACGCGCACCGCCGCGAGCTGCTGGCCCTGCAGCAGCGGATGCGCGGCCAGGCGCGCCAGCCAGGGCTGCAGGCTGGCGGGCTCGACGGTGCGGCCCTCGAGTTGCAGGCGCTGGCCGTTCCAGCGCAGCTCCTGCAGCCAGACCGTGGCTGGTGTGGTCTGGGCCAGCAGGCGCAGCAGGTCAGCATGGCTGTGGCCGGCCTGGGGCAGGCCACTCTGCCAATCGCTGAGGGCCTGTGCCTGCCGGGCATTGTCGTCCTTCAGCTGGGCCAGCTGCTGTTGCAGCGCGGTGGCGTCGCCACCACCCGGCAGCGCCGCCATGGCCTGCTGCAGTGACTGGCGCTCGTTGCGTGCTTGCAGATGGGCGGTGGCCAGCGCCGCGCTGGTCTGCTTGGCCTGCCAGATCAGGGTGACGCTGATGAGCAGGCCGCCGCCCAGCAGCAGCAGCAGGCCCTGCAGCATGGTCACGGCCGAGAACAGCCGCCGCGGCGCCAGCAGGATGGGGGTGAGGAGATTGATTTGCTGTGCCATCTTGTCGGCTACTTCGGGCCCTAGAGTGCGCGTTCGTCCTGGCGCAGCAGGGCGCCCAGCAGGGGCAGGCAGGCCGCATAGGCCGCGGGCCCATGGGCGGCGGGCTCGAAACCGGGGAACAGCGCGGCCGGGTCGATCGCGCTGGTGCGCAGGCCCAGTTCGCGCTGCAGCAGGGCCGCCAGCTCCTGGCCATGCTCGGGCGCCGCGAGGTACAGCCTGGCCAGCGGCAGATCGGGCCAGGAGCGCTCCCAGACATCGATGGAGCGCTGCAGCTCCAGCACCAGAGGCGAGGATTCGAGCTCGGCGTCCAGGCCGCTGCCCCCACCACCGTACGCCAGGTCGTCGCCGGGCATGTACTCATAGCCCAGCGGCGCGGGTGCGTCGGCCTTGGGCGCGCTGATCTGGGTGGCGCGCTTGAGCAGGCGCGCATCCCAGTCGAGCCGGCGCGTGTAGAACAGCTCGCCACGCGCGCAGATGGTGAGCAGGCAATGCTCGCCCTGGAGCAGCAGGGCCGCGGTGGCGCGCTTGCTCAGCTCCTCGGCCGCGGCAGCGGCGCTCTGCAGATTGCGCAGTGCGGTCTCGGCGATGTCCACCACGTCCAGCGGCAGACCGGCGGCCGCCCCGAGCTTGCTGACGCGCTCGATCGCGCGGTTGCTGCCCGCCACCACGAAGAGCTGCTTGTGCGCACGCGGCTGGTCGTCACCGACATGCATCACGTCCAGGGTGAGCTCGTCCAGCGGCACCTCCAGCAGGTCCTTGATCTGCCAGCGCGCGGCCGCCTTGAGCTCGTCCTGCGGCACATTTGGGGTGTCGATCTTGAGGATCTGGTAGGCATCGGCATCCAGCAGGGCCAGCACCTCGCCGCCGGCCAGGCCCAGCGCGGCGAGCTGGCGCTGCAGGGCCTCGTCGGCGGGCTCGCCCAGCTCGATCAGGCCCCAGCGCTCGGGCGCCAGCGGCGCGCTGCCGCCCTTGGGCGCCTGCAGATAGGCGAGCTGCTGACGGCCGAGTTGCAGCACCACGCGGCTGTTCGATCTGGCGCTCTGCCAGGGCCAACGCATCAGTAGTTCTCCCGCTGGTAGATCAGGTTGGGGCTGCTGCCATAGAGACCGAAGCTGGCGCGCGCCGAGGGGTCCTTGTCGTAGCTGCCGCCGGCGGTACACCAGCCGCCCTGCAGGAAGGCGAGGTTGGCGCTGCTGCCGGCCGCCGGGTTGGGGCTCCAGGGCGTCAGGCAGGCGGCATCGCTGCTGCCGAGCTTGAGGCTGAGGTCGTAGCTGCCCGCGCGCCCGCCGCCTGGCGCGGCCAGGATCAGGCGGGCACGGCCGCTGGCGAGTTGCACGGGGCTGTTGGTCAGGATGGCGTCGGCGGGGATCAAGCTCTTGCGGTAGTTGCCAAAGTTCAGCTGGGCGGCGCTGATGCCGGTGCAGCTGTCGGCGGTGTTGGTGGTGAAGGCGCTGCCGTTCCAGTACTCGGCCTGCAAGGCCATGACCAGATTGCGATGCTGCGAGCCTATGGCATTTTGCAGGCGCAGGCGACCGAAACGCAGCGGCACTGTGGCAATCAGGCTGCGATCGTTTACCCCATCGGCGGGGCTGTCGGTATCGAGACCGAGGCTGGCCATCGCGACGCCGTCGGTATCGATGGGCGCGATGCCGAGCTGCAGCGCATTGGCATTCTCGAACGGCCCGTCCGGTCCGCCGCTGGCGCGCAGCGCCGCGATCGTGAGCTTGAGGTCGCTGGCGACACCGTGGTTCCAATGGCCGCTGCTGACAAGCGAGAGCCTGGTTGGCGCGCCGCTGCTCAGGAAACGTGTCGTGCCGGCGATGCCTGTCAACTGCCAGACCGCGCTGCTGGTCAGATCCAAGTGCGCGAAGTCGTCGTGGTAATTGAGCGTGGTGGCGCCCAGCGCATTGCGGGCCGTGAGGGTCAGGGCTTGCTCGAAGTTCTCGCCCAGGTAGTTGAAAGCGGAGGCGGGCGCGCAGGCGAGGGCGCTGCGCAGCGTCAACGCGTTTTGACTGAGAGTGAAGTTCGCGGGGCTGAAGCGCCCTACCACCTTGTTCTGCGCGCCGGCACTGTTGAACACCAGCGCGTCCAGGTTCTGGCCGCTGCCCATGAAATTGCTCACCAGGCTGGCGGTGGCGAACTGGAAGCTGCCGACCTCGGTGTATTGCAGATTGGCGACGGTCTTGCTGCCGCCGCTGAAACCGCTGAAGCTGGTGTTGTTCAATGTACCCAGCACTCCCGTGGCCGGGGTCTGCGAGCCGGCCAGCGGACTCAGCGTGAGCGCGGTGTTGAAGGATGGGGCCAGGCCGCCGGCGCTGACCTGCGCCAGGCTGGCGCCGCCATCGGGCAGGCCGTCGCCATTGGCATCGGCGCCGGCGCTCCAGCGGTAGGCGCCCACGGTGGCGCTGAAGTTGGCGCCGGCCTTGCCAAACACCGCATCGCCCGCGGCGCTGCCGTTGGGGTTGTTGACCGCCCCCATCGCGATGCCCGAGATCACCAACGCGAAGGGCCGCAGGGTCAGGTCGCCGCTGTTGCCGCTGATGGTGTTGGCGGCAAATGCCAGCGAATCGTCGTCCAGGCTCAGACTGAACTTGCCGATGTCGCTGCTGCTCATCGCCAATGCGGCCACGCCGGCGTTGAAGTTCAGGCCGATGAGGTTGTTGCCGGCCGGCCGGTTCGCCGGCACGCTGGCCAGTGCCGGGCTGACGATGCCGGGCGCGGTCCAGGGGCCGCCGTTGTCGCTGCGCCAGAGCTTGAGATTGCGTGCGCCGCTGTAGTCGCTGGCGATCGCGCAATTGCCGCTGACGGCGTCCTTTTTCCAGAGCGCAACCTGCAGGTCGTGGTTGCGCCCGGCCACCACCACATGGCTGCCGGCGATCTGGTTGTTCAGGTCCTCGCTCCAGACAAAGGCGTTGTCGCGGTACTGGATCTGCGCCGAGGTACTGGCGCTGGCGGCCAGCGTGCTGTCGACCACCGTGACGGTCAGGTTCTGCGCCAGGCTGTGCGCCAGCCGGAGCCTGACCACGCCGGCATCACCGGCCGCGAAGGTATAGCTGGCCAGGCCGCTGTTGGCGGCGCCGGGCGTCAGCGTGCCGGCGGGGGCCGGGCCGCTGCCGGTGCTCCAGACGCCCTTGTTGGTGGAGGTACTGAGGTTCACCGTGCCGGTATAGCCGGTGAGCACATTGCCGCTGCCGTCCCTGGCACTGATGGTGAGGGTTTGCGGCGTGCAGGTGGAGGCGCCACCGGTGCCGGCGATGGTGAAGGACGCCACGCCGGTCGCGGGGCAACTGCGCACGCGCGTGCGTTGCTGGTCGATGGCCGACGCCGGGAGCAGCCCGGAGAAGACCTGCAACTCGTCGATATTGCCCTTGAAGTGAAACGACGCGGTTCGCCCTTCGCTGGAGGCGATGCCCTCGCCGCCAATCGATACCGCACCGCTGCCCATGCTCCATGTGCCGGTGAACGCGCTGCTGACGTCGGCGAGCAGGCTACCGGCGCTGCTGTACACCGAGGACGTGATGCGCTTGCCAACCGGGTCGACCGTGACCGCAATGAAGTACCAGTTGTTGCTGGCCACCACATTGGGCGTATCCAGGCAGAACACCGAGCCGCAATTGCTGTTGGAGCCTGTGCCACTCACGCTTCCGGTCGGCGACACGCGCCGGCTGAAAACCCGCAACTGCCCCGTGCCGGCGTCGCCCAGGCTGACGGCCCAGCCATTGCCGGCGTCGTCGTTCACGATCACGCGCTGCCCGGACTGCCCGGCGTTGCTGGAACGAATCCACGCGGTCACGGTAAAGCTGCTGCTCAAGGTCGGGAAGGAGGAGGGCAGACCCAGATAGGTGTAGGTGGCGGCAGGCGAACTGCTGCGGTCGAACAAGCCGTAGGCGCAGGTGCTTTGCGTGCCGGCCGTGTAGGCGGGCGATGTGGAAGCCGTGGTGGCGACGTTGGCCGAGGTGTTGGCAAGCAGGCTTTGGGCGTGATGGCCATTGCCGCTGGCGTCCTTGACTTCGCCAGCACTGCCGTTCCAGCTTGGCTCGTCCATGCGGTAGTCGGCGATCGAGGTGCAATTGGCCGTCGTGAACGTGGCGTCGCTGCCGAGGCTGGTGCCGGCGCTGTTCACCGCCCGCACACGGAAGTGGTACTGCGTGCCGCAGAACAGGCTGCCCAGATTGGCCGAAACGGCGCTATTGCTGGCACCGCTGGCCAAGGAACTCGGTGTGGCCGCGGTATTGCTCCCATAGGCAACGGTGGTGCCATAGTCAAAGCTCACCGTGGTCGCCGCGCCATTGCTGGACACCGTGCCGTTCAGGGTCGCACCGTTGAACGAGATGGCCGTGGCGGCATTGGTGCTGACGCTGGGCGGGCTGCCGCCCACCGTGATGTTCACCGTGGATGTGGTCTGAGTCTGGTACTCGGTGAAGGTGATCGAGCGATTGCCGGCGCTGGTGGCGGTGTAGGTCAGGCTCAGGGTGGCGCTCTTGTTGCCGTTGTTGCCGGGCACATAGACCGAGAAGGTGGCGCCGCCGGAGGCGTAGACATTGCTGCAATCCCAGTTCGACGAGCTTGAGCAACTCAGGTAGCTGAAGCCGGCGGGCGCGTTGTCGCCCAGCTGGATGGCGCCGCCCTTGCACTGCGCGTACGAGATCGGGATGGTCACCGTCACGGTGGCGCCCACCGCGACCGTGCTGGGGTTGGCGGTGATCGTGCCCAGGCTCATGGTGCAGGCGCTGGCGGCGCTGCTGAACAAGCACTGCATCAGCAGCAGGCACAGCAGGCTCAGCAGGCGGCGCATCATGGCCGCACCACCGTGCGGCTCAGCTGCCGCTCCGCATAAGTGGGTTGCGGCGTGCCGCCGGCCGGGCAGGCGCCGCCAGCGGGCGCGTTGCATGCATTCGCTACCAGTTGGTAGAAGACCGGGTTGCTGGCGCCGTCGCTGCCATTGACGCGGCTGCAGCTCACCGTCACCACGAAGTCGCCCAGGCTGATGTTGGTATTACCAGGGCAGGCCGGCGCGGCGCCGGGCGGGGCGGGGTTGCGCAGCACCTGGAAGCTGGCCCATTCAAGGCCGGCAAAGGCGGCCTGGTAGGCGCGCGCGGCGTTCAGCTCGGCGGCCGAACCCAGATGCTGGCGCTGGCTGAAGCGCGCCATCGCCGCGCCCAGCGCGGCCAGCACCACCAGGATGAAGATCACCGACACCATGGTGAAGCCATGCTGCTGCTGCGCGCGCCGCGGCCGCTTTGCCTCAGGGCTGGTTGTCGACATGCAGGGCATGGTGCAGGGTAATGGTCTCTCTGTCGCCGCCGCCGGCCGTGCTTTCCAGCGTCAGGCGCAGCGTCACCAAGGCGGTGCGCGCCGCGGCGGGGCCTCCACTGTAGGCGAAGTCGCAGTCCTTCACGCCGCGCGCCAGCAGCGCGGCGCTACCGCCCACCGGCGGGTCTGGCTGCGCGGCCAGGAAACCGTAGCCGCTGTAGCGCGTCAGGGTATGGGCGGTTTTGTCGCAGCGGTAGCTGACGGGCTGCTCCACCGCAAACACGCGGTAGGGCGGGGCCGCCAGCGCAACCGGCAGCCCGGCCGCATTCGACATCGTGATGGTGGTGGCGATGCCGGCGCCATTGCCGGCGCTGCGCCGGTTGGTGCCGGCATAGGCATCGGCGTCGGGGATGTCGGGGCCGAGGTTGTAGAACACCAGTTGCTGGCCGCCGCTGGTCAGGGCAAGACCTGGCCCCACGAGATCGAAGGCGTTGTCGGCCACGCCGAAGTCAAGCCGGCCGGCGCCCTCGGTGGCGTAGCGCGCCGCGCCGCTGCTGGGGATCAGCTCCAGGCTGGCGCCGCCGGCGCTGCTGAGCGTGCGTACGCTGTTGGGCAGGGCCACCGCGATATCGCGGCCGATGCGGCGCAGCGCGGTGTCGGCCTGGTCTACCAGCTGCGCGCGCGCGCTGCTGGCCAGGTAGCTGCGCACCGGCGCGACGATGAAGACCGACACGATGCCGGCCACGATGCCGGTGAGCACGATGACCAGCACCGCCTCGACCAGGGTGAAACCCTTTTGCAGCTCAGAGCGCGGCATTGGGCGCATGGCGGGTGCGGTAACCCTGCAAGGTGATGGCTTCGCCACCCGGGCCGCTGACGGTGACGGTGATCTGCAGCGCATCGCCGCTGCCGGCGTTGATGCTGCCCAGCGTCGCGTTTGCCACCGTGACGCTGGCGCTGTAGCGCTCCAGGCCGCTGACGGCGCTGTCGCTCAGGTCGCGGATGCCGCTCATGCTGAAGCCGTGGTAGTCGTTCACATTGTCGAAGGGCTGGCCGGCGTAGCGGCTCTCGCCGGCCTCGGGGCCGAGGTTCTCGGGCTGGCTGCAGGCGGCGCTGTTGGCGGCCTGATCGGCGTTGGCATCATCCGGGTCGCAGAAGGTGAAGGGCATCAGCTGCACCTCCTGCAGCAGCGATTCGGCGATCGCCAGCGCCTGGCGGCGGATCATCGGGTCGGCGCTGCTGGCGCCGGCCTGCACGAAGATCTGCAGCACGCCGGCCAGCGCCGCGCTCACCACCACCATGAAGACGATCAACTCCACCAGGGTCAGGCCTTGCTGACCGGCGCGGCGCGAGGGGTGAAGTTGGCTGGGCATGCGTGGGGGGCTCCAAACGGCATGCTAGCCGCTGCGGCGGCCAGGCAAGGGCTCAGGGAAGGCGGAAAACCAGCCCAGTTTCGTGTTCCAGCTGATAGGCCTGGCTGTAGGCGCCATGGGCCACGGTGATGGGCAGACTGGTATTGCTGCCGCTGAGGCTGCGGCCGCTGTTGCCAGCGTTGAAGGTAAACGTGCGCGTGCCGCCCTCGGCGATGCAGGGGCTGGTGCCGGCGGGGCAGTCCAGCGTGCCCAGGCCGGCACCGCCCACATAGGCGAAGGCGATGCCGTCGCCGCTGATGGTGGCGACGATGGGGCGGCGCTGCGTCAGGGCCTGGCGCTGCATGGCGGGCAGCTCGGCCAGCAACTGGTCACCGAAGGCGCGCAAGCGCCAGTCATTGGTATCGATCAGCCGGGGCAGGGCGACCACGGCGAGCGCGCCGATCAGCACCATCACGATGATCAGCTCGATCAAGGTAAAACCCGCCTGCTGCCGCGGTGGGCAGGAGGCGGGTTCTCGTTGTTTGGCGCGAGCGCCAGGGATCACAGGATGCCGATGGCGGTGAAGGTGGCGGTGTTGACCGGCGAGGCACTGTCGGTCAGGGTGCAGGTCACCGAGGCGTCGGCTGCCACGGCGGCGGCCGTGATGGTGTAGGGGGCCGCTCCGCCGCTGGTGGGCAGGCCGCCCTGCAGGGCGTCGGCTACATCGGTGCAATTGTCGATGACGATGCCCTTGGCGCTGTTGGCCTTGCGTGCCGCGTAATTGACGGACGAGGCCGAACTGAGCGCGCCCGCCACGCCGGCGATGGCGGCCTTCTGGGCGTCGGTCTTGAGGTCGACGAACTTGGGCAGGGCCACGGCGGCCAGCACGCCCAGGATGACGATGACCATCACCAGTTCGATAAGGGTGAAACCTGTTTGCGTCTTCTTCATGGATGGAAACCTCGGTTGATGCGTGGATTCGATTCGACCGCTCAGGGCCATGGACCCAGCTTAGCCGGGCATACCCCCCGCTCATCGTCCAAAACCCGCCACACTTGAGCGCAATCTGCAGCCCGGCGTGAAATCAGCCACGGCCCATCGCCGCCTGGCCCAGATTCCACAGCGGCAGGAACACGCCCAGCGCCAGCATCAGCACCATGGCGCCGATCAGCAGCAGCAAAATCGGTTCGATCGCGGACGACAGGCCCTTGATGGCGTAATCGGTCTCGCGCTCGTACATGCCGGCGATCTCGACCATCAGGTTGTCGAGCTCGCCGGTCTCCTCGCCCACCGCAATCATCTGCAGCACGATGGGGGTGAACACGCCCGCCGCGGTGGCGCAGCGCGAGATGCTTTCGCCGCGCTCCACGCCATCGCGCATCTGGTCGATGCGCGCGCCGATGAAGGCGTTGTCCACCGTCTGCGCCACCACCGTCATGGCCTGGCTGATCGGCACGCCGCTGCGCGAGGCGAGCGCAAAGCTGCGCGCGAAACGCGACAGCGTCGCCTTCAGGATGATGGGCCCGGCGATCGGCAGGCGCAGCTTGAGGCGGTCCCAGCGGTAGCGGCCCGCCGCGGTGGCGAGCCAGCTGCGCGTGGCCAGCACCGCCGCCGCCGCCGCGGCCAGCAGGCCCGGCCACCATTTCAGCATCCAGGCCGAGAAGCCCAAGAGCAGCTTGGTCATCAGCGGCAGCTCGGCCTTGAAGCCCGCGAACACCGCCGCAAAGGTGGGCAGCACGAAGATATTGATCACCACGATGGCGATGGCCATCGCCACCACCACCATGGTGGGGTAGCGCAGCGCCTGCTTGATGCGGGCGCGCGTGTCGATCTCGAATTCCAGATGCTGGCCCAGGCGCTCGAACACCTCGGTGAGGCGGCCGGTCATCTCGCCCACGCGCACCATCGCCACGTAGAAGGGCGTGAACACCTGCGGGTGGCGCGCCATCGCGGTGGAGAGTTCGCGCCCCTGATCGAGGCTGGCACGCAGATCCTGCAGCAGCGCAATCATGGCCGGCTGCGCGGTCGAGGCTTCCAGGCCGGCGAGCGCGCGCAGGATGGGCACGCCGGCCTTCTGCAGGGTGTAGAGCTGGCGCGTCATCACCAGCAGGTCCACCATGCCGACCGGCCGTGCGCGCAGCGCTGCCCACCAGTCCTGCTTGGGCGCCGAGAGGCTGCTGCCGGCCGGCTTGATGTCGATCGGGATCACGCCGCCGGCACTGAGCTGCGCGGCCACCGCGTCCATGCCCTCGGCATCGATGACGCCGCTGAGCTGCTCGCCGCGGTTGTTGCGGCCCCGCCAGGCATAGGACCTCACCGGGCTCAGTCTCCGACGTCACTGGCGATGCGCATGGCCTCGGCCACCGTGGTCTTGCCCTGGCGCACCAGCGCCAGCGCGCCATCGGCGAGGGTCTTGCCGCGCAGGCGTTCGCGCGAGGCGTGCATGAAGGCCTGGCTGTCGCTGTGGGTGATGGCCAGGGCCATCTCGGTATCGATCTCCAGCATCTCGTAGATGCCGCGCCGGCCGTGGTAGCCGGTGCCGTTGCAGACCGAGCAACCGCGCCCGCGCAGGCTCTGCAGCGGCTTGCCATCTTCCGCATTGGCGGCCAGCCAGGCGGCCTCCTGCGGCGAGGGCTCGTGCGGCTCGGCGCAGTTCTCGCAGATCGCGCGCAGCAGGCGCTGGGCGATCACGGCCTGCAGGCTGGTGGCCACCATAAAGGGTGGCGCGCCCATGTCCAGGAGGCGGAAGGGGGTGCTGGCGGCGTCCTTGGTGTGCAGGGTGGAGAGCACCATATGGCCGGTGATGGCGGCGCGCAGGCCGATCTCGGCGGTCTCGGCATCGCGCATCTCGCCCACCAGGATCACGTCGGGGTCTTGGCGCAGGGTGGCGCGCAGCACGCGCGAGAAGCTGAGCTCGATCTTCTCGTTCACCTGCACCTGGGTCAGGCCGGGCAGGCGGTATTCGACCGGGTCTTCCACGGTGATGATCTTGTGCTGCTCGGCGTTGATCTCGGCCAGCGCGGCGTACAAGGTGGTGGTCTTGCCCGAACCGGTGGGGCCGGTCACCAGCACCATGCCCGAGATGCGGCCCAGCAGCTCGCGAAAGCGCGCCAGCATGGCCTCGGGCATGTGGATCTGGTCCAGGCGCCGGATCGCCGTGCCCTGGCCCAGCAGGCGCATCACCACCGATTCGCCATACTGGCCGGGCAGGGTGGAGAGGCGCACGTCGATGGTGCGCTCGCGCAGGCGCAGCGAGAAGCGGCCGTCCTGCGGCAGACGCTTCTCGGAGATGTCCAGGCCGGCCATCAGCTTGAGGCGCTGGGCAATCGCCGCGGCGATGCGCTTGTCGGCCTGGGTCTGGGTCTGCAGCACGCCGTCGATGCGGTTGCGTATCAGCAGCTCGGTTTCCTGCGGCTCCACATGCACGTCCGAGGCGCCCGCGGCGGCGGCGTCCTCGAACACCGATTGCAAGAGGCGCACCACCGGCGCACCCTCCTGGCCCACGCTGGCCTGCAGGGCGCCGAAGTCGACGGCGTCGCCGATGTCCTTCTCCAGCGCCTTGGCCAGGCCGGAGATCTCCTCGCTGCGCCGGTAATGGCGGTCAAAGGCGGCGGGCAGCTGGCTCTCGGCCACCACCGCCATGCTGATGCGGCGCTTCAGCAGCCGGCTCAGCTCGTCGAAGGCGAACAGGTCCAGCGGGTCGGCCATCGCCACCAGCAGGTAGTCGCCCTTGTCCTCCAGCACCAGGGCCTTGAAGCGGCGCGCCGGTGTTTCCGGCAGCAGGCGCACCAGCTCGCTGCGGGTCGGGAAGCTTTTCAGATTGACGAAGGGTGCGCGCAACTGACGCGCCAGCACATGGGCGAGCGCCTCTTCGGTGATGAGGCCGGCGTCGATCAGCAGGCGCCCCAGCTTCTTGCCGGTGGAACGCTGCAGCTCCAGGGCCTGTTGCAGCTGTGCCTCGGTGATCAGCTGCTGCTGCACCAGAACATCGCCCAGGCGCAGCTTCTGCGGCCGGCCGGCGCTGTCGGGGGCGGCGGCCGTGTTGGGATTGGCGGCGGTGTCCATGCGGGCTCAGTTGTTGCTGGTGGCCCGCACCTCGGCGAGCGTGGTGATGCCCTGGAGCACCTTGACGATGCCGTCCTGGCGCAGCGTGCGCATGCCCTCGGCCATGGCGGCCTGCTGGATCTCCTCGGCGCGTGCGCCGGTCTGGATCAGGCGGCGTATCGGCCGCGTCACGCTCAGCAGTTCATGCAGGCCGGCACGGCCCTTGAAGCCGGTCTGGTCGCATTGCGTGCAGCCGGGGCTGTGGAAATGCATCAGCTGGCCGCGCGCGCCATGCTCGGCGCTCCATTCGGCGAGCAGCGCCTCGCGCGTCGGGCGCTGGTCGGCGGCGAACACATGCAGGTAGTCGTCCATCAGCTCGGTCAGCGCGGCTTCGCCGATGGGCTCGGAACGGCGGCAGCTGGGGCACAGGCGGCGCACCAGGCGCTGCGCCAGCACGGCCAAGAGCGAGTCGGCGAAGTTGAAGGGGTCCATGCCCATGTCCAGCAGGCGCGTGACGGTCTCGGGCGCGCTGTTGGTGTGCAGGGTGGAGAGCACCAGGTGGCCGGTCAGCGAGGCTTCCACGGCGATCTGCGCGGTCTCTTCGTCGCGGATCTCGCCCACCATGATCACATCGGGATCGGCGCGCAGGAAGGCGCGCAGTGCCTTGGCAAAGGTCCAGTCGATCTTGGGGTTCACCTGCACCTGGCGCAGGCCGGCCTGGGTGATTTCGACCGGGTCCTCGGCGGTCCAGATCTTGCGCTCGGGCGTGTTGATCTGGCTCAGCACCGAGTGCAGGGTGGTGGTCTTGCCCGAGCCGGTCGGGCCCACGCACAGCACCATGCCGTAGGGGCGCTGCACCGCGGCCTCGAGCTCGCGGCGGTTGTGCGGCGAGAGGCCCAGCTTGTCGATCGGGATCGGCCTGGCCGAGGCCAGGATGCGCATCACCACGTCTTCCAGGCCGTTGCTGGTGGGAATGGTGGCGACGCGCAGCTCCAGCTTGTGCTGGGGCGAGAAGCGCGCGAAATTGATCTTGCCGTCCTGCGGCTTGCGGCGCTCGGAGATGTCGAGGTCGCACATGATCTTGATGCGCGCGATCATCGCGCTGCGGTAGGTGTGCGGCAGCTCCAGATAGGGATGCAGCGCGCCATCCTTGCGGAAGCGGATCTTGAGCTTCTCGCGCCCCGGGTGGGTCTCGATATGGATGTCGGACACGCCCTGCGCATGCGCCTCGATGATCATGGTGTTGATCATGCGCACCAGCGAGTTGTCGCTCTGCTCGATCGGGTTCTCGTCCTCGCGCGAACTGCTCGCCTGGCCCTCGCGTTCCAGCGTTTCGACCAGCTTGTCGGCGTTGTCGAGCACGAAGTCGGCCTGCAGCGGCGGCAGGCCGATCTCGCGTGCGCTGACGGGCTCGGTGCCGAAGCGGCTGTAGGCGGTCGGGATCGCAAAGGCCAGGCTGCCCAGCTTGGCCAGCGTGGGCACCAGCTTGAGCTGGGAGACGAATTCCGCCTCGTCGATGGCGTCGCGCCGCGTCGGGTCCTCCATCGCGACGATCAGCTTGCCCTCGCGCAGCACCAGCGGCAGGATCTCCAGGCGCTTGGCCACCGAATGCGGCAGCTTGCGGATGGCGTCGGGCTCGACCGGGAAATGCTCCACGTCGACGAGCGGATAGCCCATCTTGCGCGCCAGCGCCGACTGCAGCTGCTGGCGGCTCACGATGCCCTTGCGCACCAGCAACTCGCCCAGCGGCACCGAGCGGTCCATGCGTTGCTGGGCCAGCGCATCCTCGAGCTGCTGCTGCGAGACCAGGTCCAGCGCCAGCAGGGCCTCGCCGATGCGCACCATGGGCATGCGGGCCTGCTGCTCGATCGCCTGCAGCAGCTGTTCGGCGCTGACGATCTGCTGCGCCACCAGGATGTCGCCGACGCGGCGGCTGCGCAGATCCTGCTGCTCGCGCGCCACTTCCTCCACCTGCTCCTCGGTGGCCAGGGCGTTCTGTACCAGCACCTCGCCGATGCGCTCGCCGAGCTCGAAACTGCCCAGCACCTCGCGCGGGATGAAGACGCAGCGCACCGCGTCGTTGCCCTCGCTCAGCGGCGGGAACAGAAACAGGCCGTTGTGGTCGTGCTGGTGGCCTATGGTGGTGCCGCTGAATTCGCCGCCGCCGTTGAACAGCACCTTGAAGCTGCTGCGCGGACGCTGGTCCAGGCTCAGGCGCACATCGGGCTGGTCGGTTTCGCGCGGCGCGGCCGGGATCACCCGCATCAGCTTGAGCGCGCGGATCTGCCCGAACTTCACCGCCATGGCGTTGCGCGCCGGCGGCACGTTCACCTGCAGGGTGCGTTCGGTCGCCGAGATCAGCAGCACCGAGCCGACGGTGCGGCTGTTGTTGGGGCCGATGATTTCGCAGGCTTCCGGGCCCAGATGGGGGCTGGGTTGCGGGTAGGCTGCAAAGGGCGGGGTGGGCCAGTAGAAGAGCGCGTCCGGCGCCGCGTCGCTGTCGCTGCCTGGCTTGGGCGCATAGGGCCAGCTCAGTGGGACGGACGGGTCTGCGGACATCGCGTGGCTCCTGCGGTAGATCGGTGTCTGGACGGGCAGGGCGATGCAAGCGCCACGGCACCTCGGGCCTACATGCTAAGGCCTGGCGCGGCCCTTCATCCGCGGATTTGGCGCGCAGCGCCCGGTCATTTCATGCCGCCGCCGGACTTTTGCGCGATCCGCCACAATGCCCGGCTGTTCGCAGGCAATCTCATCATGGCCAGTTCCAACATCAACGTAGCGGCGCCGCAGCAGCCAGAGCGCTGGCAGTTCTGGGTCGACCGCGGCGGCACCTTCACCGACCTGGTGGGGCGCGCGCCGGACGGCCGGCTGCACACCCTCAAGCTGCTGTCGGAAAACCCCGAGCAATACCGCGACGCCGCGGTGGAGGGCATACGGCGCCTGCTCGGTCTGGGGGCGCACGAGACCATCTCGCCCGCCCAGGTGGAATGCGTGAAGATGGGCACCACGGTGGCCACCAATGCGCTGCTGGAGCGCAAGGGCGAGCCCACCGTGCTGGTCATCACCCAGGGCTTTCGCGATGCGCTGCGCATCGCCTACCAGGCGCGGCCGCGCCTCTTCGATCGGCATATCCAGCTGCCCGAGCTGCTCTACGAGCGCGTCATCGAGGCGCGCGAGCGCGTCGGCGCCCATGGCGAGCTGGAGCAGGCGCTCGACCTGGCGGACCTGCGCCTGCAGCTGCAGGCCGCCCGCCAGGCCGGGCTGCGCGCCTGCGCCATCGTCTTCATGCACGGTTATCGCTACCACGCCCACGAACTGGCCGCGGCGGCGCTGGCGCGCGAGCTCGGCTTTGAGCAGGTCTCGGTCTCGCACCAGGTCAGCCCGCTGATGCGGCTGGTGGGGCGTGGCGACACCACCGTGGTGGACGCCTATCTCTCGCCCATCCTGCGCCGCTATGTGGAGCAGGTGGCGGCGCAGATGCCGGGCGTGCCGCTGCTGTTCATGCAGAGCAGCGGCGGCCTCACCGAGGCGGGGCAGTTCCAGGGCAATGACGCGATCCTCTCCGGCCCCGCCGGCGGCATCGTTGGCATGGTGCGCACCGCCCTGCAGGCCGGCCATGCCAGGGTGATCGGCTTCGATATGGGCGGCACCTCCACCGATGTCTCGCATTACGCGGGCGAGTTCGAGCGCGCCTTCGAGACCCAGGTGGCGGGCGTGCGCATGCGCGCGCCGATGATGAGCATCCACACGGTGGCCGCCGGCGGGGGCTCGGTGATCCGCTTCGACGGCGCGCGCCTGCGCGTCGGCCCGGAGAGCGCCGGCGCCCATCCCGGCCCGGCCAGCTACCGGCGCGGCGGCCCGCTGGCGGTGACCGATGCCAATGTGCTGCTGGGCAAGATCCAGCCCGCGCATTTCCCCCATGTGTTCGGCCCCCAGGCCGACGCGGCGCTGGACCCGGCCGCGGCGCGGCGTGGCTTCGAGGCCCTGGCGGCGCAGATCGCCACCACCACCGGCCGCGGCAGCAGCGCCGAAGAGGTGGCGGCCGGCGCGCTGCAGATCGCGGTGGCCTCGATGGCCAATGCCATCAAGCGCATCTCGGTGGCCCGGGGCTATGACGTCACCGGCTACACCCTGCAGTGTTTTGGCGGCGCCGGCGGCCAGCATGCCTGCCTGGTGGCCGACGCGCTGGGCATGTCGCGCGTGTTCGTGCACCCGCTGGCGGGCGTGCTGAGCGCCTATGGCATGGGCCTGGCCGACCAGGTGGCGATGCGCGAGGCGGCGGTGGAGCTGCCGCTGGATGCCGCCGGCCTGCGGCAGGCGCAGGCCCAGCTGACGGGGCTGGCCGAGGCGGCGCGCGCCGAGCTGCTGGCCCAGGGCCTGCCGGCCGCGCGCCTGCAGACGCGCGCCCATCTGCTGCTGCGCTACCAGGGCACGGACACCGCCCTGCAAGTGCCCGCCGCGCAAGACCTGGCCCTGCTGCAGCAGGCCTTCGAGGCCGCCTACCGCCAGCGCTTTGCCTTCCTGATGCCAGGGCGCGCCCTGGTGATCGAGGCGGCCGTGGTGGAAGCGCTAGCGCCCGGGGAGGCGGCAGGCGAAGCCGAACAAGATGCGGGCGAGCCACACCCGGCCGCGCCGCTGGAGCAGCTGCGCATGTACTGCGGCGGCGACGGCCAGCCGGCGGGCTGGCGCGCGGCCGGCCTCTACCAGCGCGAGCAGCTGCGCCCCGGCGCGCTGGTGCAGGGGCCCGCGGTGATCGCGGAGCGCAATGCCACCACGGTGGTCGAGCCCGGCTGGCAGGCCCGCATGAGCGCGGGCGGCTGCCTGGAGCTGCAGCGCGTGCTGCCGCGCCCGCAGGCCCAGGCGCTGGGCACGCGCGCCGATCCGGTGATGCTGGAGGTCTTCAACAACCTCTTCATGAACATCGCCGAGCAGATGGGGCTGCGCCTGCAGAACACCGCGCATTCGGTCAACATCAAGGAGCGCCTGGACTTCTCCTGCGCGCTGTTCGACGGCCAGGGCCAGCTGATCGCCAACGCGCCGCATATGCCGGTGCACCTGGGCTCGATGAGCGAATCGATCAAGACCGTGATTGCGCGCAACCCGGACATGCGGCCGGGCGACGTCTATGCGCTGAACGATCCTTACCATGGCGGCACGCACCTTCCGGATGTCACCGTCGTCACCCCGGTCTACCTGGATGGCGGCGCGGCACCGGTCTTCTACGTCGCCTCGCGTGGCCACCATGCCGATATCGGCGGCATCAGCCCGGGCTCGATGCCGCCGCTGTCCACGCGCATCGAGGAGGAGGGCGTGCTGCTGGACAACCTGCTGCTGCTGCGCGAGGGTCGGCTGCGCGAGGCCGAATTGCGTGCCCTGCTGCTGGCGGGGCCCTGGCCCGCGCGCAACCCGGAGCAGACCCTGGCCGACCTGCGCGCCCAGGTGGCCGCCAACGAGAAGGGCGTGCAGGAGCTGCGCGCCATGGTGGCGCAGTACGGCCTGGATACCGTGAACGCCTATATGGGCCATGTGCAGGACAACGCCGAGGAGGCGGTGCGCCGCGTCATCACCGCGCTGAAGGATGGCAGCTACGCGATGGAACTGGACAACGGCGCCCGCATCCAGGTGGCGCTGCGCGTGGACCGGGCGCGGCGCAGCGCGCAGATCGACTTTGGCGGCAGCAGCGCCCAGCTGCCCAACAACTTCAATGCGCCCAAGTCGGTCACCATGGCGGCGGTGCTGTATGCCTTCCGCAGCCTGGTGGACGACGAGATCCCGCTCAATGCCGGCTGCCTCAAGCCCCTGGAGGTGATCGTGCCCGAGGGCAGCATGCTCAATCCGCGCCATCCGGCCGCCGTGGTGGCGGGCAATGTCGAGACCTCCAGCTGCGTCACCAATGCGATCTATGGCGCGCTGGGCGTGATGGCGGCGGCGCAATGCACCATGAACAACTTCACCTTCGGCAACGCGCGCTACCAATACTACGAGACCATCTCGGGCGGCTCGGGCGCGGGGCCGGGTTTTGCCGGGACCAGCGTGGTGCAGACGCACATGACCAATTCGCGCCTCACCGATCCCGAACTGCTGGAGTTCCGCTACCCGGTGCGGCTGGAGAGCTATGCGATCCGCGCCGGCTCGGGCGGCGCCGGGCGCTGGCGCGGCGGCGATGGCGGGGTGCGGCGCCTGCGCTTCCTGGAGGCTATGAGCGCCGGCATCCTCAGCAATGGCCGCAAGCACGGTGCCTTCGGCATGGCCGGCGGCCTGCCCGGGGCGCTGGGGGTGAACCGCGTCGAGCGCCGCGATGGCAGCATTGAGTGGCTGGACCATATCGCCACGGTGGAGATGGCGCCGGGCGATGTGTTCGTGATCGAGACGCCGGGCGGCGGTGGCTACGGCCCGCCAGCCCAGGAAGAAGGAACAGCATGAAGAGCGGCACCATCTTGCTGACGGGCTTCGAGCCCTTTGGCGGCGAGCACATCAACCCCTCCTGGGAGGTGGCCCGGGCGCTGGAAGGCGAGCAGGTGGCCGGCGCCCGCGTGCTGGCCTGGCAGCTGCCCTGCGTGTTCGGCGCGGCGCTGCAGAGCCTGGCCGACGCGCTGGCCCAGCATCAGCCCCAGCTGGTGCTGGCGCTGGGTCAGGCCGCCGGGCGCAGCGAACTCTCGGCGGAGCGCGTGGCCATCAATGTGGATGACGCCCGCATCGCCGACAACCAGGGCAGCCAGCCGATCGATGAAGCTGTGGTGGAAGGGGCGCCGGCGGCCTATTTCTCGACCCTGCCCATCAAGTCCATGGTGGCGGCGCTGCGCGTGGCGGGCTATCCGGCGGGCATCTCGCAGAGCGCCGGCACCTTCGTCTGCAACCATGTGTTCTACGGCATGCAGCACCAGCTCGCCGGCAGCGCCGTGCGCAGCGGCTTCATGCACATCCCCCTGCTGCCCCAGCAGGCGGCGCTGCACCCGGGCCAGCCCAGCATGGCACTCGAGACCATGATTGCCGGCGTGCGCTTGGCGCTGGGCGTGGCCTGGCGCGTCAGGAACGATGTGCGCCAGGGCGGCGGCACGATCGCCTGAGGGCGCGCGCTACTCGTTCTCGCTGTAGCTGCGCCAGCGCTCGGTGGCCCGGCGCATCAGCGCCAGCTGGTCGACGATGCGCGGGCAGGCATCGCAGGCCATCATGTGCAGCTTCAAGGCCAGGCGCTCGCGCCAGGGCAGGCGCAGCTCCTGTGCCTGCATGAGCAGCAGGCTGACTTCCTTGCAGGTGCGCTTCAACGGCAACGACATCAGGACTCCTTGGCGAGCTGCGCGCCCGAAAACCAGTTCAGCTGCAGGCATTCCCGCAAGCGCAGGCGGGCTCGGTGCAGCATCACCCAGAGATTGGTCGGGCTGATCGCGAGTTCCTTACAGATCTCGTCGGTCTCCAGCTCCAGCCATTCGCGCATCATGAAGAGCCGGCCCTGCTGCCCCGGCAGCAGCTCCACGCAGGCCTCCAGCACGCGCATGAAGTCCACTTGCCGCAGCGCATGCTCGGGGTCGCCCCAGTCCTGCGGCCGCTCGCGCCAGTGACCGGTGCTGTCGAACAGTTCGTCCTCGATCGGTTCGTCGTCCTCGCGCGTGGTAGAGAGCTCGCGGCTGTTGCGGCGGATCTGGTCGATCAGCTTGTGCTTGAGGATGCCGATCAGCCAGGTCTTGAGCTGCGACTGGCCGGCAAAGGTCTGCGGCCGCTCGATCGCGGCCAGCAGGGTGTCCGACACCGCGTCCTCGGCCCAGGCGGCATTGCGCAATTGCAGGCGTGCGTATTTCAGCAACTGCGGTCGCAGGCGTTCGAGTTCGGCGGAGAAATCAGCCATCGGCGATCGGGAAGAGTGATTTTGTGGGGCCGAGTGTAAGGACTGGACGCTCGCTTGCGACACAAGGCTGGCGACGCGATGATGCGTCACTTCTTTTCGCAACCCTCTCGCCATCTTTACGGAGACTTTCCATGTCGAACAAGCAACTGATCTCTTCCGCCCTGCTCGCCGCCCTGACGCTTGGCGCCGTCGGCCAGGCCATGGCCGCCGACGACAAGGCCGCCAAGGAAAAGTGCTTTGGCATCGTCAAGGCCGGGCAGAACGACTGCGCCAACCTGAGCGGCAGCCATTCCTGCGCCGGGCAGGCCAAGACCGATGGCTCGCCGGACGAGTGGAAGTATGTGGCCAAGGGCAGCTGCAAGAAGGAGAACGGCCTTAGCGCCGAGGAAGCCAAGGCCAAGCTGAAGAAGTAAGCCGGCAAACCAGCAGCCACCATGAAGCATCTGGGCATTGGCTGGCGACAGCCGCACTACGCGCAACTGCTGGACGAGCGGCCGGCGCTGGGGTTCATCGAGGTGCACTCGGAGAACTTCTTCGCCGCCGGCGGCGCCAGCCGCCAGTTGCTGCGCGATGCGCGCGCCAGCTATGCGCTGAGCCTGCATGGCGTGGGCCTGGCGCTGGGTTCGGCCTGCGGGCTGGATACCTGGCATCTGGAGCGCCTGGCCGAGCTGGTGGCGGACGTACAGCCGCTGCGGGTGTCCGACCACGCCAGCTTTGCCCGCGTGCAGCTGAGTGGCGAGGTCTCGCATGGCAACGACCTGCTGCCGATTGCCTTCAACGATGACAGCCTGGCGCTGATGCTGCGCCATGTGGATCAGGTGCAGCAGCGCCTGGGCCGCCAGCTGCTGGTGGAGAACCTCAGCGCCTACCTGGGCTGGCAGGGCGACACCCTGGCCGAACCCGAGTTCTTCAACGAGCTGACGCGGCGCAGCGGCTGCGGCCTGCTGCTGGACGTCAACAATCTGGTGGTGAATGCGCTCAACGAGGGCAACGGCGAGGGTGATGTGGAGGCGCAAGCGGCCGCGCGTGCCTCGGCCTGGGTGGATGCGATCAGCCCCGGCACGGTGGGCGAGATCCACCTGGCCGGCTATGCGCGCACGCCGGACCTGGTGATCGACGACCATGGCAGCCGCGTGCATGCACCGGTCTGGCAGGTCTACCGCCATGCGCTGCGGCGCCTCGGGCCGCTGCCCAGCCTGATCGAGTGGGACACCGATGTGCCCGCGCTGGCGGTGCTGCTGGACGAGGCCGCCATGGCCGAGGCCTGCGTGGCCGAGCTGACATCGGTGGAGGCCTGATGAGCGCGGCCGAGATCGAGCGCCAGCGCCAGCTGGTCCAGGCCGTGCTTGGCGGCACTGCCGAAGGGCCCTGGCGCGCCCCGGCCGGCGTGCAGGGCGGGGCGGCACGCGGCCTGCTGGCCTACCGCCTGAATGCGGCGGCGCTCGCCGAGCGCGCCCTGGCCGCGGTGTTTGCCCAGCTGCGCGAGGCCATGGGTGAGAGCGAGTTTGCCGCCATGGCCTGGGCCTTCTGGCGCTGGCGGCCGCCGCGGCTTGGCGACATGGGCGAATGGGGCGCCGATCTGCATGAATTCCTGGCCGGCCAGCCCGGGATGGAGCCCGCCTGGCTGGACCTGAGCCGGCTGGAATGGGCGCTGCACGCGGCCGAGCGCGCGGCCGACGCCAGCCTGGATGCCGACAGCCTGCTGCGCCTGGGCGACACCGAGCCCGGCCTGTTGCGGCTGCGCATGCGACCGGGCCTGCGCTTGCTGCCGGCCGACAGCCAGGGTCAGGTCTTGCTGGTGTGGCGCCAGGGCTGGCGCGCCCGGGCCGAGCCGCTGCCCGCGGCCCAGGCCCTGCTGATGGCGCAGCTGCTGGCCGGCGTCGATCTGCAATCCGCGCTGGATGCCTGCCTGGCGGCGCATCCGGACTTTGACTTCACGGCCTGGCTGCATGAGGCCTTGCTGCAGCAACAGCTGTGGCGCGTGGAACCCATGGGTGAACCGACATGAAACTCAATGCCTTGATGAAGAACGCGGCCTGGCTGGGCCTGACCGACGCCGGCGTGGACGACGCTGCCCGCCTGCCCGCCTGGTTGCGGGCCCTGCTGAAACAGGCCCAGGCGCTGGTGCTGCTGGGCGCCAGGCTGTATGTGGCCCAGGTGTTCTGGCTCTCGGGCCTGACCAAGATCCGCGACTGGGGCAGCACGCTGGCGCTGTTCCAGGACGAATACCATGTGCCCCTGCTGCCGCCCGAGCTGGCCGCCTACCTGGGCACCGGCGGTGAGCTGTGCCTGCCGGCGCTGCTGGTGCTGGGCCTGGGCGGCCGCTTCGCGGCCCTGGGTCTGAGCGTGATGAACGTGATGGCGGTGCTGAGCCTGGAGGAGATCGCGCCGGCCGCCCTGGCCGGCCACCAGCTCTGGGGCGCGCTGCTGATCGGCCTGGCGCTGTGGGGGCCGGGGCGCTGGTCGGTGGATGCCTGGATGGCCAGGCGCGGCTGAGCCTTATTCCCTGGGCTGAAAGGTGATGACCAGCAGCGAGGGCACGCGGCCATCCACATCGCGCGGCAGGGTCTCGGTCTTGTCGATCGCACGCAGCACGGCCTTGTCCCATTCGGCATCGCCGCTGGGCTTGATGATCTTCTTGCCGATGATGGTGCCGTCGGGGGCCACGCGCACTTCGACCTCGGTGACCGGGTTGCCGCTGGGCGTGTCCGAGTAAATGATGTTGGGGCGAATGCGCGCCTTGATGCGGCCGCCGTAGCTGGCCGAGGGCCCCGAGCTCTGCAGCGCGCTGCCGGTGGCACCCGGCCCGCCCGAGGCACCGGCCATGCCCTGGATGCGGCGCAGATTCTCCTGGCGCAGCGCTTCACGCTTGGCCTCGGCCTGCTTGGACTCCTTCGCTTCCTTGGCGGCGGCGGCCTCGGCCTGGCGCTGCTTCAAGGCCAGTTCTTCCTTCTTGGTCCGCTCTTTCTTAGCTAGCTCTTTGGCCAGCTCCTTGGCCTTGCGCTCGGCTTCCAGTTCGGCCAGACGCTTCTGCTCGATGTCCTTCTTCTTTTTCTCGGCCTTGGCGATGGCGATCTCGGCATCGCGCTGCGCCTGCAGCTCGCGCGGGTCGGGCTCGGCGGGCTTGGGTTCTGGCTTAGGCTGAGGCTTGGGCGCTGGCGGCTCCTCGGGCGGCAACTGCTCGCGCGGGGCGGCGGCCTGGGGCACGGCGGCCCAGAGCTCGGCCTCGTAGGTGGGCAGGGTCTGGGTGCGCCAGTGCACGCCGGCACTCAAGGCCAGCACCAGCAGCAGGTGGGCCGCCACCGCAAAGGCAAAGCCGCGGCCCAGGCCCGGTGCCTGCGGCGGACGCAGCGGGTCGCGGTCGAGGTGAAAGCGTGAGGCCAGGGCGCTCATGGCGGCTGCGTGATCCCGGGTTCAGTTGGCGTCGGCGGGCGGGCCGTTGCGCACCGCCAGGCCCACGCGCGCGATGCCCGCGCTCTGCAGCACGTCCATGGCCTTCACTACCGCCTCGTACTTGACGCTGCGGTCGGCCGAGATCACCACCGGGGTGTTGGCGTCGCTGCCCTGGGCGGTCTTGACGCGCTCGGCCAGTTGCTTGAGCTGCACGGACTGCGGCTCTTCCTTGTCGAGCTTGAGCTTGAGCTTTTCATCGGCGCCCACGATCACATGGATCACATGCTCGGGCTGCTGGCGGCTCTTGCCCACCGAGGGCAGGTCCACCAGGCCGGTGGTGATCAGGGGTGCGCTCACCATGAAGATGATGAGCAGCACCAGCATCACGTCGATGAAGGGCACCATATTGATTTCATTGATGGTGCGGCGGCGTCCGCGGCCGCGCGAGCTGATGGCTGCCATGGTGATTGCTGCTCCGGCGCCTCAGCGCGTGTTGCCCTGCTGGCCGGCGGGGGCCGGCTGGCTGGCATTGCGCTGCAGGATGTTGGAGAACTCCTCGATGAAGGTCTCCAGCGTGATGGCGCTGCGGTCGATCTGGCGCGCAAAGCGGTTGTAGGCCAGCACCGCGGGAATGGCGGCGAACAGGCCGATCGCGGTGGCCACCAGGGCCTCGGCAATGCCGGGCGCCACGGTGGCAAGCGTGACCTGCTGCAGGTTCGACAGACCCACGAAGGCGTGCATGATGCCCCAGATGGTGCCGAACAGGCCCACATAGGGCGAGACCGAACCCACCGAGGCGAGGAAGGAGAGGTTGCTCTCCATCGCGTCAAGCTCGCGCTGGAAGCTGGCACGCATGGCGCGGCGGGCGCCGTCGAGCAGGGCCGTGGGTTCGACCACGCGGCGCTCGCGCAGCTTGAGGAACTCGCGCATGCCGGAGGCGAAGATGCGCTCCAGCGGCGCGCCCACGGTCTTGCTGGCGACGCTGCTGTAGAGCTCGTTGAGGTTCTTGCCGGACCAGAACTCGGTCTCGAAGGCCTCGTTGCTGGCCTTCACCCGGCCCAGCGAGATGAGCTTGCTGAAGATCACGCTCCAGCTCGCCAGCGAGACCAGCAAGAGCGCGGCGATCACCAGTTGCACCACCAGGCTGGCGTGGGCAATGAGGCTGAAGATGGACAGGTCTTGGTTCATGTCTCTGGAGAGTGGGTCAGGGCGCAGGCACGGCGATGGCCTGCAGGATGGCAGCGGGAATGCGGGTGGGTTTGAAATCGGCCGCGCCCACGCAGCCGATACGGATCTCGCTCTCGGCCAGCAACGTCTGGCCGCGCCAGGCCTGCTGGGACAGATCCATGCTGACACGGCCGAGCTTGATCGGCTTCACGGTGACGCGCAACTGATCGTCCAGGCGTGCCGGGCTGAGGTAGCGCACGTTGGTGGCGCCCACCACGAACAGCGCGCCCAGCTCGGTGCGCAGGCGCTCCTGCTCGAAACCCAGGGCGCGCAGCCATTCGGTGCGGGCGCGTTCGAAGAACTTCAGGTAGTTGGCATAGAACACCACGCCGCCGGCGTCGGTGTCTTCCCAATAGACCCGCAGCGCGAACTCGAACGCTTCGCCTGCCTGCGTCATGCGCGTGCCTGCAGATAGGCGCGGATGCGCTGCAAGGCCTCGCGCAGGTCGTCCTGGCTGCTGGCAAACGAGAGCCGCATATAGCGCTCGCCAAAGGCCGGCCCGAAATCGCGCCCGGGCGTCAGCGCCACATGGCATGCGTGCATCAGCTCGAAGCAGAAATCCCAGCTGCTGTCCGAATAAGCCGAGACATCGGCCCAGGCGTAGAAGGCGCCGTCGGGCAGCACCGGCACCGGCAGGCCCATGGCCTCGAGCGAGGGCACCACCAGATCGCGGCGCGCGCGGAACTCGGCACGACGGCGCTCGTACTCGGCCATCGCGTCGGCCTCGAAGCAGGCCAGCGCCGCATGCTGGGCCACCGCGGAGGCGCAGATGAAGAGGTTCTGGGTCAGCTTCTCGATCGGCGCCACCAGCGCCGGCGGCAGCACCAGCCAGCCCAGGCGCCAGCCGGTCATGCCGAAGTATTTGGAGAAGCTGTTCACCGAGATCACGTCCTCGCCCAGACCCAGCACGCTGTGGCCAAAGCGCTCGTCGTAGGACAGGCCGAGGTAGATCTCGTCGACGATGCTGACGCCGCCGCGCGCGCGCACCACCTCGACGATGGCACGCAGCTCATCGGGGTCGATGGAGGTGCCGGTGGGGTTGCTGGGCGAGGCCAGCAGCACGCCACGGCTGTGCTCGTTCCAGGCGCTGGCGATCTGCGCCGCGCTGGGCTGGAAGCGCTGCGCCGGCCCGGCCGGCAACAGCACGGCGCGCGCATCCGTGGCGGCGACGAAATGGCGGTTGCAGGGGTAGCAGGGGTCGGGCATCAGCACCTCGTCGCCCGCCTCGAACAGGGCCAGGCAGGCGAGCTGCAGGGCCGCCGAGGCGCCGGCGGTGATGACGATGCGCTCGGGCGCAATGGCCAGACCGAAATGCTGCGCATACCAGCGCGACAGGGCCTCGCGCAGCGCCGGCAGGCCGGTGGCCGGCGTGTACTGCGTGCGGCCTTGCGTGATGCAGGCCTGCGCGGCCGCTTGCACGGCGGGGGCCGCGGCAAAGTCGGGCTCGCCGATGTTCAGGTAGATCATGCGCCGGCCGCCCTGGGCCGGGTCGCAGGCCGGGCTGCGCGCGATCTCCGCGGCGGCCTTGGCGCATTCCATCACGTAGAAGGGCTCGATGTGGTCGAGCCGCCGGGCCAGCTTCATGCCTTGACTCGGCACTTGCTTCAGGAGCGCTTGCGGGCGGCGTCAACCTCGCGCGGGCGCAGGTCGACGGCGGCACGGTCCAGCACGGCATTCACATACTTGTGGCCGTCGGTGCCGCCGAAGGACTTGGCCAGTTCCACCGCCTCGTTCACCGCCACCTTGTAGGGCACGTCCATGCAATGCTTGAGCTCGTAGGCGCCGATCATCAGCACCGCATGCTCGATGGGCGAGAGTTCGGTGGTCTTGCGGTCCACATGGCGCGAGAGCACCGCGTCGAGGTCGGCGGCCTCGAGGATGCAGCCATGCAGCAGGGCGTCGAAATGCGCCGTGTCGCTCTTGGCAAAGCCGTCCTGCTCGCGCGTGTGGGCATCGACCGAGCCGGCGTCCTCACCGGTGAGCAGCCATTGGTAGAGGCCTTGCAGGGCCAGCTCGCGGGCACGCCGGCGCGCCGATTTGGCGGGCGCACGTTTGGCCGCTGGCTTGGCCGCGGGCTTCTTGTTTTCGTTCTCGCTCACTGCAGTTCTTTCATCAAATTGGCCATCTCCACCGCCACACGGGCGGCGTCTCGACCTTTTTCCTCGGTGCGTGCCCAGGCTTGTGCGTCGTTTTCGACCGTCAGCACCGCGTTCGCGATCGGGATGCTGCTGTCCAGCGAGACGCGCGTCACGCCGGCGCCGCTTTCATTGGCCACCAACTCGAAGTGATAGGTCTCACCGCGGATGATGCAACCCAGCGCCACCAGCGCGTCGTAATGCTCGCTGTCGGCCATGGCTTGCAGGGCGATGGACACCTCCAGCGCACCCGGCACGGTGATGTGGCGGATATGGCGCTCGGGCACGCCCAGGGCCAGCAGCTCCTGGGTGCAGGCCTCGGCCAGCGCGCTGGTGATCTTGTCGTTGAAGCGCGCCTGCACCAGGCCGATGCGCAGGTTCTGGCCGTCCAGCGAGGCGGCCTGGCCCTTGTCTGATCCTTGCATGGTGTCTGCTTCCTCAGCTTGCGTTGCCAGCGGCCACAAAGCCGGTGACCTCGAGACCATAGCCCGTCATGCTGGGCATGCGGCGCGGGCTGCCCAGCAGCTTCATCTTGTGCACGCCCAGCTCGCGCAGGATCTGCGCGCCCACGCCATAGGTGCGCAGGTCCATGCTGCTGGCCGCAGGTGCGGCGGCCTCGGGCTGCAGGCGGCCCAGCAGGGCCTCGGTGTCCTCGCCGGCGTTGAGCAGCAGCGCGGCACCGCGGCCTTCGGCCTGGATCTGCGCGAGTGCCTGGGGCAGGGGCCAGGAATGGCTGCAGGGGCCGATGTCCAGCAGGTCCAGGGCAGAGAAGGGTTCGTGCACGCGCACGGTGACTTCCTCGCCGGGCTGCCAGCTGCCCAGCGTGAGGGCCAGATGCAGGGCGCCGGTGCGGTCGCGGAACACCTGGCAGTCGAAGTTGCCCTGCGGCGTGCGCATGCTGCGCGTGGCGACGCGCTGCACCAGCGATTCGTTGCGGCTGCGGTATTCGATCAGGTCGGCGATGGTGCCGATCTTGAGACCATGTTCCTTGGCGAAGATCTCCAGGTCCGGGAGGCGCGCCATGGTGCCGTCGTCCTTCATGATCTCGCAGATCACCGCGGCGGGCGTGAGCCCGGCCATCTGCGACAGATCGCAACCCGCCTCGGTATGGCCGGCGCGCATCAGCACGCCGCCGTCCTGGGCCTGCAGCGGGAAGATATGGCCGGGCTGCACCAGGTCGCGGGCCTCGGCGCCACGCGCCACCGCGGCCTGCACGGTGCGGGCGCGGTCGGCCGCCGAGATGCCGGTGGTGACGCCGGTGGCAGCCTCGATGGAGACCGTGAAGGCGGTGCCATGCTTGGTGCCGTTGCGCGTGGCCATGGGCGGCAGCTGCAGGCGCTCGCAGCGCTCGCGGGTGAGCGTCAGGCAGATCAGGCCGCGGCCGTACTTGGCCATGAAGTTGATGGCCTCGGGCGTGACATGCTCGGCCGCGAGCACGAGGTCGCCCTCGTTTTCGCGGTCTTCTTCGTCAACCAGGATGACCATGCGGCCGGCCGCCAGTTCGGCCACCAGCTCGGGGATAGGGGATATCGGCATGGGCGCCATTGTAGGCGGCCCGGGACGCGGCCGACGGCTGCGGCTTGGTGCCAGCCACCTTAATGCCAGCCACCGATCGGCCGAAGGCGAAGGCGCAGGTCGCTGCCGACGCGGTCGACTGCCTGCCAATCCCAGCTCTGCACGCCATCGAGGCTTTGCAGGGCGTCCAGCGCGGCGAGATCGCGGCCGGGGCCGATCAGCTTGGGGGCCAGATAGAGCAGCAGCTCATCGACGAGGCGCTCGCGCAGCAGCGAGGCATTCAGCTTGTGGCCGGCCTCGACGTGCAGCTCGTTGATGCCGCGCTGCCCCAGGTGCTGCAGCAGTGCGGGCAGGTCGACCTTGCCGGCCGGGCCGGGCAGGCCGACGATTTCGGCGCCGCTGTCGCGCAAGGCGCGCGCCGCGGGGCCATCCAGATCGACCTGCCCGCAGGCCAGCAGGACCTTGCCGGGCGGCTGCAGGATCCGTGCCTGCGGCGAGGTCTCGAGGCGCGCGTCCACGATCACGCGCAGGGGCTGCAGATAGGTGTCGATGCCGCGCACGTCCAGGCGCGGGTCATCCTCGCGCACCGTGCCGATGCCGGTGAGGACGGCACCGGCGCGCTTGCGCCAGCGGTGCCCGTCCAGCCGCGCCTCGGGCCCGGTGATCCATTGGCTGACACCGTTCTCGAGCGCGGTGCGCCCGTCCAGGGAGGCGGCAAGCTTCATGCGCACGAAGGGGCGCTGGCGCAGCATGCGCGAGAAAAAGCCGATATTGAGCTCGCGCGCCGGCCCGGCCAGCAGGCCATGCTCGACGGCGATGCCGGCGCCGGCCAGGCGCGCCAGGCCTTGGCCGGCGACGAGGGGGTTGGGGTCGGTGGCGGCCGCCACCACGCGTGCCAGGCCCGCGGCGATCAGGGCATCGCAGCAGGGCGGAGTGCGGCCATGGTGCGAGCAGGGCTCCAGGGTCACATAGGCGGTGGCGCCGAGCGCGTTGTGGCCGCGCGCCTGCAGATCGCGCAGCGCCATCACCTCGGCGTGGGCCTGGCCCGCGGCCTGGGTGTGCCCGACCCCAAGCACCAGGCCCTTCGCATCGGTGATGACGCAGCCCACGCGCGGATTCGGCTCGCTCAGGCCGATGGCGAGCTCGGCGAGCGCCAGGGCGTGGGCCATTGCATCGCCATCATTGACGTGGTGATCGGGGAAGCTCTGCACAGTCATGCGCGCAGTCTAGCCGGGCAGGCAGATGCCTTCGCCCAGCAGCCCCCCGCGCGCTCAAGGCTGCAGTTGGGCGGTGGCGGTGTTGATGAAGCGGCCGTTGGCGGGATCGGCGGGCAAGCCGGCGGGGCAGCTATTGGCAAAGCTGACCACCAGGAAATTCTGCCTGGACAAAGGGCCGTTTACCTTGACGTAATCGGCCGGGTGCTCGGTGTTGTCAATCTTGCCACTGCCGTCGTAGTCGGCGCTGTAGCGGCAGACGCGGTAGTTGCCGGCGCCCTGTGCGATACCGCTCAGACTGAGCCGGCCCGACCAGTTCGTGGTGGCGGCATCTTTGGTGTAGATGACGCAGTAATAGGCCACCACGCTCTGCGCGCCCGCCAGCGCGGGGGCATTGTCAAAACATTCGTAGGCGGGGGTGAGGTAGTTGGCGGGAACGGTGACCGCAATCTGCACGTCCATGGGCAGGGCCGGGCTGGCCGGGGCCTCCGGGTCTGCCACGGGGCCGGTGGAGAAACGTACGAAGCCGCTCACCAGGAAGCCCATGCCGATGAAGTTGGTCCTGCAGGCGGCGACATCGGCCAGCACGATGTCGTCGAGCGGCTTGTTGACGTCGCACTTGCCGGTGATCATGCCGGTCAGGTTGTTGAACACCCAGACCAGGCCTGAGCCGTTGACAGGCTTGAACGCGCTGCTGCCCTCGCCCAGATTCTTGGCGCCGGCCGGAATCTGCGCGCTGCGCTCAAGCGGCCGGCGGGCCGGCGCACCCTCAACGGGCTGTTGCAGGAAGGTGGCGAGCGCGGGATCGACGCGCGAGACCAGCGAATCCAGGCTCAACCAAAGGTCTTCGCCCGTGCGGTCGCTCCAGCGTACCGTCGTGTTGACCGAGGTAACCCCAAATTCCGGCAGCGCCTTGACCTTGCGCTCGATTGCAAAGCTGGTGTTGGTGCCGACCGACAAGCTGTCCTTGCCATCGACGATGTCGGTAAAGGCGCGCACACCGGACGCTGGGTTGGCGGGCAGGGTCAATTCGGAAAACGCGCGCTGCAGCTCCACATCCTGCTGCGACAGGCGTATGGCCTCGCCACGCTGCTTGGCCACATCGGCGCTGCGCCGGAAATTACCCTGCAGGCCCGCCAGCGCCACCATGCCGAACGCCATCACGACCACCGCCACCATGGCCTCGATGAGGGTCACGCCGCGCTGGAGTTGTGCAGAGGATGTGGACATGCTGCTCAGTTGAAGGTCGGTGCCCAACTGCCGGGTACGCGCACAAAGGCGCCGTGTTGCCTGTTCAGGATTGAAATGACTTGCGGGTCGTAGGCCAGGTCGACCAGGCCGGTGGCGCTGAAGCCGCCCTGTGTCACCAGGGCGCCCATCAATTGCGAGGGCATGGCGCTGGCGTTGGTCCAAGTCACATTGCCGGTGACGTAGACGACGCCAAAGATCTGGATTGGGCCGGTCACGGTCAGATCGCCGTTCACGATCATCAGCACAGGCGCGGCGGCGCTGCCAAGCACCACGTTCGCGGCCAGGGTCGCATCCTCGTTGATCCAGATGACATCGGCGCCCGCGGCGGCCGCTGCACCGGCCGCACCCAGACAATCGCCATTGCACTGCACGGTCCGTACATTCGGCTGCCCCTGGTAGCGGGTCAGCGACATGCCGAAATACCGGCGGAACATGGTCGCCGGCTGCAGGTTGGCATCCTGCTTGACGATCGCGTCCTGGGCCGGCGTGCCCGGCACGCTGGTGAGCCGATCCGAACTGCCAAGCAGCTGGCCACCGGTCTGCAGCACCAGCCCATTGGTGCCCGGGTCGCTGTTATGCAGGCCCAGATTGGTACCCAGGTCGACGTCGAGCGCAGCCACCAGCGGGCTGGCCGGTGGCATGCGCAAGGCGCTCAGAAAACCGAGCCCGACGGTGACTGATGTCTGCCCCACCGCGCTGTCTACCATGCCCTGGTTGAAGGTTGCGCAATCCGACAGCAGGCTGCTGCAACCGGTGACGTTGAGCAGCACGATATTTGTCTGTGTACCCAGGCCGGGAAAGCGCACACCAAAGCTGGGTTGCAGGGCGCCTGCATCGCGTGCGGGGCCGGCGGCAGGGCCGGCGGCAGGGCAATCGCAGGCCCAGCTGTTCGTCCCATCGGCCGTGCAGCCGGCGCGGCTGAAATTGGCGACTGGCAGCACCGGCCCATAACCTTGCGTGGGCAGGGCCGCCAGATAGCGCTGCCTGAAGCTCGTGCCGGCGACGTTGACGGCCTGGCAGCTGGCGTCGACATTGCCGCCGTTGAGCATGGCAATCGCCCATTCGATGCCGGATTCAGCCGCCTCGGCGGCCAAGCCGGAGCGGAAATAGTTGCCGGCAATGCGCTGCTCGAACACCAGATTGCGGTTGGCATAGGCCGCCATCATCGCGAGCACAAAGAACAGCACCATCACGGTGACGAGCGTGGCCGCACCTTGCTGGGCTTTGGCGCTCCTGAACCGAGGGAAAGCGGCGGCATTCATGGTGTTGGAGGGCATGCCCCGGTGACGATTTCATCGTTGCGCACGCGTGCGCGCAATGTCAGGGTCCGATCCACGTCCGCATCGTGCGCCGCAACGCCTCGTATGCTGATTTGCACATCGTGCACTTGCAGGGCAGGTGGGCAATTGGCCAGACCGTTGCAGGGCAACAGACAGTAGTCGGGCAGCGGGACCGCCTGCGTGTTGAGCGTGACCGCGAATTCCTTGACCTCCAGCACGGCCGGATCCGTCAGCGGTTGGTAGCTGCCACCCAGGCGGTATTCGAGCCGGTTGTTTCTTAGCCTGAAGCCATGCTGCTCGGCGGCCAGCGGCAGCACGGCCGGCGCCGCCTGGTTCAGCCTGCTGTCTGCGTAGGCGTAGACGACTTCGTCACCCTTGGCAGCGGTGGCGACACCGTCGGCCAGCACCTGCATGCCGGCATAGGGGTTGCTCGCGGGCGAAGGATTGCTGGGAGCCCAGACCGAGGTACTCGCAGAGGCCCAGGCGCCGGCGCGCCGGATGTCGCGCAGCATCATGTCGGCGGCGGCGCGCAAATCCTGCTGCACCTGGGTTTCGAGGACCAGGCGCTTGTGGTCACCGATCTGACTGGTGGCCATCACCACCGCACCGGCGACCACGATCATGCCAACGGCCAAGCCCACCATCAGCTCGACGAGCGTCATGCCGCGCTGGTGCAGGTCGGTTACTGGCATGGCGATACCCCAGGCATCGAATGGTCGGGCGTGCACATGGAGATGCGCCCAAGCGGATTCATGGCGATCAGCAATTTTCCGACCCGTTTGCTCTGCACCAGCACGGCGAAATTGGCGGGGTTCGGTGTCAACTGAGGCAGCAGAAAAGTCATCTTGTCGCCGGCCTGTGGCTTCAGTTCCACCCCGGTATGTCGATCTACCTGCACCGTCTTCGACTCGGTCTGCTGGAAGTTGCAGGCTGCTGCCGCAGGGCGCGTGCAATCGCAATTGCCCAACGGGCCGACCGACATTGCCACCGTGTAGCAACTCTGGTCAACATCACGACCGAACCAAAGCTGCAACTCCGTCGATCTCAGGCCCGCCTCGGATCGCGCGTAGGCCAGGTTGGCGCGCAACTCGGCGGCCACGGCCTCGACGCGGTAGCGCGCTAGCATGTCGGCAAGATTGGGCCAGGCGACTCCCAGCAGCACGCCCAGAATGGCGAGCGCCACCATCACCTCGACGAGGCTGATACCACGGAGTTGGCGGCGTCTGCTCATTTTGGCCAGCACTTGTCTGAACTGTCCGTGCTCGCTCCATCCAGGGCCTGGTACCTTGCGGTGCCGCCTCTCATCGTGATGGACATGCTGCTGCAGTCGCCGTCCGCCGTTTGCAGACCGCCGGCACGGGGGGTCGCGACCAGCGTGTAACCCGTTGCCGACGCGTTCTGGATGGCGATGTCGTAATGCTTGGCGTCGGCGTTGGCCGGCAGACCCATATCCGCCAATGAGTCAGCGTAGCCCGGCTTGTTGGCGCGCCAACGTTCCTGGGCCTGCTGTACGGTCGCCAGGGCCGAATAGGCATCGGCACGGCGACTCTTGGCAACATATTGCCGATAGGTCGGCAAGGCCACCACAGCAAGTATGGCCAAGATGGCCATGGTGATCATCAGTTCAACCAGCGTGAATCCAGCCGTTGTCCTGGCTACCGGATGCCGTTGCACGGTGGGAGAGGGCTGGTTGCTCACGGGCCGATTATTTGGCGGTATTCGTGACAGGCTGCACGAATTGGTGCCGCTTGTCAGCGCGGGCGGACCGCTCATCCGTGCCCCCCATGCTTGAGGGGGGGCTCAACAGCGTGGCAGGGCGCCGCGGTCGGTGTCCGGCGAGCACGACCTGATCCGCCCCATGATGCTGACGATGTGCCGCACCACGGCGCCGTCCTTGCCGCTGACCTCGATCGTGGCGGCCGAGCTTACCGTGCCCTGCTCACCCTTGAAGGTCATGCGACCGACGTTGGAGCGTATCTGGGTTGCGCTGCTGCGGGGCAGCCAATGCGCCCGGACCAACGCGCCCGCCGTGCCGCAGCTGACCTTGCCGCTACTGTCACAGGCGCAGTCCGTCGTCTTGCCGATATGCATCCAATAGCAGGAGCCTTCGGCGCCATCGGCAAAGCTCAAATGGATGCTGCTGCCGCTGCGCACCGATTCGCTGCGGGCGAACTGCAAATCGACGTAGAGCTCAGAGGCAGCGGCGTGCAGGCGGTTGCGTTCACGCAAGTCCCGCATGGCCTGCAGCGCGGGCAGCGACAGCAAGCACAGTATGACGAGGCATATGCAGAGTTCCAGCATGGAGACACCGCTGGCGTTGCGCAACGCAGCTGCGCGTCGCTGCTGTCTTGACCCGTCCATGAAGCACCTCGCCGTTCAAGCCTTGGCGGTGCTGATAACTTAGCTCGCCGTGCCTGGTGTTTCATTCACACCGAAGAGGGAGCGCGGCGAGGCTCAGATCTCGCGAATCAACTGGCGGAACTCGTCCACATCCTCGAAGCTGCGATAGACCGAGGCAAAGCGTACATAGGCCACTTTGTCGATGCGCTTGAGTTCGCGCATCACCAACTCACCCAGCCGGGTGGAGGGGATTTCCTTGGCGCCACTGGCGAGCAGTTTTTCGTGGATGCGTTCCAGGGCCGCATCGATCTGCTCAATGCTCACCGGACGCTTGCGCAGCGCCAGTTGCATGGAGGCGCGCACCTTGCTCGGATCGAATTCGGCGCGCGTGCCATCCTTCTTGACCACCGCGGGCATGGCGATTTCCGCTCGTTCGTAGGTGGTGAAGCGTTTCTCGCAGCCCTGGCAGCGGCGCCGCCGGCGCACCACGTCGCCCTCATCGGACTCCCGGGTCTCGGCGACCTGGGTCTCGTGGTGTCCGCAGAAAGGGCAACGCATGCGACGGGGCGGCTCGTTGGCTCAGCGGTAGACCGGGAACTGACGCGTCAGCGCGGCCACCTTGGTGCGCACGGCCTCCAGATTAGTCTCATCATGCGGCTTGTCCAGCACATCGGCGATCAGGTGCGCGGTCTGGCACACCTGCTCTTCCTTGAAACCGCGCGTCGTCATGGCC